>Ga0126305_10000111_pt1 | contig 35518 bp, 26 predicted proteins | sample Plot26_FD_92536 | JGI IMG/M metagenome (GOLD analysis project Ga0126305, IMG submission 92536) | Serpentine soil microbial communities from UC McLaughlin Reserve, CA, USA - Plot26 | ecosystem: Environmental > Terrestrial > Soil > Grasslands | place: USA: UC McLaughlin Reserve, Lake County... | reverse complement strand
GGCTTCTCTCACCTGCACCTGGACCTGCGCGGGTGCCGGCGGCGGCACGTGCACGGCGGCGGGATCGGGCAACATCAACGACACCGTCAACCTGCCGAGCAGCGGCAGCGTCACCTACACGGCAACCTGCACGATCTCGGCGGCAGCGACCGGCACGTTGACCAACACGGCGACCGTGACGGCTCCCGCCGGCGTCACCGATCCGACACCCGGCAACAACTCGGCGACCGACAGCGATACGTTGGGAGCGACCGCGGACCTGTCGATCACCAAGACGGACGGGGTGACGACGGCAACCGCGGGCGGCTCGGTGACCTACACCATCGTGGCAAGCAACGCGGGGCCGAGCAACGCGACGGGCTCGACGGTGGCGGACACCTTCCCGGCCTCCCTCACCTGCACCTGGACCTGCGCCGGAGCGGCAGGCGGCACGTGCACGGCGGCGGGCTCGGGCAACATCAACGACACCGTCAACCTGCCGAGCGGCGGCAGCGTCACCTACACGGCGAGCTGCACGGTCTCGGCGGCGGCCACCGGCACGATCTCCAACACGGCGACCGTGACGGCTCCCGCCGGCGTCACCGACTCGAACCCAGCCAACAACTCGGCGACCGACACCGACACGATCCCGGCCGCGGTGGGAGCGTCGGTTTCGGGTACCAAGACGGTGTCGAGCGGGCCGTACTCGGTGGGCTCGACGATCACCTACACCATCGTGCTGAACAACACCGGCGCGGGAGCGCAGGCCGACAATCCGGGCAGTGAGCTCACGGACGTCCTGCCGTCCACGCTGGCGCTGGTCTCGGCCTCCTCGCCGGCCGTCGCGAACGTGGGCACCAACACGGTCACCTTCAACGGCGCCATTCCGGCCGGCGGCTCGGTGACCTTCACCATCACGGCCACGATCCTCCCCTCCGCCGCCGGAACGGGCGTTTCCAACCAGGGGACGATTTCCTACGACGCCGACGGCAACGGCACCAACGAAGCGACGGCGCAGACCGACGATCCGGCCGCGGCCGGCAGCGCCAACCCGACGACCGTCCAAGTGGCCGGCGCGGAAATCGCCGCCATCCCGACCCTCTCGACCTTCGGGCTCCTGCTGATGTCAGTGATCCTGGCCGGTCTGGCCCTGGCTATCCTGAAGCGGCGGCAGGCGCACCAGGAGTAGCTCCTCCGTTCAGCACCCGCGGCCTCGTCGTCTCCCCGACGCCGAGGCCGCGGGTGAGCTTCACCCCCGCAGCTAGAAGGAGAGGTCGTCCATCTCTTCCTCGTCCTCATGCGGGCGGCCTTGATCGGCCTGGCGTCAGGGGCGCTGCACAACTTCTTCCAGCACCGGTGGACTGTGGCCTGCTGAATCGACAGGGAGGAAGGGCCCGTCCGGAAACTTTTCGTAGGCCTCCTCGTACCAAGGCCCATCGTGACAAAGGAGGTCCATCCGATGAAGAGGCCGTGGCGTTCTCGGGGTGTCCTGGCAACCATGATGCTCCTCGGTGCCGGTGCGGCGCTGGCCGCGGGAGCCGATCCGTCCGCTGGGACGGATTGGCCGCGGTTCCGCGGTCCGCAGCAGAACGGGGTCTCCCTGGAGAAGGGATTGCTCCGGAGCTGGCCGGAGAGCGGCCCGAAGGTCCTGTGGAAAAAGCCGATCGGCAGCGGGTTCTCCTCCCTGACGGCGGTGGGCGACGCCCTCTACACCATGGCCGTGGAGGGGGAGAGCGAGACGGCCTACCGCCTGCGGGAATCGAACGGCGAGGTGGTCTGGCGCGTTCCCCTCGGCCCGGTCTTCCCCGAAACGTTCGGCAACGGTCCGCGGTCGACTCCAACGGTCGAGGGGGACGTGGTCTATGCGCTGTCCGCCACGGGCCGGCTGCACGCCCTCAAGACGAAGGACGGCATGCGGCTATGGGAGGTGGACCTGGCGAAGGAGCTCGGCGGCCCGACGCCTTTGCGGGGGTTCTCCACCTCGCCGCTCGTCGATGGCGACCTCGTGCTCCTGGAGGCGGGCGGCGTGGAAGGGAAGGCGGTGGTGGCCCTGGACAAGAAGACCGGCAAGCTCCGCTGGTCCGCCCTGAACGGCAAGCCGGGCTACGTGACGCCGCTGGCCGTGACGATCGACGGAGTCCGGCAGTACGTGTTCGTCCGGACGGCCGAGGGAGACCTCCTCTCGCTCCTCCCGGACGGCAAGGTGCACTGGCGGCATCCCTGGAAGACGGGCGCCATCGCGTCCCCCTTATTCGTCCCGCCGAACCGGATCTTCGCGTCGGCGTCGGAGGACGCGGGCGCCATCCTCCTGGAGATCGGCAAGGCGGACGGCAAGGCCACGGTGCGGGAGGTCTGGAACAATCGCCTGATGAAGAACCACTTCAGCTCTCCGGTGCTGTACGAGGGGCACATCTACGGCTTCGACAACGCCAGCCTGAAGTGCATCGTGGCCGAGACGGGGGAGCAGAAGTGGGTCCAGCGCGGCTACGGCAAGGGCTCGCTGATCGCGGCGGACGGCCTGCTGTACGTCCTCAGCGACCAGGGACAGCTCATCCTCGCCGAGGCGACGCCCGCGGGCTTCCAGGAGAAGGGGCGGGTCAAGGTGATGGAAGGAAAGACGTGGGTCGCCCCGGTGCTCTCTCATGGCCGGATCTATCTGCGCGATGAGGACGAGATGATCGTTCTCGACGTACGAACCCCGGTCGCGCCGCCGGCTGCCGGATAGGAGGCATCATGATCCGCGAATTGACCCCAAAATTGATCCGCAAGCTTGGACTCCGTCTCTTCCTGGCCGCCGCTCTGCTCGCTCCGGCGGCCGGCGCCGCCGGCGGACAATCGCTCGACGAGGTGCTCGCGAAGCACGCCGCGGCGCATGGCGGCGTGGAGAAGTGGCGCGCCGTGAATTCGATGATCGTCACGGGCACCCAGGCCGCCTTCAGCAACGCCGCCCCCTTCCTCTTCGAATGGCGGCGGCCCGACTCCGTCCGTTTCGAGCAGACGATGCTCGGGCAGAAGATCACGGTCGTTCACAACGGCTCGGCTACCAAGTGGATCCATCCCCTCCTCGGCATTGAGGAGCCGGCGGCTGTCCCCGAGGCCCACGCCGCGCTGGCCCGGCGGGCCGTCGAGATCGAGAGCCCCCTGGTGGACGCCGCCGCCAAGGGCAACAAGGTGGAGCTCCTTGGCAAGGAGGAGATCGACGGCCAGCCCGCCTTGAAGCTCAAGGTGATCCGCAAGGACGGGGCGGAGGAGACGTGGTACCTCGACCCTACCAGCTATCTCGAGCTGGCGCGGTTCGACCGCACGCTCGACCTGCCCGATCCCAAGGACCGCCGGACCTACTATTCGGATTTCCGTACGGTCGATGGATTGGTGATCCCTCATCGCCAGGAGCAGGAGTACAGCATTCGCAACGTCTCGCTGACGGTGGAAAGGGTGCAGGTCAACCCGGAGATCGATCCGGGGCGGTTCGAGATGAAATAGACGTCAGTCGCCCGCCAGGGGCAGCCGGAACGCGGCCATCTCCTGGTCGTTGCGAACCAGCAGGACGTCGCCGACCAGCACCGGATGGTTCCAGGTCTTGCCCTCGATCGCCGGGAACCGCGCGAGCTCCGTGAACTGGTCGGGGGCCGCCCCGACCAGCGCCAGCTCACCCTGCTCCGACAGCACCAGCAGCAAGCCCTGTTCGGTCAACAGGACGAGCTGGCCGCGGCCGTAGCGTCCGCCCTTCCACTTGCGCTTGCCGTTCTCGACGTCGATGCACGCGAGCATGACGCCGTCGAAGCCGTAGGCATGCCCATCGTGAACGACGAAGTCGTTGAAGTAAGGCTTCAGCCCGTTCGAGGTCCAGCGCTCCGTGGCGGTCCAGCCACCGGGTCCGTGCGCGAGGGCGAGGCGGCCGATTCCCTCGCTGGCGCCGATCAGGACGCCGCCGTCCGCGGTCAGGGCCGGCTGCACGATACGGGTGCCCGCCGGCCACGGGTGCTTCCAGAGCACCGTGCCGTCGGCCGGCGCGACGCTGGTCGCGCCGGCTCCGCTCAGCAGCAGGATCTGCGCGACGCCGTCGATCGTCGACAGATGTGGCGAGCTGTAGCCATCCCCGCCGGCCGGGCCGAACCAGCGCGGATCGCCCGTGGCGAGGTCGTAGGCGGCGAGCTTGCCGGCCGTGGCGACCACGACGATGTCGCCGACCACCAACGGCGAGCTCGCGAAACCCCAGCCCGGGAGCTCCGTGCCGGTGTCCGACGCGGCGTTGCGCGACCACACGACGGCGCCGTCACCGGCGTCGAGCGCGTTCAGGATTCCGGTCGCACCCAATGTGTACACGCGGCCGTTGCTGAGGGTCGGCGTCCCGCGCGGACCGGCGCCGGCATTCGACTCCCAGAACCGGGCCGCGTCGCGGTGTTTCCATACCGGCTCGCCGGTGGTCACGTTGTAGCAGGCGACGACCTCGTCGTCACCGCGCTGCTCCTGCGTGTAGAGGAGGTTGCCGCGGATCGCGAAGGACGACCAGCCCGGTCCGATCGGCCGGCGCCACATCTCGACCGGCGGCGACGCGGACCAGTCCGTTTTGATCCGCACGCCGCGAATGATGCCGTCGCGCTTGCTGCCGCGAAAGCCGGGCCAGTCGACTCCCTTCTCCACTGCCGCCGGAACCGCCGCGCCGCCAGGAATCGCCGCGGGCTCGGCGCCAGCTTGGGCCAGGAGCTCCTCCTCGGGAGTCGCCATGGCTGCCGGCTCCGTCACGGGCTCACTGCCAGCTTGGGGCACGAGCCCTTTCTCTGGAGTCACCACTGCTGCCGGAACCGCCAGGGGCTCGTCATGGGCTTGGGCCAGGAGCCGCTCCTCGGGAGTCGCCGCCCACCGCCACGCGAAATCGTTATCGAGGTCGGAGGTGAAGCCACCGGTCCGGACGAGCGCCCACACTCCGCACGCGAGCAGGATGGCCGCGGCCATCGACGCGCGCCGAAGCCCGACCGGGAGGCGGCGGCTGACCACCGCCCATGCGACGAAGGCGAGGCTCAGCACCGGGATGGCCAGCATGGGGAACAACATCCCCATCGCCCCCGTCGCGATCGACTCGTGGAGGATGAACCGTGTCGCGAGCAGCGCCGCGATCATCAGGACGACGGCACCCAGGCGCTCGGACCGGGGCGCCCGGCTGAAAAACGCCCACCACACGACGACAGCTAATCCGCAGACGAGCCCCCCGATCACCCCCAAGGGCATGGCTTCGGGCTCGACGGCAGGAACGACAAACCTCAACAGCCACTGAACGATCACGAGGACCACGCCGGGCCACAGCCGGAGCGGCCTCTGAAGAGTCGGTTCGTCGGTCTGAGCGATGGCCATTTCAAATCTCCCTTGAGTTGCGCCGGGACGATACCGGCACTACGGGCGCCCGCGTCGAAAGGTTTCGATGCGGTCTTCGGCGCCTTTCATCAACCAGACATACCCGTCCTCCAGACTGGGCCTGGCGGGCTCCGCCGTGGGATGGCCCGCCGCGGAAGGTCCCACGAGACGGTATTGAATGCCGTCGGACAGGTGAAGCATGGAAACGATCGTCAGTCCCCGCTCCGGCTCCACGAGACGATCCATCATGACCGTCCAGACATGGCCGGCGGCGGCGTCCGTCAGCTCGGCCGGGCTGCCACGGAAGAGAGCTCGCCCCTTGGCCAGCACCGCGACGTCGCGGCAGGTCTGCCCGATATCGTCCACGATATGAGTGGACAGTATCACCGTCCGGTCCGCCGCCAGATTGACCAGGAGATTGCGGAAGCGGATGCGCTCTTCCGGATCCAGGCCCGCCGTGGGCTCGTCGACGATCAGGACCCTCGGGTCGTTGACCAGCGCCTGGGCGATCCCCACGCGCCGCTTCATGCCGCCTGAAAAGCCCTTGATCTTGCGATGAGCGGAATCCTCGAGGGCGACCATCTCCAACACCTGGGCGACCCGCCGCGCGCGCTGGCGAGGCTCGTCCAGTCCCTTGAGGATGGCCATGTAGTCGACGAACTGGGCGGCCGTCAGCTCGGGATACATACCCAGCTCCTGCGGCAGGTAGCCCAGGATGGCTTTGGCCCCACGCTTGCCCCTTTCCGTCGTGAGGTCGTGCCCCTCCACGCGGACGGCGCCGCGGCTCGGATTGACGATCCCCGCCAGGATCCGCATCAGCGTGGTCTTGCCGGCGCCATTGGGGCCCAGCAGCCCGAACATTCCGGACGGGATCTGAAGATCAACGCCGCGCAGGGCCTGTGCGGCCTTGGTTCCGCGGCCGTAAGTCTTGGTGAGACCGGTGATTTCGATCAAAAAAACCTCCGATTCAGAGGTAACGTTCCTGACGGCGCAGCAGAGCCCAGGAAACCAGCAGGAGAGCCATCGATCCCGCGAAGAGCACGAATTGATTCAAGGCCAGGTCGGGATGGCCGGGAACGATCACGCCCAGGAAGAGGAACACGGACCGGGCGTTCAGCTTGAGCCAACTGTTCATCATCAATTGAACCAGCCAGACCGCTCCGGCCAGGAACGCGCCCATCGCGGTCTGGGCTGCCGCCAGAGCTCCGGCGCATCCCAGGGCGGCCAGGGACAGGGTGGGCAGGAACCACACCAACTGCATGCGGAGCAGGCCGCCGAGCGGCGACAGATCGATGCCCAACACGCCCGCGAAGAGCTGAAAGACGAGCGCACAGGCCGCCTGAACGGCCAGGATCAACCCCACGCGCGCCAGCAGGGTCTGCTCGGCCCGGACCGGCGTGGAAAAGCGGAGCTCCAGCGCCGGGTCGTCGAGCACGCTGTAGGCCGCCAGGATGCCGCCGACCAACGGCACGATGAATCCCAGATAGGCGCGCGCGATGCTGTAGCGGGCCGCGGGATTGGGCAGGATCAGGAGGATGACGAAGAAGAGCGCCAGGAACGCCAGCGGAAACCAGAGCTGGTCGCGGCGATAGGTCAGCCAGGAGTACTTGAGAGCGGCGCCGTTCATGGTCGGTCCTTAAGCGCGGCGCGCCAGGCGGCCGAGATAACGATCGAGCAGGAACAAGGCAGCCGCGCTGCACAGTGCCAACACCGCCACATTCGCCACGGCGTGGGCCGGGGTGGTTTGCACGACGCCGGTGAGAGCCGGCGAGACCTGGCCACCGAAAAACCCTTGCTGGGCGAACATCCCGCTGGGCGTCAACAGCGTTCCGTTGAGGGTCGGGAAGAGCTTCGGGGGGATGAAGTTCGCCCAGAACCAATAGCCGGTGAAAAGAATCTGATAGATGCTCAACGGCATGACCACGGGGCAGGCCAGGGAGAACGCCACGACGAAGGCAAAAGCCGGCACGGTGATGGCGAGGAACGCCACCGGCACCGCATAGAGCATGCTGGCGTGCGCGCGTCCGATGATGGCCATGAAGGCCGCGATGCCCATCACCCAAAGGAACAAGGGAAACAGGGACGAAGCGAGAGACCCCAGATATTTCGTGAGGACGTAGACGTGGCGGCTCAGAGGGGTGCTGTCCTGGAGCTCCCGCAGCCCCAGCCGGAAGTCGCGCCGTACCCGATCCGCCGACAGGATCCCCGCCACGACGGGAAAGAACACGTTGCACGCCAGGAGGAAACGTCCTGCCACCTGCCAGACCTCACGCCTCGCGATGACCTCCCCCTTGATCATCTCGCCGATCGGAGGAGGGGAGAACAGCAGCACGGTATGGAAGACGAACAGCAGCCCATAGGCAATCCAGAGGCCCTTCCGGCGAAGGGACATGCTGATCTCGTGGCGAAGAATTCCTGAAAAGGAGCGCATCGGCATTCTCCCAGATTGATCCGCGTAGGGCGACGCCAAGGGTCGCGCAGCGCCTATAGGCGGCCTCTGGAGCAAATAACGACGGCGGGAGGAATTTCTTACGGCCTTGGCGGGACAGGCTCGGAAAGCGCTTCGAGCGTCGCTTCGATCTCGGCGTCGGACTTGCCCATCTCGTGAAGCAGCTCCCGATAGTCGCTCGAGGGCGCTTCGTGCCCGGTACGGCGCTCGAGCTCCAGGATGGCGAGGGACCGGAGCAATCCAGCCAGGTCGTCGCGGTCGGCGTCGGCCGCGGGGTGCTTCGGCCTCTTCTTGTCGATGGGGCGCGGCCGGCGCATCGGCGGCTCGGCCTTGGCGAGGCCGTTCATGGCCCGGAGCAATCCGGTCAGGTTGTCGAGATCCGTGGCAACCGCGGGGTGTTCCGGCCCGATCTTCTCCGGCGGGGCGGCTGTCGCGGATGCCGCACCGGCGGCTTGAACAGGTAGCAGGCCCAGCCAGAGGAAGCTGGCCGCAATGACGATCAACGCCAGCAAAGCGCAACAGGTTTTCAGGCTCAGGACGAGGGCATTCAGCGGGTTCCACCTCCACCACGGCAAGGCGTAGCGGAAGTCCCTCGGTGAAGGCGCGGTGTCGGCATTCGACAACAGAGAAGCCAGGGCGGCCAGCGCCTCCCACCGCCGTTTTGCGGCCAGTTTCATGAAATTTGTCGCGAACCTGTCACCGCATGCGGCCTTTACTGCCATCGACCTGACGAACAGGACCGCGGTCAACTGTCCTTGCGTCAAATTGCGGCACATGACCACGGCCGTTCCCTTCGCCATGACATCCTCCTTGTCTCTCGATAAAACCAAAGACCGGTGCCGGACTCGAACCAGCTCCTCCTATGCCCAGGTGTGCTTGGCCTGTTACACCAACCGGTCCCCGCGACTACTTGCCCAGGAGGCCGCCGTTTTGTAGCAGCATCGTCGTCATCAGCAGGTTGTCTCCATCGCCGTTGAGCATCAACATCGGCAGCATCGACTTCAAATCCAGGCCGGTGCCCGCCGTGCCGCCGCCCTGCTGCATCGACATGCAGAGGATCAGCTTGGAGAGCTTGTCCTTGTTGTCCTCGCCCTTACCACCGGCACCCAGGAGCGCCAGCATGGGAAACATCTTGATGAAATCGGGCCGCTCGCCGATCAAGTTCCTCACGCACAGCACGCTGTAACCTGGAATATACGTGGACTCGTTGAGTGTGATCTCGACCTTGACGCCGTCCTCGACACGGATGCCGCACACGGACGGGTTCTTGACCTGCTCGCCCCTCTCGTCTCTACCCAGGTAGTACAACCACGTGTCTGAGCTGTAACCTGTCACGCTCACCAGGTCACCAGCTTTCAGCTCCTCGATCTGGGTGCGGATGGCGTAAGCCGGAATGGGCAGTCCCACCGAAGTCACGGGGACGATCTTGATCTGCGCATTGCCGTTCTCGCCCGGCACGAAGACGGCGTACGAGTCTCTGGAGGCGCGCAGCACACCGAGCTGACCGGTGCTCAGATCGTAGAAGCAGTTCTGCATTTTCTTGAAGAGCTGGCCGGAAGCATTTTCGAACGGGTACTCGACGGTCGGGTTGAGAGTGACGTTGAGAGGGGTAACGGGCACAGGCACCAGGTTCGTATCCATGTTCTTTTTCCTTTCACGATTCTTGAGCCCAACGTTTATTGGAACGACAACACCACATCGGTGCTGCTCATAGCCTTTCCAGGGCAAGATTCAGCAATGTGAACGTCCGAAGACGCCTATCTTGTGATAGCAGGAATCATCTTGCCTGCATTTCGTCATGCGGAGGACCAGCTTGTACTTTCCTGTCCGGGTTGGAGTCACATTGACGGCCGCATGGTTGCCCGTGCCCACGTTCGAACCGATGGATTGGTTTTCCTCGTCGTAGAGAACCAGGTCCAGACCAGAGCAAGACTCGCACACGGCGACGAAACCGTAGTCCTTTCCACGCGTGAGCTGTAAAGTCACGATATTGGCCGCGCCGTCGCTGAGCATGCCAAGGTACGTATCCATGGGCTCGAAACCATCGCTCGTCAGATCGGTGGCGGCTCTGTCGAGTCGGTTCTTCAGTGAGCCGTCGAGTCGGTTGGAGCTGCAGCACAGCTTTTCCGCCAGGAGAAAGGACGGGCTCACCAGTGAGAGCACCAGGAGAACGCAGGAGACGTAAACCCATCGCGATGTTTTCATCGTTTCCTCCCTCTCGTTTTTCGCGGCGCTTGCACCGTCAGGCTCGATGGCCAATGATCTGTGGTGGTCGCCGTGATGTCCAACCAGGGCAAGAGCAAGAGAGGTGCCAGGCAAAGCATAGAGTACAAACAACTTACGCGTGGTTGTCAGAGACAGCTCCGACTGTCGGGCTGGGTTCTCCGACAACCTCCGACAACCTCCCGAGCCCCTAGAGACGAGACGGATTACCCTTGGCGCATGCCTTGCACCGAGGCGTTCGCAACCAAAAGGAGAACGATCATGGCCGACTATTTCTGGGACATGGGAATTGATTGGAAAGCGGTGCAACCCTTGAACGGCTTGAGTTACCTGCTGACAGGCCTCGCCACCATCCAAGGGGCGCCGGCCGTACCGGTCCTAAATCAGGGCGACACGATCACCTTCCGGATCTTCGATGTGACCCACGACACCCTCACTCCACATGTGGCCGCGATCGAGTCTTTCGTCATCAACACTGCGGCAGCGGTCCAGGACCAGACGGCCGGTGTCCCGTTCAGTACCCTTCAACCCCTGTTCTTGAACACGCCAGACGTGGCCATTCCTCTGAACACGGCTTTCCCACACCCTTTGCGCTCCTGGACCTCGCAGGCGATCCCAGGCCCGGTGAAGGTAATTGTTCCTGAGGGACGGTTTCTTCTGGGCTTTCAAACGCAGGCGCTGGGCGAGGACACGACGTCCCGCACTTTCGCCCATGATCCTGAAATGATTATCGGGGAGCACGGGTGATGGCGCGTCCTGCTCACGGAACGGCCGAGGCGGGAGCGAGGTGGACTAAGAGTCTGTGATAGCGCACATCGCCGCGCAGCGCGAGGAGTTCCGGGTCGCGCTGCACTTCGGCCAGGGAATAGCCGTTGTGCAGCGCCTTTTCGAGCACCGCGAGCGCCGGTTCGCGGCGGCCGCAGATCTCGTCGGCGACCACGATCCGGAACTGTGCATCGGCGTCCTTCTGCGCCAGTCGTTCGCTCTCCCTGCCCGCTGCGAGGGAGAGCCTGCAGTCCCCGCGCTTGGCCAGGTAGAGAGCGCGCCGGCTCAGAAGGGTGACATTCCGCGGCGCGGCGCGAAGCGGGTCCGCCAGGAGTTGGAGGGCCCGCGTGTAAGCCTCGCGGGCCCGAGCGCCGCCCCCGGGCAGAAAGCGGCAGGCGTCCCCGAGGTTGCCCCAGAAGCGATAGTCGTTGGCCCCTCCCGGCAGCTCGAGCGCCTGCTCGGAGGCCTGGGCCGCCTCCGGATAGAGCCCCTGGGCGAAGTAGAGGGTCGCCAGGTTGGAGTAGAGCGACGGCTCGGGCTGGATCTCCAGCGCCTTCTGAAACTGGGCGGCGGCCTGGGCCAGGTCGCCCTGGAGATAGTAGACCCCTCCCAGGTTTCGATAGCCCAGAAAGCCGTCGGGCGCCAGGCGGATGCTGCTCTGGAAGGCCGCGATGGCCGGTGCGAGGCGGCCGGTGCGCTGGTAGAGCGTGCCCAGAACATCGTAGAACTGGCGGTCGGGGCGCAAGGCGACTGCGCGCTGATATGCGGCTTCCGCCAGGTCGAGCTGGGTCCGGGCCTCATACAGGTGGCCGAGGGCGTATTGGGCATCAGCGTTCCCCGGCTCGAGCTGGATCGACTTCTCGATCTCCCGGTTGGCCTCGTCCAGACGCCCGAGCGAGGTGTAGACCAAGCCCAGGCTCACCCGGGCCGACGCCAGATAGCCGTCGAGCGCCACGGCCTGCGCGGCCAACGGCAGGGCCTGGTCCAGCCACATCCGATCCTTGCTCTGATTCAGGGACTTGAGGTAGTAGGCGCGCGCCAGGGCGGCGTGGGCCGCCGCGTGGCCGGGCGTGCGGTCGATGATCTGCCGGAAGTCCGCGATCGCCTCGTCGAGGTTGCCCGGTTTGTCGTAGCGGCGGAGCGCCGCCAGGCCCTGCTCATACAGCTCATACGTGCCGGCGGGGCGGGGCGGAGCTGAAAGGCGCCCCACCTGCCAGGCGAGGGCCAGGGCGAGGAGGAGCCCGCCGGCGAGGATACCGGCATAGCGCAGGAAGACGCGGCGGCCGCGCGGGAAAGTGGCGCTGGACGGCTCGAAATCCGCGGCCCGCGGCCGTCCCGCGAGAAACGTGACCTCGTCCGGCTGCGGTCCGGCTGCGGCATCGGCGCGATCGGGTGGCGCGGCTCCCGCGGACGGTGGTAGCGCCGGCAGCCTGGCGGCGGCCTCCTGGAGGCGGGCGGCAACCTCGCCGGCCTCCCGGGGGCGGGCGTTCGGCTCCTTCTCGAGCAGTTGCTCGACCAGCGCGGAGATCTCGGCGGGGATCTCGGCGCGCAGTTGCCGCGCCGGCAGCGGGCGGTAGCTGCAGACGCGGGCCAGGGTGGCCGCGGCCGAGGAGGCGCGAAACGGCGCCTCTCCGGTGAGCATCTCGTAGAGCAGCGAGCCGAGCGAGAAGAGGTCCGAGCAGGAATCGAGCGGCAGCCCCAGGACCTGCTCGGGCGACATCGCGTAGCTCGTGCCCAGCACCGTCCCCGGCTGCGAGAGCGTCATCTCCTGCCCCCGCTCCTGTCCCGGTACCTCAGGAGACAGCGACCGCGCGATGCCGAAGTCGAGGACCTTGGCGTGACCCGCCGCGGTGATCATCACGTTGCCGGCCTTGAGATCGCGGTGCAGGATGCCCTGCGCATGGGCGGCGGCAAGCCCGCCGGCGATCTCGCCGCCCCACAGCACGGCGCTGTGCAGGCCGAGCGGACCGGCGGAGAGAAGCTCGCGCAGCGTCTTACCCACCACCAGCTCCATGACGAGCCAGTCGCCTTCCGGCGATTCCACCAGATCGTAAATCTGGACCACGGCAGGATGAGTGAGCCGGGCCCCGGCCTGGGCCTCCCGGCGGAAGCGCTCGCGCGCGCCCGGCTGATCCAGAACCTCCGGCAGGACATGCTTGACCGCCACCGGCCGCTTCAGCCGCCCGTCCCAGGCGCGCCAGACCTCTCCCATGCCGCCCGCCGCGAGCCGCTCGACGAGTTGGTAGGGCCCCAACGCTTCGGCCGGCGGTCTTTCCTCCCCGCTCATGGCTGTTCCTCCCGGCTCATGGCGGCTTCGGGAGGACTTGGGGAATCGAGAGCAGGCCGAGCTGTTTCATCCGGCGCCGGATTCCCGCTTCCGAAACTCGCAGCATCGCCGCCATCTCGCGCGGCCGGCCGCCGCAGCGTTCCCCGGCCTCGGCGATCTCCTCACCGCTCAGGTCCATCGCCTTGCGAGTGCTGGGAAAGGCGTCGAGCAGGAAGTAGAGGGATGGACGCGAGATGCCGAGCTGGCGGGCCGCCGCCCGCGGCTGCCAGCGGTTGGCCGCGAGCGCCGCGAGCAGCTCCTCTTCCGAGACGTCCTGAGGGCTGCGGAAGACCGTCCGCCCTGGCACAGGTGTGGGGGCGGGTGCGGCCGGCCGGGCCGCCGGCGGTCCCGATTCCGAGGGCGGCCTCTCTTCGCGCAGCAGATCCTCGATCGCCGCAGGAAGCTGGGTCTCCGCGGCGCCTTCCGCGGCGCCGCGGCTGTCGATGGCCAGAGAGCGGGCGACGTTGCGCAACTGGCGGACGTTGCCGGGCCACGGGGCCGCGGCAAGGCGGGCGATCCACGCCGCGGGAGGCCAGGGCTGCGCATCCGGGCCTGGATCCGTCAGGCGGCGCTCCTCCCCCACCGCGCTGAGCTCCTCGCGCAGGAAGTGGAAGAACAGCCGTCCGATGTCGTCGCGCCGCTCGCGCAGGGCGGGGAGGCGGATCGCGTACCCGCCCAGGCGGTGCAGGAGCGGAGCCCGGAAGCGCCCGGCGTCGACCGCCTGCTCGAGATCCGCGTCCGTGGCGGCGAGAACGCGCACGTCGACGCGGGCCAGCTCTTCACTCCCCAGCGGCTGGACCTCGCCGCTCTCCAGGGCGCGCAGCAGCAGCGGCTGCACCTCCTGGGGAGTCTCGCCGATCTCGTCGAGGAAGAGCGTGCCGCCGTGGGCGCGGCGGAAGTAGCCCCGCCGCGCGTGCTCGGCGCCGGTGTAGGCCCCCCGCGCCGCCCCGAACAACTCGGCGGCGGCGAGCGATCCGGGCAGTGCGCCCATGTTGAGCGCCAGGAAAGGCCGGTCGTGCCGGCTGCTCGCGTGATGGAGAGCCGAGGCCACCAGCTCCTTTCCGGTCCCTGATTCGCCGCGCAACAGCACGGGGACATTGAGGTCGGCGACCCGCGCGACCTGGCGGCAGAGGTCGAGCAGGGAATCGCTCAGGCCCACCAGGCCGTAGCGCGGCAAGCTGCCGGGAAAGACCGGACGAAAGCGATGCAGCAGGAGGACCACGTAGCCGGCGAGCAGCAGCACCACGCCGCGATCCACTTCGGCGGCCGAGAACGAGGCCTCGCTGTCGACCGGCTCACCATTGGCGGCGAGGGAGATGGGCGAGTCGCCCCGAAGCAAACGGACGCCGCCGCCGGCCGTCGATTGGAGAAGCCAGGGACGGCGGCTGAGATAGGGCACGGCGAGAGGTTGGAACGCCGGTTCGCCCGGCGGGGCGAACCCTGGTTCCACCCGCGACAAGAGGGCTTCCCGTCCCGACGACAGATCGAGCAAAGCCGCCCGCTCGCCGACCCGTTGAATCTGGGGGTGGCCGAGGATCGTCAAGCCGGGAACGGTGAGCGAAGGCGGGGGCTTACCCGTCGGCGTCGACCACGTCTGGGTCTCCAGACGGTTCTCGCTCTTGGGCCCCATCCTGGCGTGACCTCCCCTGTTTTCTTCTCCGGATTGACCGCAACTTTAGCCCTTCGCAGTCGGGAGGTCAACGGCGGCCGATACGCCAGTTGGTTTCGCCGCGGGCCGCGCAGAATCATCCACTCGGCGATCATGAGATTGGGAATCCAGGAAAGCCAGGCAATCGCCGGATAAGTTGCGCATCACTCGCGATGGCAAGCGAAGCGCCTGGCACCCAGACGGCACCGCATCCCAAACGGTTCTGATCGAGTATAAGCTTGGCGAAACTCCAGGGAGGATCGTGATGTCCAAGACTCTGAAGCTGTCGTGGGGTGTCCTTTTCGCGGTCCTGGCAGGGCTGGTGCCCGGTGCCTTGGCGTGGGGGGCGCCGCCTGCCTATATCCCGATCGCCGAGGCCCGGCAGCAAGCGGTAAAGACGGCAGTGGCGGTCGAAGGGCTGGTGACCGTGCCCTGCGCCGATTTCCGTTCGTCGAGCGGTGACCAGGGCTTCGCGATCCAGGATCAGACGGGCGGCATCTGGATCAGCGTCAAGCGGAACCTCCACTGCCGCGTCGGGCAGCGGATCCGGGTGAGCGGGACCCTGCAGAACGACGAGAAGCTCGAGATCGCCGCCGACCCCGCCAGCGTCAAGACGCTACCCGGCAAAGAGCTGCGGGTCGCGACCGGACACGTGGGCGCGGCCACGCTGGGCTTCCTGATCACGGTCGAAGGGACCCTTACCCAGGATGTCCAGAAGGATCTGCCCGACGGTTACAAGGTCTTCATCGACGACGGCACGGGACCGGTTCAGGTCTACCTCAACGCCTCGACGGACATCGATCCCCGGGCGCCCTACCTCAAGAAGGGGCGCACGATCCGCGTCACCGGCTTCGCCAACAAGTACGGCAGCACCTACGAGGTCGATCCCCGTTTCCAACGCGACGTCCAGCCCGTGCGGTGAGTCGCTGGCTGTGGGGTCGTCTCCGGTCCGACTGTGCCGCAGCGCTGCCAGGCCGACCGCAGCGGTGAGATGCTTCCGACCTCTGGCCAGCGCAGCTCCTTGACCCGGCCGCCAAGGTTCTGCTGACGTTCTCAGGCGTCTCGGGTGAGAAGCCGTTCATGGCGCCTCCTCCTCTGGGTCTCGAGCCCTCGACAACCGCCATCATAGTAGCGATAGAGGACAGTGCTGAGAAAAAGGGCCTATATATTGGCGGTTCTGGTGGTTCGGACACTAGGTGGACCGCTGCGCTCGTGGTGACGCCTTCCGCGTCGGGTACCGGGTCAGGCTCGTCTCGGTCGCTCTCGCCCGCCCTGCCGTGGTCCCCTCGACAGCTTCCTGTATAATGGGCACTCCATCGACAACGATCCGGAGGAGAGATCATGGCTCATAACAATTCGGCAAAGACCCTCGGCTGGGAGGACTGCCGCACCTTGACAGAATCCAGTGATGCCCTGGAGCAAGCCATGGCCCAAGTCGCTGCTCTCGACTTCACTGTGCTTAAGAAAAAACTTGGAGAAGAGCACGGCTGGACCCCGGAGTACCAGGATGAGGTTGAGGATCTCTACAGGCAGTTCCTGGCCTTGAACATGGTCTACACGGACCGGAAGATCTGCCCGACCGGTCCCATGGATGAGTTCTGGCATGCTCACATCCTGGACACCCGGGCCTATGCCGCCGACTGCGAGAAGCTCTTCGGCCGCTTCCTGCACCACTTTCCCTATTTCGGTATGCGGGGTCCCGAGGACCGGCAGGATCTCGAGACGACGTTCGCCGAGAGCCGTCGCCTTTTCATCCGCCACTTCGGTATCGATCCGTGCTCCGGAGAGGCGCAGGCACGTGGGTGTGCTCCTCAGCGTTGCCCGTAATGCCCCTGGGCCCAATCCCCTGCCGAAGACGACAACGACAGGCGGCGCCTTTAACCGGCGCGCCGCCTGCCTGCGAAAGTGCCTTCCGTAATGCAGACGTTTTTCGGGTCCGCCCGCGAGGATGATGAGCTGGAGCGCGCGAACCAGGAATTCTGGCGTTGTCTGTTGCATCATGCCCGTGCCGAGATGCCAACCGACGAAGTCCGCTGCCTTTTGGATATCGGATGCCATCGCGGCGGTCTGCTCGATCTTCTGACGCATCATTACCATCCCGAACGGCTGCTCGGTCTGGAGCCGCTCGCCGGCGCCCGCGAGCGCGCCATCTTCCGGCTGAAAGGCCGTGCACCCGCCGTGCAGATCCTCGACACGGCGAGGTGGCCGTCCATCTCTTCCACCAGCGTCGATCTCGTGACATGTCACGAGGTTCTCCACCTGATTGCTGATCTTCAACAGTTCATGGCTGACCTCTCACGCATCATGCGTCCCGGAGCCGTGGCTCTCGTCGCCCTGGGATCTCACGCCGAAAACCCGGTCTGGCAACAGTGGAAGCCCCAGCTCCTCGCGCAGGGGCATGTCGTCTTCGACCATTTTCCCTTGGACATTCTCTCCGCGGCATCGGCAGCCGGTTTCCATACCGGGTTGCAGCCCCTCCGGCGGCAGGGTTGGGTGATCTACGATCCGAGAGCCGCCGAGTTCAAATACCCATCGGTCGGCGAGATGCTTGACCATCAATACCGTCACAAGCTGCTGTTTCGCCTGATCAAGAAGAATCTACAGACAGAGACCTCATGACCGCGAGACTGCCAGAAATAACGCTCGGCCCAGAGATCCGTGAGGTGATTGAGCAGGCCTGCGAAGCTCCGGATATCCTCACGCGTCTCGAACGCTCGGCTAGCACCTCCGAACCGATCCGGCGGCCTCTCCTTGAAGCTCCCCCATGGAGAAACTTCGCAGAAGAAGTACGGCGCGAGTGGAAGAGCTCCGACCATGTCATCGTCCGCGGCGCTCCGGCGCTCGCCGAAGGCGCATCCCTTTTTCTCCTGTCGTTAACCCTCTCGGATCGATTCAAGACTTATAGGGATGGGAAGGTGGTCAAAACCTTTCGCATGTCACCTTGGACTAAAGACCTCTCTCACACGACGCGTGAAGGCGATTTTCATACGGATCTCAACACGGAGGTCGAACCGCCCACCACGACCGGCATCCAGTGCCTGACGCCGGATCCCGGCGCCCCTCAATTCGGTGCGAATCGTGTCGCCCGAACCTCCGACCTCATCTCCTACCTCGAGGAGAGCGGTCGCCGGAATACCTTGCGCTTCCTTCTGGAAACGCAGGTGACCATGGTCAATGATCGTTCTCGCGGCGCTTGGACCGGTAGGATCGTGGAGGGCTCTCGCATCCGCTTCCATCCCGCGACTATCCGCGCGGCTGCCGCGCGTTCCGGCCAGGACCTCACCGAAACTGACGAGCACCTGGCGATCGTTCACACGGCGAGCCTGGCGGTGTCGCTCCCCTTCTCCCTGGAGGTGGGAGACCTCTTTTTCGTCTCCAACCACAGAGCGCTCCACTATCGGGGCGAATGCTCGGTGAGCTTCGTCGATTTCCCTCTCGAGTTTCAGGCCAGGTCCATCCACGTCCTCCACCAGATGAGTGAGCCGTGAAGGGCCACATGCCGAGCCGTTCAGCCGAGGCGACGATCGAAATCGTCGGCGCCACGGCGAACAACCTCAAGCATCTGGATGTCGAAATCCCTCTCGGGGCGGCGACCCTGCTCATCGGAGTCTCAGGCTCCGGCAAGAGCTCCCTGCTGGCGAGCACCTTGGCAACCGAGGCAAACGCCAGGATGAAACGCTTTCTGGGGGTCAGTCAGGACCATCTCGAGAACGCGGAGGTGCCCGCGTTCCTCGGTGCGCTCCCCGCCTGCATCCACTTTGCCCAGGGTGCCTTCCGAGCCTCCCAGCGCACGACGGTCGGCACCTGTTCCGGCCTCCTGCAAACGTTGCGCAGGATTTTTCTGAAGTCGTCCGTGCCTCGGGCAGAGCCCCCCGGCGAACCCGTCCCTTCTCCTTCTCCGCAGTCCTATGCCGAATGGCTCACACGCCACTATCGGGGGCGGCTGACCGTCTCCGCCGTTCCTCTCCGCTTCGTGGCGAGCGATGGAAAAGGATGCGTCGAGAAGCTCCGTCGGCTCGGAGTTGAAGAGGTCATTCTCCGTAGCGAGACCGACCCTCCCGCCGTCTGGGAGAAAGGGAGGATCGTGAAGCTCGCGAGCTTCAAGCCTCTGGCGCCGCAGGTGCGACACATCCTGGAGACCGAGATCGGGACTCTCTCGCTTCCCAAGGGAGGCTCGTGCGATTTGCTGTCTCTCCTGGACCGAGCCTTCGCCGCCGGGGAGGGCACCGTGGTCGTCGAGCTCCACGACGCCGGTCCGGACCTCGAACCGCTCCGTGGGCCCCGCGGCACCGGTCTCGACAGCGATCTTCACTGGGTCCATCCGGCCGTACGCCAGCCTTTCGCGCCTCCCAGTGAGCCCCTCCTCTCGTTCAACATGCCGTCCAATGAGCGGAGCGGCGCCTGCCGGGAATGCCTGGGCACGGGCCAGGCGCTCACGGTGCAGGAGGAAAGGCTCATCACACACCCGGAGCGGAGCCTGCACGACGGAGCCTTCTCCCTCTGGACCGAAAAGAACTATAAGCACGTCAACATCCAGCATGAGACGATCGAAGGCCTCCGCGGAATCGAGGACTTCAATCCCGAAGTGCCTTGGAAGAAGCTGCCAAAGGCTGCTCAGCGGCTCGTGCTCTATGGCTCACAGGGTGCCGGCATCGAAGATCGCGACCTTCGTACCGGCCGCCGGTTGAGCGCACCGCGTCCCTTCGAAGGTTTCGTCCCAGCGATTTTGCGGCGGTTCAGCGCCGGCACCACCGCGGGGGCCCGCCTCGCGCCGCTCGTCCGTCAGGGCCCCTGTCCCTCATGCCGGGGCACGCGTTGGTCGCCGCAGGCTCTGGCGCTCCGGGTCGGAGCCTTCGGACTCGCCGACCTGCTCGGGGCTCCCTTCACCGAGCTCGCACGTATCACCGAGAGGGCCGGCCCCTTGGCGCAAGCGGTCCCGAAGGCGGCTCAACCCCTCGTAGCCGTTCTACACCATCATGCCCGCTCGTTCGAATCGGTCGGGCTCAGCCATCTTTCGGCGGACCGCGGGATGCTCACCGTGAGCGAGGGAGAGAGCCGCCGCGTTCGCCTGGCGGGGCTCCTCAATGCCAGCGGCAGCGGGCTCGGCCTTCTGCTCGACGAGCCTGCCCGCGGCCTGCACGAGCAGGACATCGACGGCCTGGTCGACAGCTTGCTCGCTCTGAAACAGCGCCACACCGTAGTCCTTAACGACCACCGGCTCTCGTTGGCCCGCGCCACCGATCACGTGATCGAGATGGGGCCCGGCGCAGGAGAGCAAGGCGGCCGCATCGTCCGCAACGCCCCTCCGGCCGAATTTTTCAGCAGCACGGTCCTCCCGGAAATCAAACGCCACCAGCTCCCCGTCCAGGAGCGCGCACCCTTTCTGGAGATCCAGGGAGCGACCCTTCACACCTTGAACGGCGTCCACTGCCGGATTCCCCTCGGACGCTTGACATGTATCACCGGTGTTTCCGGCTCCGGTAAGTCCAGCTTCGTCCGTGGCATTCTGATCCCAGCTCTCACCGCGGAGCTCGGTGACCGGGTTGATGCCGAAGGCTTCGCTCTCCAGCAGCAAGGGCGCTGGAAAAGCATCCGCGGCGCAAAGCTCGTCCAAGAGGTCATGGCTCTCGACCAGCGCAGCCCGGAGGCCAACCGCCGCAGCATCGTGGCGACGTATCTGGGCATCGCCGAGCCGCTGCGCAAGGCGTTCGCCGCCGTGGACGACGCTCGCAGCCTGGGCCTGACGGCAACCGACTTCGGCCTGAACGCCGGTCACGGACGATGCCCGGACTGTCTGGGGCTCGGACAACGCGAGGAAAAAACCGGCTGGCTCCCCTGCTCCCGTTGCGGCGGCAGGCGCTTCGGAGAAGAGGTTCTTGCTGTTCGTCTCGCAGGGTTGAACATCGCCGAGGCCCTCGACCTGTCCATTGCGGAACTCGCCGGGGACCGGCTCCCGCTCGGAGCCGAGATCTCCGCCCTCTTTGCCCTGCTCGCCGACCTGGACCTGGGCTACATCACCCTCGGCCGGCGCGTCGACCAGCTCAGCGGCGGAGAGGTGCAGCGCCTCCGCGTGGCTCACCGGCTCTGGAAGACGCGGGCCCAGGGCCTCTTCCTCGTCCTCGACGAGCCGTCAGCCGGCTTGCACCCGAAAGACATCGAGCGCCTGCTCCTGGTCCTCGATCGGATCGTGGGCGCCGGCGAGAACACGGTCGTCCTGGTCGAGCACAATCTCGATCTCATCCGCAACAGCGACTGGGTCGTCGACTTCGGCCCGGGAGCGGGGCCGGCCGGGGGCAAAGTCCTCGGCCAAGGCCCCCCGGAGGAGATCAAGGCTTTCGATACACCGACCGGACTCGCTCTGCGCCGACCTCGGAAGCCAGCCCTTCCCCGACGCGCCGCTCGACATGAGCCTCCGCAGACCGCGGCCAGAGAGCCGGCAGACGCCGCCCGGACCCGCGTCGCGCGCTCCTGGCTCAAGCGTCTCCTGGGGCACGACGCCCAGCCCGCGGCGGACCTCGAAGCAAGCGACGGACTCGAGGGCCTGGCGATCGAAATTGAAGATCAGCTCCTCCCGGGATGGCGCCCCCAGGAGATCGGTGATCTCGATCTCGAGCTCGCTCGCCTGTTCCTCTGGACCTCCACGAACCCCGCCAGGGAGCAGATCGATCACCTGGCGGATCTGTGGACCGCGACTCCCGAAGCTCGCCTTGTGATTCATCCACTCCTCGCTGAGCTGCAGACCTGGGGCCCTCACATCCCCGCCTCGGCGCTCCAGGAAGCGGCGGTCCGCCAGAAAGCCTTGCGACTGGAAACTCTAGCCAGCCGCGGCATCCCGGTGGGAGAGATTCGAGTGGGCGGCCCCCGGTTCCAGACCCGGACCGGCTCTGTCGAGGAGCGGAAACGGCTCCTGTCGGATGCGCTCGATCTGGGCGGCGGCTTCCTGGAGCTCCGCGATGGTCGCGGCCGTATCCTCGGCTCGGTGAAAACCCGGGGCCTCGACCTCGAGCAGGGTGTCGTGGCACCACTCGCCATGAGAGCGGCCAACCTGTCTCGCGCTCACCATTCGGGAGCCTGTCCAGCCTGCGCAGGAGACGGATGCCTTCCCTCTCTCGCCCTCGACCTGATCGTCCAGGACCGCCGGTCTTCGCCGGACTCCGACGCCTTCTTCCGTCCGGAAGCCCTGGCCGTGATCAAAGGAGTGCGGCGCAGCTTGATGATTCCATTCTTCCGTCGCCTTACTCGGGAAGGACTCTGGAAAGAGGACCGGGCCTTCAAGGATCTCGGAGAAGAGGAACGCGACCTCCTCCTGCACGGCTACTGGAAACGGCCGGGGCACGGAAGTTTTCTGAAAGACAAGAACATCGATCCGCGGGAAGTCGCCTCCTGGCTCCGGTGGGATGGTCTTTTCCGCACCATCCTCAGCCAGTACGAACGCAGTACAGACTCCGGCTGGACGGCCATGGTACGGAAATCCGTCCACGCGGTTTCTTGCGTGGCGTGCGAAGGGACGGGTCTCGCCGCGCAAGCCCGTGTCGTCCAACGAGGAGGGAAGTCTCTCCACGACTGGACCCGAACCGGCCGGATCGGAGAGCTCTCGGCGGCCCTCAAGAGCTCGGCCTACCGGTCCGAATCGGAGCGGAGAACGCTCGATCGATTCCTCGACTGCCTGGCACCGCTGGTCCGGAAATCGCCCGAAGCCCCGCTCAACGAACCGATCGGCGACAAGACCCTGGCGCGGGCCGTCTACGAGCGGGTCGTCCGATCGTTCACCCTGCTGGGAGTCGTCCCCTGAGCAGGCCGGAGCCGGCAATGTCCCACCGACTCTTCACGGAGGCCGCGCGGCGGTACGATCTCCACACGCCGCCCCATCATTATCAAGACGACCATTGTTTCGTCCTGGAAGAGCTGCACCGCCTCCGGCCCGGCTGCCGTGTGCTCGACGTCGGCTGTGGCACCGGCGTCTTCCTCGCGAAAGCCCGAGCCGCCGCCTTCGACGCCCGCGGAATCGACGCCTCGCCCGAGATGATCGCAGTCGCCGCAGAACGGGTGGGCTCCGAAGCGGTCCGGGTGGAACGCATGCAGGACCTCTGCGATCAGGAGTCCTACGATGCCGTCGTCTCCCTCTCCTGGTCTTTCAACTACTGTTCCTCTCTCGCCGAAGCCGGCGAGATCCTCGCTCGTTTCTGGACCGCTCTGCGGCCCGGCGGCCTCTTGCTCCTCCAGGTTGCCCATGCGGAGAACGCCACGTCACGACTCCAGGAAGATTGGGAGGAAGGCCCCGGCGGTACCGAGAACGATGTCCAGTTCCTCTATCAGTTCACCCCTCTTGCCGGAAGCGAGCCGCGCCTTTCAGCACGGTACGTCTACGCCTGTCGCAGCTTGAACGAGCTCATCTGCGACGAGCACATCCTGAACGCCGCCGATGCTCAACGGATCGCGGAGCTCGCCCACGGCACAGGATTCCGCGATCTTCAGATCATGGATTCCTGGCGCCGCGATCCCTTCTCTCGCTCCCTCTCGCCGTTCATCCTCGGGCACAAGCCGTTCCTGGCTCAAGCTCTCCCGTGAAGAGAGCGGACGAAGCACAGGATCGACTTGCGCAGAGGCCTTCCGGAGCCTGTTGCCTGATCGGTGCGATCGTGAAGGGACAGCCAGTTGTGGCAGACCAGGAGAGCACCCGTCCGGGCCGGCAAAGTCTCACCCACCGAATCCGCGGCTTCCTCGACGGCTGCGATCAGCCGCTCGGTTTTTTCCGGAACCCTGCCATACTCCAGAATGGCTCCTTCCCGCAACGCACGGCCATAGAAGCGGAGACCCTTCTTGGAAGGCTCCTCCGGAACCGAAGCCGCCAAGGGAAAGAGCCGGGCCGCTTCGCTGTCGGAGTACCCGAACGGAAGCTCCGTCTCGTCGAGCTGCTCGGGAGCCAGGCGTGCCAGCACCTTCTCACTGGAGGCAGCGCGCCAGTCTCCCCCACCCTCCGGATCGCCGCGGGCGATCCAGGCGAGGCTCAGGATAGGGCGGTCTTCCATGGTGGAGAAATCGTTGTGCCATCCGATCCGCTCCGGCCGGTCAAAGGGTTTCCAGGAAGGAGCGTCCGCCGCCGGGTCGGTGACGATCACCGGGAGATCGGGGTTCATTCCACCGGCAACATAGAGGGACCCGAGCGTCCGGGCCAAAGCGACCAGCGCGACACCTCTGTCGTCATCCGGCCTGAAGACGGGCTCGTAGTGGTAGCCCAAGCGTCCAACGCTACGGAGGACTTTCTTAGCAAGAGCCGGCATATCTATACCTCCTTTCCAATCCTAGTCCAAATCCGAAGATCTCGCCATGATCCAAGAGTTGACTCCAGACTCTTTTTCATCCACAATCTAATCTATAAATTTATCTTAGTTAGTTAGGCATGAATGGGACACGACTCTATCCAACAACTGAGAAACGCGATCAAAAAAGGCCGCATCCTGGCGATTGTCGGTGCCGGCGTATCGTTCGCAGCGACTAATGATTCCTGCGCTTCGTGGGCTGGACTCCTACTCAATGGCATTGAAAGAGCCATTGACCTCCACCCCCATCTTAAAAATTCTTGGGAGAAGAGTTGCCAGCGAGACCTCGCTTCGGGAAATCTAGTGAAGCTGATTGCGGTGGCGGGAAGGATCTCCAAGGAGTTGGGAGCGCCTCGGGGCGGGGAATTCCGGCGATGGCTAAGAGAATCAGTGGGAGGGCTTGGAGAGCTTGAAATTTCCAATCCTTCCGTTCTTCAAGCCCTTGCCGACCTAAAGGTTCAGCTCGCGACCACTAACTACGATGGCCTCATAGAAAAAGTGACGGGACTGCGCCCGGTCACTTGGCAAAACAAAAATCTAGTCGATCGCTTGGTCAGAGGAGACGAGCCGGCAGTCCTCCACATGCATGGCTACTGGGAGGAACCAGAATCAATTGCCTTTAGTAAAAATTCCTACGGAAGGCTTCAACGCAATAGCTACGCGCAGCATACAATACGGGCACTATGCTCTCACAAAACGTTTCTCTATATTGGTTGCGGCACCGGCCTTACCGACCCAAATTTTTCAGCTTTCCTGAAGTGGCAACAAGAATTATTCTCAGAATCCGAGCACCAGCACTTCCGCCTTTGTCTCAATCGAGAAGCGGAAGACCTTAGACACCAACACGTCCTCCCAGAGCGAATACTTATAATTTCATACGGCGACGACTACGCTGATCTGGCCCCTTTCCTCCAAAGCCTGACTCCAGTGAGCGGCAGCAAAATCATCGAAAGGCCCGCAGCACACGTCCACTTCCCCAAACCCACTCGCTGCTACGGTCGCAAGAAAGAAGTTCAGGATCTTGTAAGGGCTGTTTGCTCCGACCTCCCTGTGTCCATTCCAGTTCTCGGGCCTCCTGGCATTGGGAAGACTACAATTACTCAGGAAGCAGGGTCTGACCAAAGAGTATGCGAGCGTTTTGGGATGAGAAAGTATTTCGTTCTCTGCGAGAGCGCCATGAGCCGCGAGGCTCTACTGGGCGAGATTGCCTGGGCTCTTAAACTGCGGCCAGGTCTGGAGGTCGAAGCTCTGATTTTTCAGGAATTGGAGCGCGCTCCGACACTCCTCGTGTTAGACAATGCAGAAACACCTCGAGACAATGACGAGGATCGCGTCGACCGGCTTATTGTCAAACTCGCAGAAGTGCCACAACTCGCACTGGTGGTATCCCTCAGAGGTAAACGACGTCCTTTTGGCCCGAGTTGGCGCAAGGCCATCCAGGTTGGCCCCTTAAGCAGGTCTGCTGCGCGCCAATCTTTCTTGAAAGTGGCCGGGGACGATTTTCGTAATGATCCCCAACTTGACTCCTTACTTGAAAAGACCGACAGGATACCATTGGTGATCAATCTGTTGGCCTACCAAGCAGAAGGAGGGTTCGATCTCTCCAGTCTCGCGCGACGCTGGCAAGAGGAACCTAAGTTGCTCCAGCGAGCAGGTGGCGGCAAGCGTCTAACTGATTTTTATTTCTCTATAGAGCTCTCGATTTCGAGCCCTCGCATGTCGGACAAAGCGCGGAGACTTCTCTCTCTTCTAGGTTACTTACCAGACGGGATCGCATCGGAAGACCTTCCATGTCTCCTGCCCGAGGGAAGCGAAACCGCCGCAGTGACCCTCCGCCGTGTCGGACTTGTAGACCCCGACGGCCCCAGAACGAGAGCCTATGCTCCAATCCGTGAACATGTCCGACTACAGCATCCTCCAACTCAGGAAGATTTGGATCGAGCGATTGATCATTTCGTCCGACTAGTTCACTGCGGCGAGGTGGGCAAACGTGAAAATAAATCCGAACACTTAAACAGGTTCGCCTCGGAGGCTGGCAACCTACAAGCGATGGTTTTTGAGGCCCTCAAAAGATCAGATGCGATACCCGGAATCGAAGCAGCTCTTGCTCTTGCTGAGCTCTCCTTTGCGGCCGACAGTTGTCGAGGTGTGCTTCCAGAAGCTCTCCAGCGGGCAAAAGCTATCAAGGATGAGGGCCGCCAAGCCCGGCTGTTGACGAAACTTGGCGACGCTGCCCTTGATCATTCCGATCACCCTAATGCTCAACGCCACTATGACGCCGCGCTTCCACTCTTCCAGAATACAGATAATTTGCCAGGCCAAGCCGACTGCATCCGAAAGCTAGGAGATATCGCTTTCAGGACCCATCAATCCGACAAAGCCTATCCTCACTACGAGAAGGCGCTTGCCCTCTTCCAGTTGATAGGCGATGGCATTGGCATGGCCTTCTGCATCCAAGGATTTGGAGAAATTGCTCTCGATCGCTCTGACCTAGCGCTGGCGAGCGATCACTTCGAGAGAGCGCGCTCTTTGTTTAGAAAGAGCGATCTCGGAGTAGCACACTCCGTTCGCGGCCTCGGCGGGGTCGCCCTCGGGCGGCCTGACCTCGCGGCAGCCCGGTCTCTCTTCAAGGAGGCATTGGCAATCTACCGTCGTATCGGAGACATAATGGGCGAAGCCAACTGCCTCACAGATCTGGGAGAGATTGAGCTCAGGGAATCGGACTATGCCACTGCCTCGACCTTCTTCAAAGAGGCACGCCCTCTCTATCGCCGTCTCGAATCTGCCCCGGGCGAGGCGAACTGTGTCCGGAGACTTGGAGAGGTTTCGCTCCAACAAAAAGATTACGACACTGCCAGAAGCTATCTGAAGGAAGCCCTCGAAGCCTATCCCAAGGCCGGTTCCGGTCTCGGAAGGCCTCACTCCTTGATGTATCTCGGCGATCTAGAGTTTGCCCAGTCGAATCGAGCTGAAGCTGCCCGCCTTTACAAAGAAGCGCTGGTCCTCTACGAGCAGATACCAAATCCTCAATACAGCGACAAGATCCGAGAACGGCTCTCTCAGCTTCCGAAGTGAATTGATTGCCTCGGCCGCAACCTTGATGACGGCCCGCTCACCGCCCAAGAGCTGACGGTCGAGACACCTCCTTTGCCGTGTCCGCTGCCGCCAGTCAGGCTCGTAGAGAGGTACTCGAACGCTTGCTGCATTTCAAGCTGATGTACTGCCACCTCGCGAAGCCTGGCACCTCGCGATTCCGGCTGGTAGAGAAACATCCGAGGCTCCAAGGCCTGGGGCGATAGGCAACGCTTGAGGGCTGTAACTGCCTACGTCCCTTCGGGACTTTGGAATCAGTAGCTCCAACCTGGCGCTGAAGCGCCAGGCTCTATTCCTTTGCCCCTTTGGGGCGTGTGGAGGACCGGCTGCCGAAAGGATATCCTGATTCCTGGACCCTATTGTCAACTCAAAGCCGCGCGAGGCATCCTTTGATGGCATTTCCAACTACCTTGGCCGTTTTCGAACTCACCCCCGCCTCGCGGGCATGGGCACGCCAGCGGGCCGCAGCCGAGGCCACTTCGTCGAGAATCGCTTGGGCATCGCGGTCCGAAATGCCCGCCGGACCCGCCAATTGCAGCAGGTGGCTGCGCCCGGGCGCTCGACCTTCTCCAGCCACGGTCATGGTGTGCTCCCCGCCGGGGCCTGGAGCGAAAACGAGATCGTAGGCCGGTGCCAGCTCCCAGTTGCCTTCATCGGTCAAACGGAAAGCGAAGTTTTTCACGTGGTCGTCACGGTTGTGCGTCAACACGTTGAAGACCATCCGGCGGTAGCATTCCAGGACATCCTGATGATTCCTGGTCAGGATCCGCGTCACCTCGAGGAGTTGCCGGTAGTCGCAACTCGGGATGCGGAAGTTGGCTTGGATGAGATTCCCGAAGGTATGTACGTGGTAGCGATGATTGCCCTGCCGATCGAACCGCTCGACTCCAAAGAACCGATCTCCCTGAGGCGTTTCAAAAAGCTTGGCGGGCGGCATCGCGAGGCCTGCCTCCTTCGCCATGAGGGCGTAGGCCAGCTCACCCGGACCCGAGTCCGGTGAATCTAGCCGGGAATGGAGCTTGACAATCCAATGCGTGTAGCCCGGTGGCAGGTCGTCCTCGCCCGAGAGGATCGCATCTCCACGGACTCCGACCAGCACCTTCGGCCGTGCTCCCCCGGGACTGCCGCCGGCGCGTAGAAGCTGCGGCAGAACCTCCCCGGCGGTGCCTTCGATCACCTGCTGGGAAGCACGGGCCATCTCGTGCAAGTCGAGCATCCGCGCCTGGTGGTCTCCGGGGTCGGCCGGCGGGTGATAGGTGAGCGCTCCCATGGTCCGAGTGCCGAGATATGCCAGCCGATCCAGCACCGACACTGCGGCGAGGGCCGAGCCTCGCTGCTGGAAGAACCGATCCATCAGCAGCAGCCCCCACCCATCCGGCAACGAGTCGTCAAAGAGACCGAAGATCGGGCCGAAGGCATGATCGCGGTGCTCGATGAGGCCCGGCTGCGGCGGCAGCTTGAAAGGAGACAGCCACAGGGGATCGCGCAAGAAGTCCGGATCGTATTCGAAATACACCTGCCGGCTGGCCGGCCGCGGTCCGGCTTCCGCCAACTGGCCGACGATGCGCTCTTCGCCCGGCTGGCGGGTGAGCCGAACCTCCAGCTTCTTCATATCCGGCCCCGTTTGCGCGTGGGCCGCTTCTCGCCGGCCTCCAACTCGGCCAGCGACGACGCCCGAGGCCCCTTGAACAGGGCGTCGAAGTCATCCAGCCGGTTCAAGGCAAAGGCGAGGTCGAGCAGGTTCTGGAGCGACACTCTTCCCGATTCCTCGAAGCGCCGCAGCGATGCCAGGCTGACTCCGGACCGTTGGGCCAGGGTGAGCTGCTTCCAACCTCTGGCTAGTCGTAACTCTTTGATCCGGGCCGCCATGGTCCTGCTGACGTTCTCAGGCGTCTCGAGTGAGAACCCGTTCACCAGTCGCGAGTCTTCCATAACCGCTATTATAGTAGCTGTAGAAGGCAATGGCGCAGCTAAGCGCTCATATTTTGGCTGCTCTACCTCTTCAGAGATGCCCTCGCGTCAAGCGAAACCAGGGAAGAGAGGCGTTCGCGCGCGACTCCCGCTGTAGATCGGACCTGTTTCTTACGCCCAGAGCAGGCTGACCTCGTAGGCTTCGAACTGAGGGTAGGATACGCGCAGCAGCAGACGGGAAAGGTGCGTCCTGGCTTCACGGACGTTGACCTCTGCCATGTCCAGACACTGGACCAAGGTTTTGACTAAGTCAAGCCCAATACACGGTCATGGCTGGAGCTCAAGGTGCCAACCGGCGCCTGCCAAGAACATGCCGAGACAAGACAGGCGAGGGCCAGCCGCCCTCTGGCCACCCGCCTGCATCAGATTCAGTTTTCAATGAGCCAGCGCGTGGCACCGGCGAACCGGCGCGATACACGTGCTCCAGACTCTCGCAATGGAGATCCTCCTGACGACTTTCCAAGGTGGCCTGCTTGAAGCGGACGGGAATATAGCGTCGGGCTCGGGACTCGTCAAGCTCCCAATTCGCTATTGACCTACCCAATTTTCAAAAGACTCTTTTGGCGAGAAGAAAAGTCTTTTGCCTCCAGTTAAAAGTCAATTGGGCGCGGATTGAAGGCAATGATCCCGAGATTTGGATTGCGATCTCACGAGAAAGAGTATTATGCTCCGGTTCGCCGAGAACGGAGCGAAGAAAAGAGCAATGGCTCGGGGCATTGAGCTATTCGAGCGAGGGTGAACGCTTTTCTTCCGCGAAGTGACCCTCTTCTGCGCCGAATTGGGTTTTCTCCGGAGGTTCCGGAGCAATTCCGGGGACAAAAGGGTTTTCGCTCGAGCTCGGAAGGCTTTGCTGGATTTTTGGAAGCTGAAGGACTGCAAGGACCGCAAAGACTGCAAGGATAGAGAAGACCGCTCTCCATCCTTGTCGTCTTTGCAGTCCTTGAGGTCTTTTGGGTCCTTGAAACTCTGGCGCCTACTTCCAGGCGGGCTCGCCGTCCCGCTTGGGGGCCCAGGCGAGGGTCAGGAAGCGGACCTCGACGTCCGTCTTGCGGGGCTTGAGGCCCAGGATCTCGAGCTCTCCCGCTTCGGGGTCGAAGCGATCTTCGAGGTTGTCCACCTCGGTCTCCAGCTCGGCGTTCAGGTCCGCGAGCTGCTTCTGGAGGGACTCGATGTTGTCCTCGGCCTGGGAGACGTCCTGACGCTCCTGGTAGGCGCGGCCGACGCCTCGGACGGCGGTGCCGGCGGCGGAGAGGGTCTTGCGGCGGCCGAAAAACATCCCGAGCACGGCGGTGCCGGCGGAGATCACGGTCTGCAGAGTCGCCTGCGACGCCTGGGACGACTGCTTCTCCTTCATCTGCTGGGCCCGGCGGATGCGCTCCTGGAGCTGGGCGATCTTCGTGCCGTACTTCTTGCGCAGGGTCTCGACGTGCTCGTCCCGCTTCTCGCGCCCCCTCTCGGTGAGACGGATACGGAAGTCCCGCTCGGACTCGCCCGGCCTCGACACCTCCCCCAGCGTGTCGCTGCGGAACAGCTCGCAGCGGCGGGTGCGGTAGAGGCACTCCTCCAGGGTCCGGCGCCAGGCGTCGTAGCTCTTCGCCTTGACGGCCGGGGCCGGCAGGGCGGCGAAGCCCGCGCCGGGCACGGGATCTCTCTCCAGGTCGTCCTTCCCCAGGTCCGCGGCCTCGGCGGCGTACCAGTCCGCGCCGTCCGCCGTCAGCGGCGCCAGGAGGGCGACCTCCTCGGCGTGGTCGATGCCGCGCTTGGCGTCCTGGTAGTGAACGGTCGCGGCGGCGAAAAGGTAGGGCTCGTAGGCGATCCCCTGGGGCTTCGAACGGACGGGGAGGAAACGCTGGGAGACGTCCGGCGGCAGCACCGGCGCGGTGCCCCCGGCTTCCACGGCGGGAGGAACGGCAGGCGCGGGCCCCGGGGCCGTTCCGGTCGGCTGCTGGGTGGCGACGGGGGCGGCGGAGGGCGCCTGCTTGACGGGGTCCATGAGGCGCTTGATCTCGGGCCGGGTCAGCGGGCCGCGCAGGTAGGAGAGGGCCCAGCGGGTCTGGAAGAGCACCGGCTCGTCCTCGTGGACGTTGTGGAGCAGGAAGACACGGTTGCCGAGGCCCGCCAGGACCTGCTCCATGTGGGCGCGGTCGAACTTGCCGCCGGCCGCCGCTCCTTCGAGGCCGTCCATCAGGCGCTGCTTGTCGCGCTCGGTCTGCAGGCGCCCCAGGAACCAGGTGCCGACGTTGGCGAGCCCCTTGTAGTCGAGGTCGACCGGGTTCTGGGTGGCGAGCACGAGGCCGAGCCCGTAGGCGCGGGCCTGTTTGAGCAGGGTCAGGAAGGGTCGCTTCGACGGCGGCTCGGCCACCGGCGGCATATAGCCGAAGACCTCGTCCATGCAGAGGATGGCCCGCAGGCTGGTGGTGCCCGGACGGCTGCGCATCCAGCCGATCACCTGGTTCAAGAGGAGGGAGACGAAGAACATCCGCTCGCGGTCGGAGAGGTGGGCGATCGAGATCACGGCCACCCGCGGCTTGCCCGAGGCGGTGTAGAGCAGCCGGTCGACGTCGAGCGGGTCGCCGCGCAGCCAGGCCGCGAAGCCGGGCGAGCCCAGCAGGTTGTTGAACGACATGGCCAGGGCGAAGCGCTCCTTGGCCGGATAGAAGGACTCGAGGTCCATGACCCCGACCCGCTCGATAGGCGGCTTCTGGATCTGCTGGATGAGGGCCGCGAGGTCGAGGCTCCGGCCTTCGCGCCAGGCGGCGTCGAAGATGCTGGAGAGCAGGATGTGCTCGCGTCCCTGGATGGGATCGGAGTCGACGCCGAGCAGGGAGAGCAGGCTGGAGACCAGGGTGCCGATGCGCTCACGCAGCAGGTCGCCGTCGGCGATCACCTCGGGAGGCGGCGCTCCGAGCGAGGAGAGGATGGAGATCTGCAAACCCGCCTCGCTGCCCGGGGTGTAGATGGCGAAGTCGGCAGCCTCGCGCAGGCGGGCGATGCGGTCGCGCCCCTGGTCCCAGCGGGCGAGCCCGCCGCGCCAGGTCTCGGCCTCCTTGGCCGCGAACGCCTCCGGCGTCAGGCCGGCCCGGGCGGCGGCATCCGGATCGATCCAGGGCGCGAAGTCGGCGGGCCGCAGCTCGGGGAAGGTGAGCAGCAGGTTCGCCAGGTCCCCCTTGGGATCGATGACCAGCGAGGGGATGTGGTCGATGGCCGCCTCTTCGAGGAGGCCGATGAGGAGGCCGGTCTTGCCGCTCCCCGTCATGCCGACGCAGAAGGCGTGGGTCAGCAGATCCCGGGAGTCGTAGAGCAGGGGCGTAGGCTCCGCCTCGGCGCGCGCCGCGTCGTAGGGCCGCCCGAGGTAGAACGCTCCGAGTTTTTCGTAGGCCGCGATTTCGTCCGCCATAGGGCGGGATCTTACACCGCGGCGGGGCCCTCATCACCCCGGCCCTCTTCTCCCAGCCTCCCCCCCGTCCGCCGGGAGAAGAGGGAGCAGTTTGTCGGGTTTGTCTTACCAGGCCCGCGGATCCATCTCGTACGGCAGCGGCGTCAAGCTTTCGAGACCGCCGCCGGGCGCGAGGTGGAGCAGATCTTCCAGGCGCACGCCCCAGCCGCCGGAAGGATCGTAGAGGCCGGGCTCGAGGGTGAAGACGTCCCCTTCCCGCAGGACTCCCTCGGCGCCGGAAGCTTTCTTGAAAGTGGGGAGCTCGTGGAGGTCGAAGCCCACGCCGTGGCCCAGGTTGTGGACGTAGCCGCGGGTGGTGCCGGGCTCGGAGATGGGGGTCGGAAAGCCCTCGGCCCCGAAGCGGTCGCAGACGGCTTCCTGGATGTCCCAGCCGCGCACTCCCGGAGCGGCGCGCAGGGCGGCGGTCTCCAGGGCGGACTGGACGAGGGCGTGGGCCCGCGCCAGGGCCTCGGGCGGCGATTGTCCCGACACGGGGACGCAGAAGGTGCGGGTGCAGTCCGCGAACAGACGGCCGCGGGGGAAGACGTCCACCACCAGGGATTCGCCGGCGCGGATCACCCGGTCCTCGGTGCCGGACGAATGGGGGATCGCCCCCTCCTCCGCCGGGGCGATGATGTTGCCGCGCGGCTGCTCCAGGCCCAGGCCGGCGAACACCCGGGCGACCTCGGAGCGCAGGCGGCCGACGCGCAGGCGCTCGCCCTCCAGCCACAGCTCGCGGCCGTTCGCGGAGTCCTGAACGGCGGCGGCCAGGAGGCGGGCGACGGCGCGCAGGGCGGCGCCGGTGGCCTCCGCGGCCTCGCGGATGCCGGCCACCTCCGCCGGCTGCTTGCGCTTGCGGGCCGCGTAGACCAGGGCGTTGCCCGGCACCCAGATCCAGCCCATGCTGCTGAGGGCCGAGCAGGCGCCCTGGATCACCCCTGCCGGCCCGTGGCCGGCGAGGGCGACCCGCCCGGGAGTGAGGCCGCAGCGGTCGAGGGCGCGGGCCGCCACCCGGGCGAGGAAGTGCGACGGCTCAGGCAGCTCGCTCGACCAGCGGGAGACATCCAGATCCTCCGGCGTCAGCAGGGCGAGCCCGGTGGCCGCCGCCTCCTCGCGCTCCATGGTCGTCAGGTAGGCGAGGCGCGGCTCTTCCCCACGGGGGAGCACCAGAAGGCACTCTCCGATATGTGGGGGATCATGGACCGGACCGGCGAGGAAGGGAGCGAGGTCGGTGTCCTGGGCGGACGGCGCGAAGACGAGCAGGGCCTTGCAGCCCAGCTCGTCGAGCCCGGCGGAAAGCTCGGCGAGACGGGCCTTCACGCCAGGTCCGTCCCGGCCCGAATCGAGAAGAGGCTCACCGCCGGTCGTCTCCCGCTCTTGGTCGTCCCCGCTTTACAGATTGCGGTCGATGAAGCTCTGGAACGCCGACTTGGGCATGGCGCCCATCATGCGGTCGGCCATCTCGCCATTCTTGAAAAGAATGAACGTCGGGATGCTCGACACCTGGAACTTGTAGGCGAGCTGCTGGTTCTCGTCGATGTTCAGCTTGGCGATGCGGACCTGGCCGACCCGCTCCACCGCCAGCTCCTCGAGGGTCGGCGCCACGGCGCGGCAGGGGCCGCACCAGGAAGCCCAAAAGTCCACCAGCACCGGCGTTTCCGACTTCAGGACCTCGCTCTCGAAGTTCTGCTCATCCAGCGTCACGATGTTGTCACTGGCCATGATTTCCTCTCCTGATCCTAGAGAATGGCTCGGCATCCGCCGCCGCCCTGGATTTTAGACGTAAGGGCCGCGACAGGGCGGCCCTACTCTACTTCCAAACCGGCGGCGGCCACTTCTTGTTCCATCCGCCGCCGGAAGAAGTACTCCCGGGTGGTCTCCACGTCGCGTCCGATCTGGGCCGAGAGGTCCATCACCGTGGGGAAGATCCGCTCTTCCCGCAGACGCTTGTGGAACTGGAGGTCCACCTTCTGACCGTAGACGTTGGCCTTGAAGTCCAGGATGTGGCTCTCCACGACCCGCTGGTAGTTCTCGTACACCGTCGGCCGGGTGCCGATGTTGGTCACGCAGTCGAAGGTCGCGGGATAGCTCGGGAAGAAGACCCGGCTGGCGTAGACGCCGTCGGCCGGCAGCAGCTTGTTCTCGGACATGACGTTGATCGTGGGCCAGCCCAGCTTCTGCCCCATGCGGTCGCCGCGGGCGATGGTGCCCGAGATCGAGTAGGGACGGCCCAGCAGCTCCGCCGCCTCGGCCACCTTGCCCTCGGACACGGCCCGGCGGATGCGGGTGCTGGAGATCCGCTCGCCGGCGTGGATCACCTCGTCCACCCCGTGAGCGACGAGGCCCACTTCCCCTCCCACGCTCTGCAACAGTTCCAGAGTCCCCTCGCGCTTGTGGCCGAAGACGAATCCGGAGCCGACGAAGATCTCCTGGAGGTCCAGCCGCTCGCGCAGGAAGTCGCGCACGAACGAGCGGGCCGGGACCCGGGCGAGCTCCGGAGTGAACCGGACCACGAGCAGGACGGCGATCCCCGCCTCCTCCAGCAGCCGCTCCTTCTGGCGCGGCGTGGTCAGGGGGACGGGCGTGCGCTCCGGGGCCAGCACGGAGAGGGGATGGGGCTCGAAGGTGATCACGACCGGCGGCAGGCCCAGCTCCCCGGCGCGGGCCACGACCTGGCCGAGGATGGCGCGCTGGCCGCGGTGCACGCCGTCGAAGTTGCCGATCGTGCCGACGCCGCTGCGCGGCAGGTCGCTGCTGTTGAACGCGTCTTGAACGACGTGCATGGAGACGGGATCTTATGACTACGGGAGCAATCGAAACAATCGGGGATCGATCGTCAGGCCAGGACGGCGGCGTCGCCGGCAATCACCCGAGCGGCATCCCGAGGGTGGGCGGCGCCCACGATGTGCCCCACGATGTCGTCCGCGTAGGCCTCGGTGATCTCCACCTCGGCGAG
>Ga0126305_10000110_pt1 | contig 35746 bp, 39 predicted proteins | sample Plot26_FD_92536 | JGI IMG/M metagenome (GOLD analysis project Ga0126305, IMG submission 92536) | Serpentine soil microbial communities from UC McLaughlin Reserve, CA, USA - Plot26 | ecosystem: Environmental > Terrestrial > Soil > Grasslands | place: USA: UC McLaughlin Reserve, Lake County... | reverse complement strand
TCTCCGCCACCGATCTCACGACAAGATAACTGGAGAGGTGCCAGAGCGGTCGAATGGGGCGGTCTCGAAAACCGTTGACCGGGCAACCGGTCCGTGGGTTCGAATCCCACCCTCTCCGCCATTCGCTTTCGCTGGAGAACGCGGCGTTTCTTGACGCCGCCCCTAGCGGTGAACTACTTTACGGGTTTCGTTCGACGCAGCGGGCGGTTCCATGGGGGCCGGCGGTCCCGCGACTCATGACTTCGACTTCGAAGAAGGCGGCCACACGTGAAACGGACTTTTCAGCCCAACAACCGCCGGCGCAAGCGGACGCACGGCTTCCTGGTGCGGATGCGCACCAAGAACGGCCGCGCGGTGATCGCCCGGCGGCGCCAAAAGGGACGCAAGCGCCTGAGCGTCTGATGCCGGACTCCTCTCCCGGCGCGGCGGGCGAGCGCCTGCTCTCCGAGGAGAAGGTGCGGCGGCGGACGGACTACCTCAGGTGCTACCGGACGGGACGCCGGCGGCATGGACCGCTGGCCATCGTCTACTTCTCTCCGAACCAGCTCGCTCATCCGCGCATCGGCATCACCGCCAGCCGCAAGGTCGGCAAGGCGGTGACCCGCCAGCGGCTCAAGCGCAGGATCCGGGAGATCTACCGGCGATGGCAGGACCGCAGCCAACTGCCCGCCCTCGACCTGGTGATCCATTTGAAGCCCGAGGCCGGCAAGAGCGACTTTCCAGCCTTGAAGGCTGAGCTTCTGCGGCTCTTCTCGAGCCTGCGGGAGCGGCGCGAGCGTTCGGAGCGCCCGGCATGACGCGCCTCCTGGTCTTTCTGCTCGAAGCCTACAAGCGGCGCATCTCTCCCCTGCTGCCGCGCGCCTGCCGCTTCTCCCCGACCTGCTCGGAGTATGCCCGGCTCGCGCTCCTCAAGCACGGCCTGTGGCGCGGCAGCCTGCTCGCGACCGGCCGCCTCCTGCGCTGCCAACCCTTCCATCCGGGCGGGATCGACCTGCCGTAATACGCGGCCGCCGTCTCCTCCCCGTAGAACGCACGACGAAGAAGAGAAAAGGACTCAGCCCTCTTGGATACTCGCCGGTTGCTCGTAGCTTTCCTGCTTTCCCTGGTCGTCATCCTCGCCTGGTACACGCTTTTCCCACCGTCCGTGCCGGAGAAGGCACCCGCGGTCGAGGAGAGCCCGGCGCCCGCTTCCCAGGCCGCAGCCCCGGAAACCCCGGCGCCGGCGGCTCCCGGCGCTCCTGGCGCCCCTGCGTCTCTCGCCGGCCCGGCTGCCGCCGTTGCCGTACCGCCTGCCGCCGCCGCCGCCGAGGAGCGGGTCGTGCTCCAGAACGGCCGCACCCGCGCCGTGTTCACCAACCGGGGAGCGCAGCTCCTCTCGATGGAGGTCGCCGAGAGGGCGGACCCGAAGAGCGGCACCCTGGACCTGGTGCGGAAGCGGGCGGGCGGGCTTTACCCCTACGCGCTGACGACCGGCCCCGGCGTCGCGCCGCACCCTCTCGACGGCGCGCTGTTCCTGGCCGAGAAGGGCGCCGACGGCCGCTCCGTCCTGTTCCGCTACAGCGGCCCTCTCGGCGCCGCCGAGAAGCGCTTCCACTTCAACGAGAAGGGGATGCTGGCCGTGGAGATCCACCTGCCCGGCCGCAAGGACTGGGGAGTGCTCCTGGGGCCCGGCATCCGCAATCCGACCCCGGGGGAGATGAAGAGCCGCTTCGAGCGGCGGCGGGCGGTCTACAAGTCGGGGGACAAGGTGGAGATCCTCGACTCCCAGGGAGCCCTGGAACCCGTCGATCTGCCGGGCGGGGGGCTGCGCTGGCTCGGCCTCGAGGACACCTACTTCCTCTCCGCGCAGATTCCCGAGGCGGGCGCGGGCCTCGGCGGCGCCCTGCTCACACCGATGATCGCGCAGCCCGGGGCCGGTGGCGTGACGTTCATCCCGGTGCCGCCCAAGGACCAGTTGACCAAGGAGCAGAAGGATCTCCCCCGGGAGCACTTCCTGGTGCTGCGGCCGGAGGGGGACCGCCTGTCCCTGGTGTCTTACTGGGGCAGCAAGGATTTCGAGCATCTGAAGTCGCTCGGCTACGGGCTCGAGGGCACCGTGGAGCTGGGCTACTTCGGCTTCCTGGCGCGGCCCCTCCTCGCCGGACTGCACTGGATCCACGACCACATCGTGCCCAACTACGGCTGGGCCATCATCCTGATGACGATCCTCATCAAGCTGGTGCTCCTGCCGGTCACCCACCGCAGCACGATGTCGATGCGCAAGATGCAGGAGCTGAACCCGAAGGTGCAGGCGATCCGCGACCGCTACCGGACGAAGCTCCGCGACAAGCAGGGCAAGCCGAACCTCGAGATGCAGCGCAAGATGAACGAGGAGGTGATGGGCGTCTACAAGACGGCGGGGGTGAATCCCGCCGGCGGCTGCTTCCCGCTGCTGCTGCAGATGCCCATCCTGTTCGCCTTCTACAGCCTGCTCTCGACCGCCGTCGACTTGCGGGGGGCGCCGTGGCTCCTGTGGATCAAGGACCTCGCCGTCGCCGACCCCTATTACGTGCTGCCGATCGTGATGGGCCTGACGCAGTTCCTGCAGGTCCGGATGGGCCCCCAGGCGGGCGATCCGATGCAGCGGCGGATGTTCCAGTTGATGCCGATCTTCATGACGTTCCTCTTCCTGGGCTTCCCGAGCGGCCTGGTGCTCTACTGGCTCACCAACAACGTCTTGACCATCCTGCAACTCCAGGTTTACAACCGTATGAAGGAGAAGGAGGCGTGATGGCCGCGGACCCGGAATTCCCGAACGAGACGACTGCGATGAACGACCCCAAGAGACGCTTCTTCTCCGGGGACACCCTGCACCAGGCGGTCATCCAGGCCGCCAACTACTTCAACCTCGATCCCAGCTACGTGGCTTATCAGAGCCTCGAGAAGCGGACGGGTAATCTGAAGGGCCGCCGCAAGGTGGTGATCGAGGTGGACCCGGACAACCCGCGCCGGGATTCGCCCGTGCCTCTGCCGGTGACGCCGGGAGGGCGGGTCCTGCCGCCGCCGCCGCCGTCGTCGTACCGGCGGGAGACGACCGCGCAGCCAGCCGCGCCCGTCGCGGAGCGCCCGGCTTCTCCCCCCGGCGCCCCCCCGGCGACGCCCCGGCAGCCGCTGGAGCGGCGTCCGGAGCGGGGAGACCCGGACACCAGGGGCAACCGGAGCGACCGAGGTCCGCGAAGCGATCGGGGAGGCCGGGGCGCCGAAGGCCCGCGCCGAGAGAGCCGGGAGCGGCCCCGGCGGCGGCGCGAGGAGGCGCGGATCACCCGTCCGGCGCGCGACGCCGAGGCTCCCCCGCCCCCTTCCTTAGATGCCGACGGCGGCCTGGTGACCCTGCCGGAGACGCCGCGGCGGGTCTCGGACCGCTTTCCGGCGGCCACCGGCCCGGTCGCCGAGGCGGCGGTGAAGGCGGCGGAGCTGCTGGTGCGCATCGCCGGCCTCGACCTCGTGCCGCACGTCTTCCAGGGCGAGGAGCGGCTGGAGCTGGACCTCGTGGGGGACGACGTCGACTGGTGCTTCGCGGACGACGGCGAGCTGGTGAACGCCATCGAGCACCTGCTGCCGCGGATGATCCGCAGCCTCTCCGGCGAGGCCATGCCCGTGCGGGTGGACTGCGACAACTTCCAGGAGATCCGCGAGGAGCGGCTGCGCAGCCTGGCACAGCGCATCGCCGAGGAAGTCCGCCGCCGCGGCCGGCCGAGCGTGCTCGAGCCGATGAACCCGGGCGACCGGCGGATCATCCACGTCACCCTGGCGGACGATCCCGGGGTCGTGACCGAGAGCGAAGGGGACGGGTACTTCAAGCGCGTGACGATCCGGCCCGCGTAGGCTGCTTCACCAGACAAGGGCAGGACGAGGGCGGCCGGTTGGCCGCCCTTTCTGTTTCCGGGCGTGTTTCACGTGAAACATGACGCTCGGCCTCTCGCCCCAAGCGTTTCACGTGAAACGTTCTTCCCGTTGCTAAGATCCGGGGCATGGCCTTCGACATCCCCTCCATCCCCCGCGCCGAATTCGCGGCGGCGATCGAGCGGCTGTCTCCCGAGCCTCTGGGAGAGCGCGCCGTCGACGCCCTCTTCGTGCACTATGAGGAGCTCGCGCGGTGGAACCGGCGGACGAACCTGATCGGCCCGGGGACGGCGGGAGAGATCCTGGAGCGCCACTTCGGCGAGTCGCTGGCGGCGCTGCCGCTTCTGTCCGCGAAGGCCCGGACGGGACTGGATCTGGGGTCCGGCGCGGGGTTCCCGGGGCTGGTGCTGGCCGCCGCTCGGCCCGGGCTCGAAATGACCCTCGCCGAGGCGCGCGAGCGCAAGTGGGCGTTCCTCCTCGCAGTTGCCCGCCGGGCGTCTTTGCCCTGCCGGTGCCTCAATGTTAGAGTCGAGCTTCCGTTGCCCGCCGGTCTGCCGGAGAGCATCGACGTGGTCACCTCGCGAGCTCTCCGCCTCGATTCCGAGACCTGGGGAGCGCTCGCGAACCGCCTCGGCGCGGAGGGGCGCATCCTCCTCTGGGCGGGCGAAACCGATCCCGATCTGCCGCCGGACCTCGTCCCCTGCGGCAGCGTCAAGCTGGCGGGGAGCGAGCGGCGGCGCATCCTGGCGCTGCGCCGCGCGGTACCCGGCGTCTGAGGCCCATCTGGAGATTCAGGACCAAGAATGATCCTCGCTATCGCGAATCAGAAGGGCGGCGTGGGCAAGACCACCACCGCCATCAACCTGGGGGCCGGCCTCGGCGCCCTGGAGCGCCGCGTCCTGCTGGTCGACTGCGATCCGCAGGGCAACGCCACCCGCGGCCTCGGCGGCCAGGCCTCCTCCCCGCACCTGTACCACGCCCTCTCCGGCGAGGTGCCGCTCGAGGAGGCGATCCGGCCTTCGGGCTTCCCCAACCTCGACCTCGTGCCGTCCCAGCGGGATCTCGTGGGCGTCGAGGTGGAGTTCGTCGGGCAAACGGGGTGGGAGCAGAAGCTGAAGGACGTCCTCGCCCAGGTCGACGGCCGCTACGACACCATCCTGCTCGACTGTCCGCCGTCGCTCGGGCACCTCACGGTGAGCGCGTTGACGGCGGCCGACGGCATCCTCGTCCCCCTCCAATGCGAGTACTTCGCCCTCGAAGGGATCAGCGAGCTGCTGGCGACCGTGCGCCGCATCCAGGGCAGCCTCAATCCCGGGCTCGCCATCGCCGGCATCCTGCTCACCATGTACGACGACCGCACCAACCTGTCCAAAGACGTGGCCGAGGAGATCCGCGCCCACTTCGCCGACAAGGTCTACGAGACGGTCGTGCCGCGCAACATCCGGCTGGCCGAGGCGCCCAGCCACGGGCTGCCGATCTTCCAGTACGACATCAAATCGCGCGGCGCCGAGGCCTACCTGGCGCTGGCGCGGGAGTTCCTGCGGAGGGCGGCTTGAACGCCAGGAAGCGCGGCCTGGGCCGCGGCCTCGACGCGTTGATTGAGAACGTCCAGAAAGTCGAAAAAGTTGAGGAGAAGCCGGCCGACGAATCCGTCCGCACTCTCCCCATCGACAGCCTGCGGCCGAACCGCTTCCAGCCCCGCACCTGGTTCGACGAGCCGGCGATCGAGGAGTTGGCGGAGTCCATTCGCGCCCAGGGGGTCATCCAGCCCCTGGTGGTGGCCCCGGAAGGGGATGGCTACACCATCATTGCGGGTGAGCGGCGCTGGCGGGCGGCGCGGCGGGCCGGGCTCGAGTCCGTGCCAGTCGTGGTGCGCCAGGTGGCGGACGACCGCGAGCTGCTGGAGCTGGCCCTGGTCGAGAACCTCCAGCGCAGCGACCTGAACGCCGTCGAAGAGGCCGACGCCTACGCCGCTCTGCAGGAGAAGTTCGGCCTCTCCCAGGAAGCCGTGGCCGCCCGGGTGGGCAAGGCGCGCACGACGGTCACCAATTCGCTGCGCCTCCTGCGCCTGCCGGAGGAGGTGCTGGACCTGCTGCGCGAGGGCAAGCTCACCGCCGGGCAGGCGCGGCCGCTGCTGGCGTTGAACGATCACGAGAAGCAGATCCTCCTCGCCGACCGCGCCGTGCGCGAGGGGCTCTCCGCCCGCGACCTCGAGCGGCTCACGGCCGCGCCGCAGCCGAAACCGAAGAAGCCGGACCGTCCCGTCGAGGTCCATACCGTTGCCGCGGAGGAGAAGCTCACCCGCCGCCTGCAGACCCGGGTCGAGATCCGGAGGCAGGGCAAAGGGGGGCAGCTCCGGATCCACTTCCACTCGGAAGAGGAGCTGATGCGGCTTTACGACGTCTTGAACGAGCGGGGAGACAATCGATGATCTTCAAGTCGGACGGCAAGCAGAGCGACTTGAACGGCTTCCTGGACAGCGGCAGCCATCTGGAGGGCGAGCTGCGTTTCGAGGCGTCGTTTCGGGTCGACGGCAAGCTCACCGGCACGGTGCGGTCGGAAGGCGACCTGATCGTGGGCGAATCGGGAGAGGTCGAGGGCGAGCTCCTGGTCGGACAGGTTTTCGTTTCCGGCACGGTCCGGGGCACGATCCGAGCCTCACGCAGGGTGCAGATTGCCCCGAACGGAAAAATTTTTGCCGAAATTGACACGCCGTCGCTGATCATCGAGGATGGCGCCACCTTCGAGGGGCGCTGCGCCATGAGCCGCGACGGCGCGCGTCATGCGGCGGGCCCCAAGCTGGTAGCCCAGAAGGCGTAGGGAACAAAGGACTGCAAGGACCGCAAAGACTTCAAGGACAGCAAGGCTTGTTCTTCTTGTCGTCCTTGCAGTCCTTGCAGTCCTTGTCGTCCCTGCAGTCTTTTTTGCTGCCGCCCTTCAACCGCCCGGCCGCCCCGCTCGCGCCAGCCCTTCATAGGAGGGAAAGAAGGTCACCGGGTTGCTGGCCAGGAAGCCCTTGTCGAAGGCGTCGGTGAGGATCTGGCCGTCGAGGTCCCGGGCCACCGGGAATCCCAGCCCGTAGAGCAGCGTGGGGGCGAGGTCGACCAGGCGCGCGCCGGTCAGGAGCGCGCCGGGGCGCACCCCTTCGCCGTAAAGGATCAGGGCGCCGTCCGGCGCCTCCAGGAACTCTCCCCCGAGGGCCGTTCCCGGCGCCATCTGCCCCCAGATCCTCCGCCATCCCCCCTGGGGGTCCACGCCGTAGGCCGAGACCACGGCCAGCAGGCGGGGGCCTTCCCCGCGCGCCCAGATCTCCGCGAGCAGCGCGTCGATTTCCATGTAGTAGGAGGCCAGCCGCTCCGCGGCCACGCGGGCGGCGGCGCCGCCGTGCTCACCCTCGAACTGCACGGCGCTGAAGCCGCCGAACGTGCGGCGGGAGACCTCGCGCAGACCGGGGAGCAGGAGGAATACGGCCTCGGCCTGGGGGTTCTGGCCGGCCAGGGAGAGGGTCAGGGACTGGCGCCAGAGGTCGGCGGTGAGCGCGTCCAGGAGCCACTCCGGGACGCGCTGGCCGAAGCGGCCACGCAACGCCGGCTCCAGCTCCCGCGGATCGGGCCGGACCAGCCGCGCCCGCGGGACGAGGTCCGGCGGCCAGGCGTCTTCCCGGCCGGCCCCCTGGCCGAAGAAGCGGTCGGCGAGAGCGAAGGTGTCCTCCCCCGAGCCCGGAGCGGCTTCCGGCCATCCCACCACGCCGGCGGGGACGCCGAGCCGCGGCAGAACCTCCCAGAGGGTCAGCGCCTCCCGGCCTTGGGCGGGCGGCAGGGCCTCGCGTCCCAGCATGCCCCAGTGGCGGAAGGAAATGCCGGTGGGGAGCAGACGCATCTCGGCTCCCCGGGCCAGAAAGTCGGCCGGATAGGGGCGCCGGCCGAGGATGCCGTGCTTGAACGGGTACTTGCCGGTCGCGAGCGTCGTCCATACGGCGTCGCGCCGCGTCGGCGACAGGGATTCGAGGCGCCCGTAGGCGCCCTCCTGCAGGAGCTTCGAGAGGAACGGCAGCCGGCCCTGCCCGGCCAGGGGGAGGATGGCGTCGAGCGTCGCCGAGTCGATGCCGATCACCCACAGCTTCGGGCGCCGGCCCGCCTCGACGGCCGCCGGGCGGGGCGATGGGGCGGGCCGGGTCCGGAACGCTTCCCGCCGCTCCACCATGGCGTAGACCGAGAGCACGGCGATGGCGGTGAAGGCCATGCGGCTGCGGATGCCGTAGGGCCGCCGGCTGAGCGAGTGCAGCAGGGCCGTGTAGAACGAGATCAGCGCGCCCAGGGAGAGCCAAAGGGCCGTCTTAATCAGGCGGTCGTTGATGCCGGGAGGCAGGAAGTAGGCGAAGTACGAGGCGTGCGTCCAGTCGAGCAGGGCCGAGGCGGCCAGGGCGAGCGTCAGGGCCCAGGGGAGGACCCGCCGGGCGCGCCGCGGCCGCCCCCAGGTGAACGGCAGGTGGAGCGCCAGGCTCGCCAGGCCGATCATCGTGCCGTAGATCACGACGCCGCGCAGCACCGGGCCGGCGGCGAAGGGGAGGCCCGGGTTGAGGAAGAAGATCAGCCCGGCGAGATGGATGCCCGTGAGGGCCCCGGGAGCGAACCCGCCCCCGAGGACCGCGAGCCAGCCCCGCGTCAGACGATGAAGATCGGACGATCCAGCTTCTGTCGGAAGTGCCACTGATAGGTGTAGCCGGGGAACTCTACGGGGACCGTGTAGTCGATCTCCATGTAGATGCGGTCCCCATTCCTCTCAATGATGATGTTCTCCTTCTGCAGCGGCACCCGCAACTGGCCGGCACGGGTCAGGAGCCGCTTCTTGAGCTCTTCCGGCGGCAGTTGCGCCGCCGAGAACTTGGCGAGCTCATCCATGTAGTCGTACAGCTCCGTGCTCTGCAGCTTCACCGGCACCGCTTTCACGGCAATCAGGATCGCGAGGCCAAGCGCGAGCAACCAAAGGATACAGCCGAGATTCCCCTCGCCCCGTTCGGATCTACGTGGCATGGCTCCCTCCGTGCAAAATTCGTTGGAGCTCAAGATTATCGCACGATGCGAAAGGTTCTATCCCATCGGGTGCGTGGGAAGAAGTTGAGGGCCACGCGGCCGATCTGCCGGAACTTCTCGCCGTACCCCGACCACTCGATGGGCTCGCCGTCGCTCTCGAACGACCAGTACACCAGGAAGGCCCGTCCCTTGAGGTAGCTCTCGGGCACCACGCCCCAGGAGCGCGAGTCGTTGGAGTTGTCGCGGTTGTCGCCCATGCAGAAGTAGCTCTCCAGGGGGACCGTCTTGGGGCCGAAGTTCTCGCGCCGCCGGGGGGAGAACAGGAAACCGCCGCCGGCATCGTCATCCTCGGCGTAGTAGGTGAACGAGGAGTCGTGGGCCAGCCGGTCGTTGATGTAGAGGTCCCTGCCGATCATCTTCAGGGTGTCGCCCGGCAGCCCCATGCAGCGCTTGATGAAGTCGCGGGTGGGGTCGCCGGGGTACTTGAACACCACGACGTCGCCGCGGCGCACCTTGCGGATGGGCAGCAGCTTCTCCTCGAGGGTGGACGCCCGGGGGCCGTAGATGAACTTGTTGACCAGGATGTGGTCGCCGATCAGCAGGTTCTGCTCCATCGAGCCGGACGGGATCTTGAATGCCTGGACCACCCAGGTGCGGGCGAAGGTCGCGAAGATGACCGCGATCAGCAGGGCCTCCAGGTACTCCCGGAGAAGCGATTTCTCGGCGTGCATGGAGACGGCTTAGCGGATCAGGCGGAAGGTTCTTTCCCATCGCGACTTGGAGAAGAAGCCGACCGCCGTCTCGCCCAGGTCCCGGAGCTTCGCCCCCAGGCCCTCCCACTGTCCGGTCGAGGTCTTGCCTCCGTAGGACCAGTAGATGAAGAGGGCGCGCCCCTTCACCAGGTGGGCGGGCAACGGCCCCCAGAACCGCGAGTCATAGGAGTTGTCGCGGTTGTCTCCCATGCAGAAGTAGTGGCCCGCCGGCACGTCGTAGGGGCCGTAGTTGTCCCGCAGCCGCATGCGCGGGTCGGCGAAGGCGCCGAGCCCGGGGTCGGGGTTCTTGTGCACGGCATAGCTGGCGTCGTTCACCGGCTTGCCGTTGATGTGGAGCTGCGCGTCGATCACCTCGACCCTGTCGCCGCCCACGGCCATGCAGCGCTTGACCAGGTCGAGCGTCGGGTTCTCCGGCGAGCGGAAGACCACGATGTCGCCGCGCTCCACGGAGCGGAACGGCAGCAGGCTCTCTTCCGCCCCGGTGGCCCGGGGGCCATAGATGAACCGGTTGACGAAGAGGTGGTCTCCGATCAGGAGGGTGTCCTCCATGGAGCCGCTCGGGATGTAGAAGGTCTGGATGACGAACGTGTTGGTGAACAGCAGGAAGATCGCGGCGATGATCAACGCTTCCAGGTATTCGCGCCAAATCGATCTCTCTTCCACCATGGCGCGGGTACTGTACTTGAAAGGGCCCCGCCCCGCAAAAGATTGCGCAGGGCGCCAAATCCTTTGACACGGCGCTCGAGGCCGCGCCCGCCCAGGCGGCGGGCCGCTCCGCGCCTCGCCCACCTCCTTTCCCCGCCAAATCCTTTGACACGCCGCCCGCCGGCGTGACCGCGCCCGATTCTTATTTATCAATAGTTTAGCCGTGCCAGGTGCCCTGGCAGGGCCCTTGATATCTCCTCCCGCCGTCAACGCGGAGAGGAGGTGGCGACGAGAGATACGGCGGACTGAAACAGCACGGAAAGGGAAACGCGGCAAATCGCAACCGAGCACCAACAAGACTGACTCGATATCAACGACTCGATACCAACGAAAGGAACGTAATCATGATGAAGCAAGCCCATCGCGCCGTCGCCGCTGTCCTCCTGGCCCTCCTCGTCGCCGCCCTGCCCGGGCTCGCCGCCGAGGGCAAGCCCGACGGAGGAGGCAAGAAGGTCAACGTCAACAGTGCGGACGTCATCCAGCTCGCCCTCCTGCCCCGGGTAGGGCCGAGCGTCGCCCAGCGCATCGTCGAGTACCGCAAACAGAACGGTCCGTTCAAGAAGGCCGAGGACCTGATGCTGGTGCAGGGGATCGGCGAGAAGACCTACCAGCTCCTCAAGCCCTATCTCGCGATCGCCGGCGAGACGACGCTCAAGGAGAAGGTGCGCTCGAGCCGCTCCGGCTCCGGCAAGGACTCCCGCTGAGACGGCCCGGGCCGGGCGGGGCCCGCGGGTCCCGCCCGGCCCGGAGCCCCTGAGGCTCGCATGAACCAGAAAGGATTCAACCTCTTGGAGCTCATCGTGACCCTGTCGGTCATGGGATTCGTCCTCACCGTCGGCGCCCCGCCGCTGCTGCGGATCTCGGGCGACCTGCGGCTGCACCTCGCCACCCAGGAGCTGGTGGGGGTGCTGCGGGTGGCCCGGTCGTACGCGCTGCGGCACGACGCCAACGTGGCGGTGAAGTTCCGCACCGGCCGCAACGGAGTGATCACCTTCGCCCTCTACCGCGACGGCGACGGCGACGGCGTGCTCACCCGCGACATCGATGCCGGCACCGACCCCCAGGTGTCGCCGCCGCGGCCTCTGGCGCACCTCGGGCGCGGCTTCGGCTTCGGCTTTCCGCCGGGGCCGCCGCCCCGGGACCCGAGCACCGGGCGGCCGATGGACCGGCTGGACGATCCGATCCGTTTCAACCAGTCGGACCTGGCTTCCTTCGGACCGCTCGGCACTTCGACCCCCGGCTCTCTGTACATCACGGACAGCGTCAAGCGCCTCGCGCTGGTGCGGGTCGCCAACCGCACGGGCCGGGTGCGCGTGCTCACCTACAATGCCAGGGAGCGGGTCTGGCGCAATTGAATTGACTCGCTCCGAAGGAGTGCAGTAACGTGGCCGGCATGCGCGCGATCGTCGTCGTCACCACCGTCGGAACCGAAGAGCAGGCCTACCTCATCGCGCGTGAGATCGTGGCGCGGCGCCAGGCCGCGTGTGTGAACATCCTCCCCGGAATTCGCTCGATCTACCGCTGGAAGGGGAAGATCTGCAAGGACGGGGAGCTGCTGCTGCTCATCAAGACGCTGGAGGAGGAGTTCGAGGCGGTCGTGGCCACCATCCGCGAGCTGCACAGCTACGAGCTGCCCGAGATCCTCTCCTTCAGCGTCACCCGCGGCGAGCAGGGCTTCCTCGACTGGATCGCGGGCAGCGTCGACAAGGACGCGGATTTCGCGGACGACGACGAGGACGACGAAGAGGAAGGGGAGATGGCCTACGCCGCCGTCGATCCGGACGACGACTAGGCCATCCTTCTATCGGTCTCTCCCCTTCTACACTCCCGCCAGCGCCTGATCCAGGTCCGCCAGGAGGTCCTCGACATCCTCGATGCCCACCGAGATGCGCACCATGCCCTCGGTCAGCCCCAGCAGGGCGCGGCGGTCGCGGGGGATGGAGGCGTGGGTCATGGTGGCGGGGTGGGAGATCAGGCTCTCGACACCGCCCAGGCTCTCGGCGAGGCTCATCACGCGCATGCGGTCCAGCATCGCCTTGGCGGCTTCGAAGCTGCCCATCTCGATCGTGATCATCGAGCCGAAACCGGAGGCCTGGCGCTTCTGGATCTCGTGGCCGGGGAAGTCCGGCAGCCCCGGATAGAGGACCCTCTGCACCTTGGGGTGGCCGGCCAGGAGCTCGACGATCCGGCGGGTGTTCTGCTCGTGGCGTTCCATGCGCACGGCGAGGGTCTTGATGCCGCGCATCACCAGGAAGCTGTCGAAGGGGGAGAGGATCGCGCCGGCCGACTTCGAGACCAGCGCGAACCACTCGGAGTCCTCGGCGCTGGTGGAGATCAGCGCGCCGCCGATCGAATCGCTGTGGCCGTTCAGGAACTTGGTCGTCGAGTGGACCACGAAGTCCGCCCCGAGGTCGAGGGGCCGCTGGAAATAGGGGGAGAGGAACGTGTTGTCCACCGCCACCCGCGCCCCGTGGGCGTGGGCCAGCGCCGAGGCGGCCGCGATGTCGGTGATGTCCATCATCGGGTTGGTGGGCGTCTCGAGATAGACCATCTTCGTCTCGGGCCGGAGCGCCGCCTCGACGGCGGCGAGGTCCGTGGTGTCGACCCAGGAGAAGGAGAGGCCGTAGCGCTCCAGGATGCGGGTGAAATAGCGGTAGGTGCCGCCGTAGACGTTGCGCGAGACCACCACGTGGTCGCCGGCCTTGACGATCGTCATCAGGGCCGCGATGGCCGCCATGCCGGAGGCGAAGGCGTGGCCGGCGTGGCCGCGCTCGAGCATCGCCACCTGCTCCTCGAGCGCTTCGCGGGTGGGGTTCTGGACGCGGGCGTACTCGTACTGCACCTCTTCGCCCAGCCGGTCCTGCACATAGGTGGAGGTCTGGTAGATAGGCACCGACACCGAGCCGGTGCGCGGGTCCGGCTTCTGGCCGGCGTGGACGGCACGGGTGGAAAAGCCGAGATCTCTGGGATCGCCTTTCAAATTTTCATTCCTCGAAGGGAGCTTGTTTTGGGAAAACCAGCGAACGCCGGACATTCTATCAGCGGTCGCCAAAGGAGAAGATAAAATGCGCCCCATGAGCCACCTCGAACCCTCGCCGGCCGCACCCGAGCCGTTCTCGCCCATGCGCTGGGAGGGGCCGGGGCTGCGGCTCCTCGACCAGACCCGCCTTCCCGTCGAGGAGGTCTGGACCGACTGTGAAACCCCCGAGCACGTGGCGGACGCCATCCGGCGCCTGGCCGTGCGCGGCGCTCCCGCGATCGGGGTGGCCGCGGCCTACGGCCTGGTCCTGGGCCTGCGGACCGTGCGCGATCCGGCACGGCTCGCCGGCCGCTTCGACGAGGTCTCGAGCCTGCTCGGCGGCACCCGGCCGACGGCGGTCAACCTGCGCTGGGCCTTGGAGCGGGGGCGCAAGGTGTTCGAGCAGAACGTGGAGCGCGGACCCGAGGGGGTGGCGGCGGCCCTGCTCGACTGGGCCGCCGAGCTGCACGCGGAGGACGTGCGGGTCAACCGGCGGATCGGCGAGCATGGCGCCACGCTCTTCGCGCCGGGCGTCAGGGTGCTCACTCATTGCAACACCGGCTCCCTGGCCACGGCCGGCTATGGCACGGCCCTGGGGGTGATCACGTCCGCTTGGCGGGACGGCAAGGTGGGGCAGGTGTGGGTGGACGAGACGCGGCCGCTGCTCCAGGGGGCGCGCCTCACCGCCTGGGAGCTCAAGATGCTGGGCATCCCCTTCCGGCTGGTGACCGACAACAGCGCCGGCGCCCTGATGGCGCAAGGGCTGGTGGACCGCATCGTGGTGGGCGCCGACCGCATCGCCGCCAACGGCGACACCGCCAACAAGATCGGCACCTACACGGTCGCCGTCCTGGCGCACCGCCACAAGGTCCCCTTCTACGTGGCGGCGCCGCTCTCGACCATCGACCGCGCGACCCTGACCGGCGCCCAGATCCCCATCGAGGAGCGCCTGGCGTCCGAGGTCACCGAGGTCTTCGGCACCCAGGTGGCACCCGACGACACCCAGGCGCTCAACTTCGCCTTCGACGTCACGCCGGCCGAGCTGATCACGGCCATCATCACCGAGGAGGGGGTTCTCGAGCCGCCGTACGAGCGCAGCATCGCCGCGGCGTTCGCACGCCAGTCAACAACAAATTTTGAAGATTGAATCGAGAGAGCTTGGTTTGGTGGAGGTGGTGGGAGTCGAACCCACGTCCGAGAAACACGTATCAGGAGCCTCTACGTGTGTATCCCTCTATCCTAAGTCTCGCCGCCGCGCTCTGGGAGAAGGCCAACCTGGCGCGGTAGCCAGCCTCGCTTTATATCAGGACGTGCCACGAGGCAAACACGTCCATTGATCCGCTTTAGCGTCGTTCCGGTGGGCGCCGCGAATCAAGGCCCACCATCGGAACGTCACGAGCCCTTTTTAGGCCGCGAGGGCGAAGTTATCGTTCGCAGGTATTTCTTCCAGTGTTACGAGCGGAAGCTCGACACGCCACCCCTGCTCCGCTTAGTTCCCCGTCGAAACCGGTACACCCCCAAGTTGCCAAAGAACCGTACTGCTTGCAGGAGTATAAACCAGAAAGGGGGACCGGTCATTCCCCGGCGTCTTCCTCGTCCTCCCCGGCATCCTCCGTCGCCGCCACCGCGACGAGGAACTCGTCGGGCCCGCTGGTGCGCAGGCGCGAGACGACCAGGAACCAGCCGCCCAGGGCGAGGAGGGCGCCGAACGGGGCCACCGGCAGCAGCTCGGGGAAGAAGGGCCAGGCCAGCGTGAGCAGGGCGCCGGCGACCGCCACGAGCAGGATCATCACCGCCGCGGTCTGGACGTAGTAGATCGACGTCTCCGGCCGGAAGACCACCCGCGAGCCCTCGGCCGCGGGCCGGATCTCCACCGCGCCCGTGACGAGCCCCCGGCGGATCCCCGCGACGACCGGCAGGTTGAGCCGCCCGCCGGAGCCGTCGCGCTGGAACTCGGCGCCCCAGTCCTCCGCCGTCCGGCTGACGGCCGACAGCGCTTTTTCCGGGGAGAGTTCCAGCTCGATGGCGTGCTCTGCCAGGGTTCCCGTCACGGTTGTTCCCGCCACGACGATCAGGCAGCCTCTTCGACGATGATCTCGTCGAGGAAGGACTCGACCGTGGCGAGGAAGGTCTCGACGTCGGGGAGCTGGTTGATGGCCTGCCGGAGCTTGCGGCCGTTGGGCAGGCCGTGGGTGTACCAGCCGGTGAACTTGCGCAGCTTGTGGAGGGCGAACGTGGAGTGCTCCCGCTCGGCCACCATGCGGAAGTGCTCGAGGATCAGGTCGCGCCGGTTGGCGACGGTCGGCTCGCTGACCCGGCTGCCGTCCATGCGGGCGGCGATCTGCCGGAAGATCCAGGGGTTGCGGGTGGAGCCGCGCCCCACCATGACGCCGTCGCAGCCGGTCTCGGCCATCATGCGCAAGGCGTCCTCGGGCTCCCGCACGTCGCCGTTGCCGATCACCGGGATCGACAGCGTCGCCTTGAGCTGGGCGAGATGGCTCCAGTCGGCTTCGCCCGAGAACATCTGCCGCGCGGTGCGCGCGTGCATGGCGACGGCCGCGACGCCGTTGGCCTCGCAGATCTTCCCCAGCTCCAAGTAGTTGCGCCGGGGGTCGTCGAGCCCCAGGCGGAACTTGACAGTCAGAGGGATGGAGATCGAGTCCCGTACGGTGCGGATGATCGACTCGGCGAGCTTGAGGTCGCCCATCAGGGCGGCGCCGGCGCACCCCTTGAGCACCTTGTTGGCCGGGCAGCCCATGTTGATGTCGCAGATGTCGGCCCCCAGCTCCTCGACGACCAGCGCGGCCTCGCGCATCGTGGCGGCGTCCGAGCCGTAGATCTGGATGGCGAGCGGGCGCTCCTCGGCGCTGAAGTACATCATCTCGCGGGTGCGCTTGTTGCCCTGGACGATGGCCTTCGAGGAGATGAACTCCATGGAGACGACCCCCACGCCGCCGACCCGCCGGATGAGCAGGCGGAAGTCGCGGTCCGTCACACCGGCCATGGGCGCGAGCCAGAGAGGAGGATCGATGCGGAGAGGGCCGATTTGAACCATAGGCGGGGATTTTAACCCGGAGCGGGGATGGGGCATTCCATGCCACTCGGTTGTCGTTCCATCCCGCGACCAAGTTGCGGGTTGACAAGATCTGAGGGCTTCCATATCGTTGAGGCAATCTGGGAGAGACGCCTAGCGACTCGTGGGGTCCATAAGGCTCCCCTGGATTTCCTTGTCGGTCCTGATGGGGAGCCGTAGACTGGAGGCATGGTGCGGACTCAGATCGCTTTGGATGAGGACATGTACAAGGAAGCGCAGGACGAGGCTCGCCGGCAGGGGATCTCGTTCGCGGAGTTCTGTCGGCGGGCGCTGGCGCTTGTCTTGAAGCGGGAGACAGAAAAAGAGGAAATGCCCTGGATGCGTTTCGCCGGTTCGATTGATACGGGCGATCCGGATCTGAGCATTTCTGTTGACGAGATCGTCTACGGCAAGAAGCGCTCGTGACAGGAGAAGTCTTTATCGACTCTGGCGTTTTCGTCGCTTTCCTCAACCGCTCCGACCAGTTCCATCAAGCCGCTCGATCCCTCTTCACTCAGCCGTCGCTCCGCTGCAGTACTTCTGCACTGGTAGTCTCCGAGACCTACAGCTTGCTGCTTCACCGCTCAGGCGAGGAAGAGGTTCGCAATTTTCGCTTCTTTCTCCAGAGGCTCCGGAATCTCGTCCTGCTACCCGCTGATGCTCTCCACCAGGAGAAGGTTTGGAACAAGCTCGATCACCTTCGTGGATACAGCCTGACCTATGTAGACGCATCGAGTCTGGTCTGGATTGGGGAGCGCCGCATAAAGACTGTCTGGGGAACGGACCACCACCTGGCCCTCGAAGGTACAGCCGTAGTTCCTGGCCCGCCTCTGCGATAGCCGGCGCGGTCCCTACGTCCCCTCCCGTACCGTACTCCCCAACCACAACGACAGCAGCGCCGCGATCACGGCCCACTGGAGGCCGCCGGCGACCAGGCTCCAGGTCAGCAGCGGCACTCCGTCGAGGTGAACGTAGGCGAGGCAGACGGGGAAGTCGATCCAGGCAATGACGTTCCCCCGGCCGAGGAGGCCCCAGGTGCGCCAGACCAGGAGGACGGTGACGGTGTGGAGGAGAAAGCCGACGATCAGGGCCGAGACGGCGGCGCGGCGCGAGGGTGGGCGGATCATGGGTTCCTTCCATCCGCGGCGAGGCGGAATCCGTAGTCGCTGTAGCGCATGACGGGCGGGATCGCCGAGCGGGCGGCGCACCGGCTGACCTTGATCTGGTGGCGCCACGAGCCGCCGCGGGACGAGCGCCGGACGCCGGCCTCCGGACCCCGGGGATCGTCGACGGGCGAGACCTCGTAATAGCGGGGGTCGTACCAGTCCGAGCACCACTCGTGGACGTTCTCCCCCAGGCCGAGAAAGCCGAGGGGGTGGAGCGACGGGTAGGCGTCCACGGGCTCGGGGCCGCCGAGCCAGCGCCGCTCGTAGGCGGGCAGCGACTCGGGCGGCTCGTCCCCCCAGGGGTAGAGCACGTCGCGGCCGGCCCGCGCCGCGTGCTCCCACTCGGCCTCCGTGGGGAGCCGGACGGCGACGCCCTCCCGCTCGGCCGTCCAGGCGCAGAAGGCCAGGGCGTCTTCCCAGGAAGGGCCGACGGCCGGCATCCGGGGATCGCCGAACGCCGGCTCGCCCCAGAACGGCGGCGCCGGATGGCCGGTCTGGCCGAGGAAGGCCTGGTACTCCTCCCGGGTCACCGGCGTCCGGGCCAGCCGGAAGGCGGAGACCCGCACCCCGTGGCGCGGGTTCTCGTTGTCGCGCGGCCCGCCGCCCATCCAGAACAGACCCTCGGGAACGTCGATCCACTCGCGGAGCATGGCTCCTAGCATACCGCCGCGCCGCACCCCCCGGGCAGGGACAGCGGGGATATGATCCCTTCATGGCCTGGTACAAGGACTGGTTCGGCGAGGAGTACCTGGAGCTCTACTCGCACCGCGGCGAGTCCGAGGCCGGGGAGCACGTCGACTTCGTCGAGCGCTACCTCGGAGACCGCGGAGAGCCGCGGCCCCGGGCGGTGCTGGACCTGGCCTGCGGCGCCGGGCGCCATACGGCGGCGCTGCGCCAGCGGGGCTACCGGACGCTGGGCCTCGACCTCTCGCTGACCCTGCTCGCCCGGATGCTGGCGCGGGGCCTGCCGCGGGTCTCCGGGGACATGCGGCTCCTGCCGTTCACGGCCTGTTGCTTCGACTGGGTGCTGAACTTCTTCACCTCGTTCGGCTATTTCGAGCGCGAGCGGGAGAACTTCCTGGTGCTGGAGGAGATCGCGCGCGTCCTCTCTCCGGGCGGGCGGTTCCTGATTGACCTGATGAACCCCGGGCCGGCGCTGGCCAGCCTGGAGCCCCGCGACTCGCAGGAGCTGGACGGCGGCGGCCGGGCCGAGAGCGAACGTTGGTACGATCCCGCGAGTCACAGGATCAACAAGCGCATCGTGGTGAGCGTGCCCGGCGAGCCCGCCCGAACGTTTTTCGAGAGTGTGCGTATCTATCAGCCGGAGGAGGTGGTCATCGGCCTGCGCTGGGCGGGCCTCGAGGTCTCCTCGCTCTTCGGCAATTTCCACGGAGACCCCTACGAGCGTGACAGCGAACGCCTCATCATCATCGGTTTCAAGCCGGCCTGAGCTGAAGGTCGACCTCGCCGCGGCCGGCCTGCTGGCCCCGCTGCCCTCGGCCTGGCTCGCCGGCCGCGATCTCGACCTGCTCGATCCCCTGCGCTTCCTGCCGGCGGGGAAGCTGCCGCAGGTCGCCAAGCCGCCGGCCGGCAGCGGCCGCCGCGAGCTGGCGGAGGCGCTCGCCGTGGCCAACCGCGCCTATGGCAACGAGAACGCCGACCGGCTCGCCAAACGCCTGGCGGACCCGGCGACCCGCGTCGTCGTCACCGGCCAGCAGCCCGGGCTCCTCGGCGGCCCGCTCTACTGCCTGGCCAAGATGGTGGCCGTCTCCCGCTGGGCGGCGGCGCTGGAGGCGGCCGGCGAGCCGGCGGTGGCCGTCTACTGGGTGGCGACGGAGGACCACGACTGGGCCGAGGTCTCCTCGACGGTCGTCCTCGGGTCCGACGGGCCGCGGACCTTCGATCTCGGCCCGGACCCCGAGCCGCTCGCGCCGGTGGGCATGCGCACGCTGGGACCCGCCGTCGAGGACGTGCTGCGCGGCATCGCCGAGGCCGTGCCCGGCGACCGCTACGCCGAGTGGCTGCGCACGATGGCGGGCTGGTACCGGCCGGACGCCCGGTTCGGCGAGGCCTTCAGCCGGCTGATGGCCCACCTGCTCGGTCCCCATTGCCCCTTGCTGCTCGATTCCATGCACCCCGCGCTCAAGACGGCGCAGCGGCCGTTCCTGCGGCGGATCGTGGAGCGGCGCCGCGAGCTGGAGGACGCCCTCACCCGGCGGGACGGCGAGGTCAAGGCGCGGGGCTACTCGCTGCAGGTGAGCCCGCAGCGGGGCCTGAGCCCGCTGTTCCTGCTCCGCCACGGCGAGCGGCGGCGCATCGAGTGGCGCGGCGGCGACCTGGAGGGCGGCCGGTTCGGGCTGCGCGGCCGCGAGGAGGACTGCGGCACGGTCGACGATCTGCTGCGGATCGTCGACGAGAACCCGTCGGTGGTCTCCCCCGGCGTGCTGGCCCGGCCGGCCGTTCAGGACGCGGTGCTCGGCACCACGCTCCAGGTGCTGGGGCCGGGCGAGCTGTCGTACATGGCGCAGGCCTCCGCCACGCACGCCGTGCTGGAGATCGAGCCGCCCTGGGTGGCCCTGCGGCCCCAGACGCTGGCGCTGGAGACCAAGCAGATCGAGCGGCTGGAGGAGCTCGGGCTACCCTTGGCGACTCTCCTCGGCGACCGGTCCGGCCTGGAGCGCTGGCTGGCCGAGCGGGAGGGGGGCGACCTGGTCGGCCCGGTGCGGCAGCGCCTGGAGGCGGTGCTCGACGGGCTGCGGGAGCCCGCGCTGGCCGCCGATCCCAATCTCGAGCGGCCGTTCGAGAAGACGCGCGAGCAGATCCTGCGCGCCCTCGACCTCTTCGGCGAGAAGGCGGTCTCTGCCGGGGCGCGCAAGAACGAGGTGGTGAACCGCCGCGTCCAGCAGCTCCGGGAGGCCTGCCTGCCCCTGGGGAAGCAGCAGGAGAGGATCGTCTCCTCGGCGCACTTCCCGGGCAAGTACGGCCCGGACTTCGTGGCCGCTTATTGGGAGCAGATGGAGCTCGACTCCGCGCATCTGCAGGTGATCGCGCTGTGACTTCCGCCCCTATGAATCCCGAAGGAGGGATGTGATGAAGCTCGACGTTCTCGGCATCGGCGCCCATCCGGACGACCTGGAGCTGGGCTGCGGCGGCACCCTCGCCCTGCTGGCCCGCCAGGGGCGGAAGGTGGGCGTCCTGCACCTGACCCGCGGCGAGCTGGGGACCAGGGGGACGGCGGCGGAGCGGCAGGCGGAGGCCGAGCGGGCGGCGGCGGCCCTGGGCGCCGCGGATCTCGACTTCCTCGACTGCGGCGACGGCGGCCTGCGCAACGGCCCGGCCGAGGAGGAGGCGCTGATCGCGCTCCTCCGCCGGTGGCGGCCCGATCTGATCCTGGGACCCACGCCCCGCGACCGCCACCCCGACCACGCCCGCGCCCACGCCCTGGTGGAGGCGGTGAGCTTCTACGCCGGCCTCGCCAATCGGGTCCCAACATCAGGGGCATCGGAGCCCTGGGGATCGCCGCACCGGCCGGCCGCCGTCTTCTCCTACATGCAGCACGACCTCTTCGAGCCGAGCTTCATCGTCGACGTGACTTCCACCTGGGAGGCCAAGCTGGAATCGCTGAGCGCCTACGGCAGCCAGCTCCATCAGCCGGGCCGGGAGGAGAAGGGGGGCGGGCCGGTCACCAAGGTCTCGACGCCGGACTTCCGGTTCGCCGTCGAGGGGCGGGCCCGGCACTTCGGCCTGCTGATCGGCGCCACGTTCGGCGAGCCGTTCTGGAGCCGGCTGCCGCTGGCCGTGCCGGATCCGATGGCCATCCTGCCCGGAGGGGTGCGGTGAGGATCGGCATCAGTTGCTATCCCACCTACGGCGGGTCGGGGATCGTCGCCACCGAGCTCGCCATGGCGCTCGCCCAGCGGGGGGACGAGGTCCACGTCATCAGCTACGCCCTGCCTTCCCGGCTGTCCCTCCTCAACTCGCGGATCTTCTTCCACGAGGTGGTGACGCCGACCTACCCGCTGTTCGACAACTACCCGCCCTACTCGCTGGCGCTCTCCACCAAGATGGTCGAGGTCGCCCGCCACGCGCCGCTCGACGTGCTGCACGTCCACTACGCCATCCCCAACGCCGTCTCGGCCGTCATGGCGCGGCAGATCGTCGCGCCGCAGCCGCTGCCCGTGGTGACCACCCTCCACGGCACCGACGTGACCCTGGTGGGCAACGATCCCAACTACCTCGAGACCACCCGCTGGGGGATCCTGCAGAGCGACGCCGTGACCGCGGTCTCCGAGTCGCTGCGCCGCACGACCGTCGAGCAGCTCGGCATCCACAACGAGATCGACGTCGTCCCCAACTTCATCGACCCGACCCGCTTCGAGCAGGCCCGGAGCGGTCCGGGGGCCCGGCGCTGGGGAAAGCCGGGCGAGCGCCTGCTCCTCCACATCTCGAACTTCCGCCCCGTCAAGCGGGTGCTCGACGTCATCGGGACCTTCGAGCGCGTGCTGCGCAAGGTGCCCAGCCGGCTGATCCTGGTCGGCGACGGTCCCGACCGCGGCAAGGTCGAGCAGTACTGCCGCGAGCACCGCATCTGCGGCTCCATCACCTTCATCGGCAGCCTGCCCCTGATCGAGGAGGTGCTGGTAGGAGCGGACGTCTTCCTGCTCCCCTCGGAGAGCGAGTCCTTCGGTCTGGCCGCCCTGGAGGCGATGTCGTGCGAGGTGCCGGTGGTGACGACGCTGGCCGGCGGTCTTCCCGAGGTGGTGGTGGACGGCGAGACCGGCTTCCTCTGTCCGGTGGGCGACGTGGACGGCATGGCGGCGGCGGCCGTGCGGCTGCTCACCGACGAGGGGCTGCGGCGGCGCATGGGCGATGCGGGGCGGCGCCGTGCCGTCGAGGTCTTCAGCCAGAGTGCCGTCGTGCAGCGCTACCGGACCATCTATGAACGGGTGACGGGCCTGCCCTGAGAGCTGGTCCTGGGACGGTGATGGCCTCCTACGCCGCCCCCGGGGCCGAGTCCCGGGCCGAGATCCGCGAGAAGGGCTCGCGCTTCCTGGCGGTGATCGGGCCGGCGGCGGACGAGGCGGCGGCCAAGGCCGCCCTCGCCGCTCTGCAGCGCGAGTTTCCCGACGCCACACACCACTGCTGGGCCTGGAGGCTGGGCTCGCCGCCGCGGGAGCGCAGCGCCGACGCCGGGGAGCCGGCGGGCACCGCGGGGGTGCCGATCCTCCAGGTGCTGCGCGGCGCCGGGCTGTCGGACGTGCACGCCGTGGTGGTCCGCTGGTTCGGCGGCACCAAGCTGGGCAAGGGCGGGCTCGCCCGCGCCTACGCGGCGGCGGCCCGGGAGGCCGTTCAGGGGCTGCCGGTCGTCCTGCGGGTGCCGCTGGCGCGGCTCGCCGTCGAGGTCCCCTACGAGAAGGTGGGAGCCGTCAAGCGCCTCCTCCGTCCGCCGGAGGTGGAGCTCGAGAGCGAGGAATACGGCGCGGCGGCGCGGCTGGTGCTCACCGTCCACGAGGCGCGGCTCGAAGCCTTGCGGGAGACGCTGGCGGACCTTGGGATCGAATCCCCTAAGCCAATGAAATGACAGCGTCTTTGGGGGATTTCGGAGCGGCGGCCCGTCCTTGTCCGGGAACCCGGGCTTGTATAGACTGATATCTACGATCTCCATGACCGGTCCCCATGAAAGGAGAGGCCTGCGATGAGTGAACCGTACGTCCCGCCTCCGCCGTCCTACACGCCACCCCCTCCACCGACCGGGACGCCGCCGCCGGGAGCCGTCAGCCCGAACCGGAATCTGATGATCGTCCTCTCGTACCTCTGGATACTCGCCGTGGTCCCTCTGGTCGTGGAAAAGAACGATCCCGAGGTGCAATGGCATGCCAAGCACGGTTTGGTGCTCCTGGTAGCGGAGATCGCCGCCTGGATGATCATCGGGATCGTCAGCCACCTGGTGCCGTTCCTGGGATGCGTCCTGTGGCTCGCCGGGCCCATCTTCTTCGTCATCCGCATCATCTGCATCCTGAAGGGGATCAACGGTCAGCGCTTCATCATCCCCGGACTCAGCGAATACGCCAGCCGCTTCTAGCGTCTCCGGCGAGAGGAGGGTGATTCCCCTCCTCTCGCCGTTCTCTGGAGGGAGAGAGCCACGATGACCGTAGCGAATCCGGGACCCCCGCAGTCCACCAGCACGCAGGCGATCGCGTCCATCGTTCTTGGCATCCTCAGCCTGTTCTGCTGTCCGCTCCTGGCGCCGATCGCCTGGTACATCGGCAACCAGGAGCTGAAGGCGATCCAGGAGGGGCGCTCTCCCGCTTCCGGAGAGGGCATCGCCAAGGCCGGAAAGATCCTCGGCATCATCGGCACCCTCTGGATGGTCCTGGTGGGGCTCTGGATCTTCTTCATGGGCGGCATGGTCGTCCTCCAAGGCCTGATGAACCAGTAGGGAGCCGACGTGGCGGGCCGTCAGACGGGGCTCTGGGCGTTGGCGGGGCTCGTCGGCCTCGCCGGGCTCGCCATCCTCCACTTCTGGGTGCCTTCCGGCGATGCCGCCGGCGCGATCTGCCTGAGCCGGCGGATCTTCCATCTTCCCTGTCCGGGGTGCGGCATGACCCGCGCCTTCGCCCATCTGGCCAAGGGCGAATGGTCCACAGCCGTGGCCGATCACCCGCTGGCACCCCTGGTGGCCGTGGAAATGATCGCGGGTTGGGCCCTCTGGGGCGTGGCGCTGGTGACCAGGCGCTCCGTCCGCCTGCCGGTCCGGATCGAAGCCCTGCTCCTCGCCAACGCCGCCCTGCTCTGCGCCCTCTGGCTGGGACGGGCCGCGACCGGCACGCTGCCCTGGTAAGCCATGGACGTCATCCCACCGGTGACCCGCCGGCGCCGGCTCAAGGCGTGGATCGCCGCCCTCGGGCTCCTGCTCGTTCTGGGCCTGGACCTGGCGCGGGCGCCCCGGGATCAGCTCTCGGCCCGCTGCCTCCTGGGCGCGATCCATCTCTACCAGGCGACGCTCTCCCCCGTCCTGGGGAAGACCGGGGTCCGCTGCCGCTTCCAGCCCACCTGTAGCCACTACGGCGAGGGGGCGATCCGCAAGTACGGCGCCTGGAAGGGGAGCTGGCTGGCCGTCTGGCGGATCCTGCGCTGCGGACCCTGGACGCCGGCCGGCACGGTGGACCCGCCGTAGGCAAGGACTGCAGGGACTGCAAAGACCTCAAGGACTGCAAGGACGAGCCAGCTCATGTCCTTGCAGTCCCTGCAGTCTTTGCAGTCCTTGGACCCCCACGCCGGTTGACAAACCCGCTTCCCCCGCCCATGCTCCCCGCCGAGCGGAGGACAAGCCCATGGACCCGGACAAGATCGACTACTCGGCTTTTCTCCAGCAGGCGTTGCGGGACGTCGTGCGCCGCGTGCTGGAGCAGGTGGCCGAGCACGGGCTGCCGGGGGATCATCACTTCTTCATCGGCTTCCGGACGGCGTTCCCCGGGGTCGAGGTGCCGCGCTTCCTGCGCGATCAGTATCCCGAGGAGGTCACGATCATCCTCCAGCACCAGTTCTGGGGTCTGGACGTCACGCCCGACGCCTTCTCCGTCCTCCTGACGTTCGGCGGCTCCCGCCAGCGGCTGCTGGTGCCCTTCGCGGCGCTGACCACCTTCGCCGATCCGTCCGCCGATTTCGGCCTGAGCTTCGTCGCCGAGCCTGCCCCGGCTCCGGCGGCTCCGGAGCCCGTGGCCGAGGCTGAGGAGCCGGCGGCCGGTCCGGAGCGGTCGGGCGACGTCATCCGGTTCGACCCCTCGCGGCGGCGCTGAGCCGTCCCGGCGAAATTCTCCAGGGGCCTTGCGCCGTTCTGGTAGAGGACGGCATAAGAATCGAGGTCCGAATCATGCGACACAGTCAAGCCAAGACCCTTCCGACGGCCCTCCTTTGTGCGGCGGCGCTGTTCACTTTTGCCTGCAACGGCGGCGAGGACCGCGCCGGCGAGGTTTCGAACGATCGCGAAACGGCTCCCCAGACGGCGCAGACCGAGCCGCCCGCGCCGCCGCTCAACGATCTGCGGGCCGAGCCGCAGTCGGTGGACGTCACCGAGGAGAGCGCCGACGTGGCAGCCCGGGAGCGCGAGCTCGCGGCCCGCGAGGCGGAGCTCGACGCCCGCGAGCGCCGGCTGCGCGAGCCGCCGGAGACGCCCAGGCCCGCACCCCCCAGCCGCCGGATGGAGGAGCGCCGCGCCGAGGTAGCTCCCAAGCCGCGCCCCGCTCCCGCTCCGGCCCCGAAGCCGGCTCGCGAGGAGCGCCGGGCCGAGGCGCCCGCGGCCTCCCAGCCGGAGGAGTCCGAGGAGATCGCCGAAGCACCTGAAGAGCAGCCTGCCGCCGAGCAGCCTGCCGAAGAGCCGGCCGAGGAGCTCATCACGACCGCCACCCTGCCGGCCGGCACGCAGTTCGACGTCGAGTTCACCCGGGCCCTGGCGAGCAACACCGCCGCTCCGGGAGACACTTTCCGGGTCCGCGTCGCCCATGACGTGATGGAGGACGGCGAGGTTGCCATCCCCGGCGGCTCGGAGATCCTGGGCGAGGTCACGGAAGCGGTGCCGCTCCGCAAGGTGGGTGGTCAGGCGAAGCTCGCCCTGCGGTTCACCGACCTGGTGCTGCCGTCCGGCGCCACGGTGCCGATCGACGCCTCGTTCGTGCAGCAGGGGCGCAACGAGACCGGCCGGGACGCCGCGACCATCGGCGGCGCCGCGGCGGGCGGCGCCATCCTGGGCCGTATCCTCAACAAGGGGAACCGCTCCAAGGGCTCCGTCATCGGCGCCATCATCGGCGCGGCGGCCGGCACGGCCATCGCCGCCAGGAGGGCCGGCGAGGAGGTCGTGATCCCGGAGGGCTCGGTGGTGAGCCTCAGGCTGGACGACTCGGTCGAGGTCAGGGTCCGGGGACGGCGCTGAGGGATTCCTCTCTTCCATGACTGAACCCACGGCCACTCTTCCGACCCTTCCCCGCCGGCCCTCTCGCCAGGGGCTCTACGGCGGTCTCGTCTCGTCCCGGCAAGCCAAGAAGCCGGTGGACGAGCCTGCCAGGAAATCTGAAAAGAAGAAGCTGAAGCCCCGCGTCGTGCTGGACGACGCGATCGATCTGGTGCGGGCGCGCAAGGGCCGGCTGCTGCTGGGGCTCCTGCTGATGCTGGTCAACCGGCTCTCGGGGCTGGTCCTGCCGGGCACCACCAAGTTCCTGCTCGACGACGTCATCGGCAAGGGCAACCGGCAGCTCCTGATGCCGATCATCCTGGCCGCCGGAGCGGCGACGCTCCTCCAGGCCGTCACCTCGTTCTCCCTGTCGCAGATCCTCGGCAAGGCGGCCCAGCGCTCCATCACGGAGATGCGCCGCGCGGTGCAGCGGCACGTCTCGCGCCTCACCGTGAGCTACTTCGAGCAGACCAAGGCGGGCGCCCTCCTCTCCCGCGTGATGAACGACGCCGAGGGCATCCGCAACCTCGTGGGCACCGGTCTGGTCGAGGTCGTGGGCGGCATGGTGACGGCGGTGCTGGCGTTCGGCCTTCTCCTCTACATCAACGTCAGGCTGACGCTGATCGCGCTCGCCGTGCTGTCGCTCTTCGGCTTCGTCATGATGTACGCCTTCCGGACCCTGCGGCCCCTGTTCCGGGAGCGCTCCAAGATCAACGCCGAGCTCTCCGGCCGGCTCACCGAGTCGTTCTCGGGGGTGCGGGTGGTCAAGGCCTACCGGGCGGAGAACCGCGAGGCCCTGGTCTTCACCAAGGGAGCGCACCGGCTGTACCGCAACGTCGCCAGCACCATGACCGGCTTCTCGGCGATCGGCGCCGCCTCGACGCTCCTCCTGGGCGGGATCGGCGTCGCCATCATGGGCATCGGAGCCCGGGAGGTCCTGTCGGGGGAGATGACGGTGGGCGACTTCTTCGCGTTCACCATGTACCTCGCCATGCTGGTCGGCCCGGTGGTGCAGATCGTCAACATCGGCAGCCAGTTCACCGAGGCGTTCGCGGGCCTGGAGCGCATCCGCGAGCTGCGCAATGAGGTCACGGAGGACGAGGGCGAGACGGCCCGCAAGCCCCTGCCCGAGGTGGACGGCAAGGTCGAGCTCCGCGACGTCTGGTTCGAGTACCAGGCCGAGACTCCCGTGCTCAAGGGCATCTCGTTCACGGCCTTGCCGGGGACCTCGACGGCGCTGGTGGGGCCTTCCGGGTCGGGCAAGAGCACGCTGATCGGCCTGGTGGCGGCCTTCCACCGCCCGACCTCGGGCCAGATCCTGGTGGACGGGCACAACCTCTCGGAGGTGCGGCTCGGCGACTACCGCTCGCACCTCGGGGTCGTCTTCCAGGACAACTTCCTGTTCGACGGCACGGTGCTGGAGAACATCGCCTACGCCCGCCCCCACGCTTCGGAGGAGGACGTGATCCACGCCGCCCGCATCGCCCGCTGCGACGACTTCGTGGCCCGTCTCCCCGACGGCTACGAGACGATTGTCGGCGAGCGCGGCGTCAAGCTTTCGGGCGGCGAGCGCCAGCGGGTGGCGATCGCCCGGGCCATCCTGGCGGACCCCCGCATCCTCATCCTCGACGAGGCCACCTCCTCGCTCGACAGCGAGAGCGAGGCCCTGATCCAGGAAGGCCTGGCGGAGCTGATGAAGGGGCGCACGACCTTCGTCATCGCCCACCGCCTCTCGACCATCCGCAACGCGGACACGATCATGGTGCTGGAGGGCGGCCAAGTCGTCGAGCGCGGCCGCCACCAGGAGCTGCTGGCGCTGGGCGGCCGCTATCACGCCCTCTACACTCGGCAGTACAACCTGGAGTCCAACCTCTTCCGCAACCCCGGGGAGGCGGTCCAGGTGGTCGACGAGAACGAGACGGCGCCGCAGGCGTCGGGCGACGCGGCCGTGGGACGCCTGCCCCTGCTGCCCGTCTGACCGGGCCGGGCAAACCCCACTCGATCAGCGGATCAGCCGCTCGAAGCCCTGCTTCCGCTTGAGCTGCAAGGGTTTGTCGCGGCTGCCGACCTGCGACTCGTGGCCGGAGAGGTCGGTCGCCAGGGCGTAGACGTCGACCGTGCCGTTCTGGTGGAAGCTCGGGTCGATCGCCACGGTGTAGTAGCCCGACCGGGTCTTTTCGAGCGGCAGCTCGCGGAACTTGCCGCCCTCGGGGCGGGCCAGCACCTTGACGTCCTTGACCTGGTAGTCGTCGGTGGCGCGGAAGCTCAGCTCCGCCACGGCGCCGCGCGAGTAGTCGAGGAGAAAGCCGTCGCGCAGCACGAGCTGGGGCGGCTGCTGGTCGAGACGGGCGAGGAGGCTTTCCAGCCGCGCCCGGGCTTCGCCGAAGCGGGCCGCGAGGTGGGGCGTCGGCTCGACGCCGCTCAGCGCCTCCAGCCCCTCGGAAGGCTTCTTCCGGCGCTCCAGGGCGGGCAGCGCGGCGAGCAGCGCCTCCTGCTCCGTCTGGCGGCGCTGGTAGGTCTCATAGCGGGCGATCCGCTCCTTGAGGCCTGACCGCTCGGGCCAGGTCCGCTGGATGGGGCTGAGCCTGGCCAGGGCCTCGGGGTAGTGCGCCTCGCCGACCAGGGCCTCGGCCTGATCCTCCAGAACCTTGGCCGACTTGCCCCGCAGATCGTCGGGGTCGCTCGCCTTGGGCAGCAGGGCCGTCAGGGCGGCGAAGTGATCGAGCACCTGGAGGTGGTTGCCTTGGGCCGCGGCGGTCCGGGCCTGGGCGTAGGCCCCGACGGCGTTCCGCGCCCGGTCGAGGTCGGCGCGAATCTGCGGGCTCAGGTCCGAATCCTGACCCGCCCCGGCTTCGACGGCGAGGCTGAGCACCTCTAGGTCCCCCGTCTTGAGGCCGCTCGCGAGGTTGGCTGGCAGCCGCTCCAGGGCGGTCAGGGCGAGCGTCTGCTCCAGCACGCTGAGCTCGCGGCAACCCGCCGCGGAGAGGAGGCCCTGCTCGCCGAGGGAGATCGTGCGCAGCACCCGGCGGGCCTTCAGATCCTCGCCCTGGGCCAGAAGGAGCTTCGCTTCCGCCAGGCGCTCCACGGGCGGCTGGCTGGGCGGCTTCGGGAGGGCTACGGGAGCCGGCCCCGGCGCGGCCGCGGCCGCCGGCTTCGGCTGGCGCAGGAGCCAGAACGCCGCGACGGCGACGAGCACCAGGAGGCCCGCGAGGCCTGCCAGCACCGCCGGCCGGCGCAGAAGGGACGCCAGTCCGCCGCTGGCGGCGGGAGGGGGCTGGCCCTCCTGACCCTCCTGGGCGGGCGGCGCCTTCTTCTGGAAGGGGACGACCTTCGCCGTCCTGCCCGTGCCGGAGGCGGGCGGCCCCGCCGGCCGGGGTGGCGGCGCCGGCACGGAGAGGAGCGCGTTGAGGATGTCGTCGTCCACCGACGAGAGGACGTCGCCTTCCTCCAGGGGAGCGCCCACGGCAGGCAAGGGATCGGGATCTGGTGCGGGCGCGGGCGGCTGGAAGGGGGCCGCAACCGCCACCGCTACCGCCGCTGCCATCGCCGGAGCCGCGGGCGTCGCGGCGGCTCCCAAGGCCAGCCGCAGAGCCTCGCGCATCGCTTGCAGGGTCGGGCGCTCGTCCGGGCGCTGCCGCAGCGATTGCTCGAGGGCGTGCCGCAGGGGGTCGTCGCTCTCCAGCTCGAAGCTCACCGCGAGCGGCAGTTGGACCACGGGCGAATCCCCGAACCCGACCGTCGCCCCCAGGGAGTGGCAGGCGGTGAGGGCGAGAGAGAAAACGTCGGCTCGCCAGTCCGCCGGCGCTCCGGCGGTCAGCTCGGGCGCCCGGAAGCGGGCGTTCTCCGCGCCCAGGCCGGCGGCGGCGTCGGCTCCGCGGGGCCGGAAGACGGCGGTGCCGAGCCCCAGCAGCTTGACCTGCTCGATGACCTGATCGCCCTGCTCGCCGGTGCCCGCAGGGACGATGAACAGGTTGTCCGGAGAGATGTTGTGATGGGCGAGCCCGCGGCCGGCCAGCGCCTCCACGCCGTCCAGGGCCTGGCCGATCAGCGACAGCACGCGGGCCGGCGTGGCGCCCGGTGTCCCGGCCAGCGCGTCCAGGCCCTTGCCTTCCAGCAGCTCGAGCACGAGGAAGGCGCTGCCGTCCGTGGTGAAGCCCGAGTCGAGGACGGCCGGCAGGTTGGGATTCCCCAGCCCCTGCGTCCCCAGTCCGGACAACCCGGCGGCCAGCTTCTCGAACGCCGGACCGGCGGCGTCGACGCCCGGTGAAGGGCCGACGCTGATGAGCTTGACGGCGACCGTCCGCCCCGACTGGCTGTCGGTGGCGCGCAGGACGGTCCCGAAGCGGTTGGACTTCAGGATCTTCTGAAGCTGATAACGATCGGTGAGCTCGCGGAACTGCATCCCTCGATCCTCCCGGGACCGGTGCAACCCCTAAACCTGTATGACTTCGATGCCGACTCGGTTAGTATAGATGATGCTCAATGCAAATCGAGCCCACATCATGAAGCAACGCCTGAAGCTCCTTTCCCCGTTCCTCCTGCTCGTCGCCGTCCTCCTGGCAGCCGCCCGCGGCGCGTCCGCCGCCGAGGCTTCTCCCTTCGGCATCAACGTCCACGCTCCCCAGGGCGCCGAGCTCGCGGCCCAGCTCGACAAGGTGCGGGCCGCCGGCATCGGCTGGGTGCGGATCGACTTCATCTGGGCCTGGGTGGAGCCCGTCCGGGGGAAGTACGACTGGCGCGCCTACGACGCCATCGCCAACGCCGCCGCCGCCCGCGGGCTGAAGGTGTTCGCCACCATCGCCTACACCCCGGCCTGGGCCACCGACGGCCCGGCGATCACCGGCGTGCCCCGCAACCCGGACGACTGGCGGCGGTTCTGCTTCCGGGCCGCCAAGCGCTACCGGCGCACCATCCAGCACTGGGGGATGTGGAACGAGCCCAACCTGCCCCGCTTCTGGTCGGGCAGCCGCCAGCAGTACGTCGACGTCATCCTGAAGACCGGCGCCGACGCGATCCACACCGGCAACCCCGCCGCCAAGGTGGGCGGCCCGGACCTCGCCCACCTGACCACGGGCGACTCGGACTGGTACGACTGGCTCCGCCGGACCCTCCTCGAGGCCGGCGACCGGCTCGACTTCATCACCCATCACGTCTACGACACGGACGGCAACCGCGACGTCACCTCGAAGCTCGAGGCGAAGACCCTCTTCGGCAGCAGGCCCTCGCTCTGGGACGCCGTCCCGCCCTCCGTCAAGGAGGTGCTGCGCAACACCGGCTGGCTGGGCAGGAAGCCGTTCTGGCTCACCGAAACGGGCTGGGAGTCGGCCAGGGTCTCCGAAGACCGCCAGTCGGCGTACTACGGCGGGCTCCTCGACGACTGGTTCACCGGGCGGTCCGGGCGGGACTGGGTCGACAAGGTCTTCTTCTACGAGCTCCAGGACGCCCCGGCCTCGGCGGGCGGGCTCTCCTGGGGGATTCTGCGGTCGAACGGCACGCCCAAGCCGGCGTTCGAGGGCTACCAGGTCTTCATCAAGTCCCAGTTGTGATACCTTCCCCCGGATCTACTCGGCCGGTCCGGGCTTCTGTACCTGTATCCGGGGCCGCGGCCGCCGGGGAAACCTTGAGGGGTCCCTACCCTGTAAGCACGACGTAGCTCGGCCCGGCTCCCGCCGGGGCCGGTGAATCTCGGTTTGCGTTGTGAATTGTCCGTTTCCTGGCGATTTTGGAGGAACTATGTCGAAACCCACGCTTCTTGCCCGGCTGAGGAGGCTCCCGGCCTTCGGGCTGATGGCCCTCTGGGCGCTCCTGACCGCGACGCCCGCCTCGGCGAGCGAAGCCGATCTTCTGCTGCCCGACCTGGCGAGCCGGTCGTTCTTCGGCATCAACGGGCACAACCTGCTCCTCGGGGGCATCGTCGTCTGCGTGCTGGGGATGCTCTTCGGCCTCATCATGTACGTGCAGCTCAAGAACCTCCCCGTCCACCGCTCGATGCGCGAGATCTCCGAGCTGATCTTCGAGACCTGCAAGACCTACCTGGTCACCCAGGGCAAGTTCATCCTGATGCTCGAGCTCTTCATCGGCATCGTGATCTTCGTCTACTTCTACACGCTGCGCGGCTTCGACCTGGCCAAGGTGTTGACCATTCTCGCCTTCAGCCTGATCGGCATCGCCGGCAGCTACGGCGTCGCCTGGTTCGGCATCCGGGTCAACACCTTCGCCAACTCGCGCTCCGCCTTCGCCAGCCTCGGCGGCAAGCCGTTCCCGACCTATGCCATCCCGCTCAAGGCCGGCATCTCGATCGGCATGCTGCTGATCAGCGTCGAGCTGATCCTGATGCTCGCGATCCTCCTGTTCGTGCCGTCCGACTACGCCGGCCCCTGCTTCATCGGCTTCGCCATCGGCGAGTCGCTGGGCGCCGCGGCCCTGCGCATCGCGGGCGGCATCTTCACCAAGATCGCCGACATCGGCTCCGACCTGATGAAGATCGTCTTCAACATCAAGGAAGACGACGTGCGGAACCCCGGTGTGATCGCCGACTGCGTGGGCGACAACGCCGGCGACTCGGTCGGCCCGACGGCCGACGGCTTCGAGACCTACGGCGTCACCGGCGTGGCCCTGATCACGTTCATCCTGCTCGCCGTCACCACCGCGGCGGTGCAGGTCGACCTGCTGGTCTGGATCTTCGCCATGCGCATCATGATGATCATCACCAGCGGCGTCTCCTACCTGATCAACGAGACGGCCGCCAGGGCGCGCTACGCCAACGCCGAGACGATGAACTTCGAGGCGCCGCTGACCTCGCTGGTCTGGCTGACCTCGATCCTGTCGGTGATCGTCACCTACGTCGTGTCGTACCTGATGATCCCCAACCTCAACGGCGATCCCACCCTGTGGTGGAAGCTGTCGACGATCATCTCCTGCGGCACGCTCGCCGGCGCCCTGATCCCCGAGTTCGTCAAGGTCTTCACCTCGACCGAGTCGGCCCACGTCAAGGAGGTGGTGATCGCCTCCCGCGAGGGCGGCGCGTCGCTCAACATCCTCGCCGGCCTGATCGCCGGCAACTTCAGCGCCTACTGGATGGGCCTGACCATCGCCGCCCTGATGGGCATCGCCTACGGCGTCAGCACGCTGGGCCTCGGCGGCCTGATGATCGCCCCGGCGGTGTTCGCCTTCGGCCTGGTGGCCTTCGGCTTCCTCGGCATGGGCCCGGTGACCATCGCGGTCGACTCCTACGGTCCGGTCACCGACAACGCCCAGTCGGTCTTCGAGCTCTCCACCATCGAGACGCTCCCCGGCATCGAGCAGGAGATCAAGCGCGACTTCGGCTTCACGCCCGACTTCGACCGCGCCAAGCACCACCTGGAGGCCAACGACGGCGCCGGCAACACCTTCAAGGCGACGGCCAAGCCGGTGCTCATCGGCACCGCCGTGGTGGGCGCCACGACGCTGATCTTCTCGATCATCGTCGTGCTCACCAACCGCCTGACCCAGGACATCGACAAGCTCTCCCTGCTCCATCCGCCGTTCCTGCTCGGCCTGGTCACCGGCGGCGCCATCATCTATTGGTTCAGCGGCGCTTCCTGCCAGGCGGTGTCCACCGGCGCCTACCGCGCCGTCGAGTTCATCAAGAAGAACATCAAGCTGGACGCGGGCGCCCAGAAGGCCTCGATCGAGGACAGCAAGCGGGTGGTGGCCATCTGCACCACCTACGCCCAGAAGGGCATGTTCAACATCTTCCTGACGGTGTTCTTCAGCACGCTGGCCTTCGCCTGCCTGGAGCCGTTCTTCTTCATCGGCTACCTGATCTCGATCGCCATCTTCGGCCTCTACCAGGCCATCTTCATGGCCAACGCCGGCGGCGCCTGGGACAACGCCAAGAAGATCGTCGAGGTGGAGCTGAAGGAGAAGGGCACGCCGCTGCACGCGGCCACGGTCGTGGGCGACACGGTGGGCGATCCGTTCAAGGACACCTCCTCGGTGGCCATGAACCCGATCATCAAGTTCACCACCCTGTTCGGCCTGCTGGCGGTGGAGCTCGCCGTCGAGATGGACCCGACCCTGCGCGTGGGTCTGGCCGCCGTCTTCTTCGTGATCTCCGCGGTCTTCGTCTGGCGGTCGTTCTACGGCATGCGGATCCCGGTCGAAGCCACCCGCTGATCCACGGTTCAAAGGGGCGCTACTTCCGGGTGGCGCCCCGCTTTCCCTTCTTCTTCCCCTTCGCTTCCTTGGCCGCCCGAGCCCGGATCGCCGCCTCCAGCGACCGGCCCGCCCACTCCAGGAACACGTCCGAGTCCTCAAAGACGTCGTCCGGCACGGTGTAGTAGGGCATCGTCGAGGTCATCTTGTCGGGGAAAGGCCGGAACGGTCCGATCCCCCGAGCCTCGAAGTCCGGCCGGTTCTCCTCGTCCGCCCGCAGCAGCAGGACGTCGTCCACCACGAGGCCGATGATCACGCCGTCGAGATAGATCCCGTAGCCGCCGAACATGAACCGGTAGGAAGGGGCTCCGAGTGGGGCCAGCCGGTCCATGAGGTAGTCGCAGAATTCGTTTTGTTTGGGCATGGGTTCCTTGTGCATCATCACGGCGGAACGGCGTGATGGTTGAAGGAATTGGTCGGCGAGCGCTTCCTCCGCCGCGGACACGCCGACGTGGGAGGCCTCCGAGACCTCTTCGTGACCCGTCTGGGGTCGTCTCCGTGGCGGGGAAAACGCCGGATCCCACCACCACCTCCTGAGGTGACAGTCCCTCCCGACCGGGAAGGCTGTTTCAGTGTACGCCTTCTACTGGCGACGGTCTGTCTCTACGGACGACGGTTTGCCTCTGCTGGCGACGCTCTGCCGCTATTGGCGACGGGCTGCCGCTACTGGCGACGAGCTGCCGCTACTGGCGACGGGCTGCCGCTACTAGCGACGAGCTGCCGCTACTAGCGACGAGCTGCCGCTACTGGCGACGGGCTGCCGCTACTAGTACGACGTGCCCGAAGTTCGTTCCGGGTATCCGGGACTTGTGACGTCGGGAGGTGTTGTTGGGATCCCACGTTTTTCCCGCCTCGGAGACGCCCCGACGTTGTCGATTCCGAAGCGGTAGGGGTGACTCGTCTGGGACGTCTCTACGGGACGATCACGCGTTGGCGCAGGGTGGGGTCAAGG
>Ga0126305_10000109_pt1 | contig 36102 bp, 30 predicted proteins | sample Plot26_FD_92536 | JGI IMG/M metagenome (GOLD analysis project Ga0126305, IMG submission 92536) | Serpentine soil microbial communities from UC McLaughlin Reserve, CA, USA - Plot26 | ecosystem: Environmental > Terrestrial > Soil > Grasslands | place: USA: UC McLaughlin Reserve, Lake County... | reverse complement strand
CGGATCCCGGCCCGGAAGACCTCGGTCACGTAGGCGGTGTAGGAGAGGCCGAGGGCGATGCCGCCGAGCACGACCGGATCGGTGGGCAGGCCCTCCAGCTGCAGCGCCGGGATCCCGAAGCCGACCAGGTAGACCAGCAGGATCGTCGGGATGCCGCGGAAGATGTCGACGTAGACGGCGCTCAGCAGGCGCACTGGAAACAGCGCCGGCGAGCGGCTGCTGCGCAGGACCGCCAGCGCCAGCCCAGCCACCAGGATCGCCACCTCGACGATCACGAACAGCTTCACGTCGAGCCAGAAGCCGTCGAGCACTTCGGGGAAGGAGTCCTTGAAGACCTCCCAGTTGAAGAAGAACTCGCGAACTTCGGGCCAGCCCGGGCTGGTCAGGATCCAAGCGGCGAGGCCGCCGAGGACGACGAGGGTGGAGGCCGCCGCGATCCCCTGCCCTCGCCTCGCCTGGCGGCGCCTTGCCTGCTCGCGGGCGAGGCGGCGATCGCTGATGGCGGCGGACTCGGTCAGCGCAGCTCGGGAGCCCCGGCCGCCTGGCTCATCCAGCGGGTGGTGAGCTTCTCCAGCTCACCGGAGTCGCGCAGCTGGGTGACGGCATCGGAGACGCAGGCGGTGAGCGGCGAGTCCTTCTCGAGCAGCGCCCCCCACTGATCCCCCCCGGGTGCGCTGAACTGCCCGGCGACGGTCGCGTTCGGGACCTGCACCGCGGTCAGGTAGAGCGCGGTCGGCAGGTCGACGACGACCGCGTCGATCTGTTCGTTCTTCAGCGCGGTGACGACGTCGCCGGAGCCGTTGAAGACTTCCGGGGTCTCGCTCGGGTCGATCTCCGCTTCGACCGAATCGAGGCTGGTGGTACCGATCTGGACCCCGATCTTGGTCTCCTTCAAATCGGCGAGCGACTTCGCGCCGGCGGCGTCCGACCCCTTCAGCGCCACCACCGCCTGGTTGGCGGTGTAGTAGGGGGTCGAGAAGTCAGCCGCCTTTTCGCGCACCGGCGAGATCGAGATCTGGTTGACGTCGAAGTCGAAGCTCTTCGGCCCTGGCGCGTAGGAGGAGTTGAACGGCTCCACCGCCCACTTCACCTTCGCGGCCGGGTATCCCAACTGCTTGGCGATGGCGTAGGCGACCGCGCTCTCGAAGCCTTCCCCGTTGGTCGGATCGTTGTCTTCGAAGTAGGGCGGGTAAGCCGGTTTGTCGGTCGCGACCGTCAGCACCCCCTCCTCCTCGGTCGGCAGCTGCCCGGGCTTGCAGGAAGCCGTGGCGCTGGTCGAGTCGTCGGAGCTGCTGCCGCAACCGGCGACGAGGAGCAGCACCGCAAGCAGGAGGCCGAGCGCGAGCTTCTTCAGCGGAGGGAACAAGGAGACGCGAGCCTATCTGAGCCAGCGGTCACCCACAGAGAGTCAATTTAGGAACGCACGGGTATAGAGTTGTACACAACCACCCCAAGGTTGTTTTTCTACCGCCCCCCGCCGGTCTCGGATTGGGGGGCGGTTCCGTATTTGGCCTCGAGATCCTCCGCCAGGGCGGCGAGCACGTGGAGAGGAACCCGCAGGCCGATCGCGATCCGGCGGACGTTGCCCCAGGTCGGATTTACGCGACCTGACTCCATGTGGGAAATCCAGGTCGGGTGGATGTTGGCGCGCAGGCCCAGCGCTTCCTGGCTCAGCTGGGTTTCCCTGCGGAGTTGGCGGATTGCCTTACTCAGGCCGATCTGGGGTTCGTCGCGGCGTGGCATTTACGGAAGGGAATGCGCCCCCCGCCCCCGCGTCCATAGAGGTGAGCTCAATTCACAATTCATCTCGATTACTGAGCCGCGGGAGCGGCTGAGTTTCTTACGCCGAGATCCATGTCGGACGCGTGGGCGAGGACCCGATTCAAGGGGGCGGTCTCTCGTCATCGCGAACACGAACGTATGTTCGCATAGAGTTCCCCGCTCCGAAAGGGCAGATGAGCTTGGATCCGTGCGCGATACTCGCGCTGTGGCCCTGTCCCCCGCCCTCACGGAGCTTTCTTTGGAGGACCTGCGCCGGCGTCGCAGCGCGAAGTGGAGCCAGTACCCCGATGACGTTTTGCCGGCCTGGGTGGCGGAGATGGACTTTCCCCTGGCCGAGCCGGTGAAGCGGGCGCTGGGGGAAGCAATCGACCGCGACGACTGCGGCTACCCGAACCCCTCCGAGCTCGGCTTCGCGTTCGGGTCCTTCGCCCGTCGCCACCACTGTTGGGAGGTCGACCCGACGATGGTCTATCCCAGCTCAGACGTGGTCGGCGCGATCACCTCGGTGCTGAAGGCGATCGCCAAACCGGGCGACCGCGTGATCCTCATCACGCCCGTCTACCACCCCTTCTTCGCCGTGGTCGCGGAGGCCGGTTGCGAGCTGGCCGAAGCGCCGATGGCGGCGGCAGGCCTGGACGTGGAGGCGATCGAGCGGGAGTTCGCGGCGGGCGCAGTCGCCCTCGTCCTCTGCAGCCCCCACAACCCGCTGGGCTCGGTGCCGAGCAGGGACCAGCTCGTCGCGGTCGCCGCGGCGGCGGAGCGACACGGCGCCTGGGTCCTGGCGGACGAGATCCACGCGCCTTTGACCCTCCCGGGCGCCGAGCACCTCCCCTTCCTCACGGTCTCCGCCGCCGCCGCGGAGCGCGGCATCGCCTTCTGCTCGGCCTCGAAGGCCTTCAACCTCGCCGGCCTGCGCTGCGCTCAGATCGTCACCGCCTCCGACGCGGCCGCCGCGGTGATCTCACGGCTGCCGGTGAGCGCCACCCACTGCGGGCACCTCGGGGCGATCGGATCGATCGCGGCGTTCCAGGAAGGGGGCGCCTGGCTGCGGGACGTCCTCGCCGTGCTCGACCACAACCGCCGGCTATTGGGCGAGCTCCTCGCCGAGCGGCTCCCCGAGGTCGGGTACCGGGAGCCCGAGGCCGGCTACCTGGCCTGGCTCGACTTCCGCGCGCTGGGACTGGGATCGGATCCCTCGCAGCCGATCCTCGAGCGGGGGCGGCTGGCGCTCAGCCCGGGCCCTCAGTTCGGCCCCCAGGGCGCCGGCTTTGCCCGGCTCAACTTCGGCACCTCGCCGAGCCTGGTGGAAGCCATGGTGGATCGACTCGTCGCGGCCGTTCGCTCCTAGGAATCCTCCTAGGCTTCTGCTTCTGCTTCTTCCAGCTCCTGGCGAACCTTGCTTTCCTGGTCGGGGAATTCCAGGCGGTGTTCGAGGACCGGGATCGCCTCGTCGGGGCGGCCGCTGAGGCGCAGGGCGTTGCCGAGGTTGAAGAGGGCGTAGGCGTAGTTGATGTCTTCGCTTCCTTCCGGGAAGGAAGCGACCGCTTGTTCGAGCACCGGCACGGCGGCTTCGTATTCGCCCGCCTGGATCAGCCCGAATCCTTCTTCGTTGAGGGCGGCGCCCTGCGCCGGATCTTCCCCTTCGGGGGTCGGGACGTTCGCGACCGGTTCGCTGCTTTCGCTCGTCTCCGGCGCTTCAGTGGGTTCGGCCGATTCGGTCGGTTCCTCGGTCTCGGGGGCCGCGGTGGCGGCGACCGCGTTCGCGCCTGACTTCTTCTCGGAGGACTTCCCCTTGCGGTTCTGCACCTGGGCCGACTTGCCCCCGCCCTCCTTCTTCGGGTCCTCGCCGCCACCGTTGAGGGCGACGAGGGCGATGACCGCGACCGCCGCCAGGAAGGCGAGGAGCGCGACGCTGGCGCCCCAGCGGCCTCGATGCGAGCTCGTCGACTCCGCCGGCGGGATTGGAGGCGGCTGGATGGGCGGGCGGGCAGGTTCCCTCTCGAAGGCCTGGGTCGGCTGTTCGGCGACGGCGACCGAATCGCCCCGTTCGAGCCGCGCCAACGCCTGCTGGGCCGAGGCCGGCCTGGCGGCGGGCTCCTTGTGCGTCAGCCACTCGACCACGGAGCCGAGAGCGCGGGAGCACTGCCCTCCGCAGGCGCGCAGGACGATCCCCAGCGAGTAGAGGTCCGACCTTTCGGTGGCCGGCTTTCCCTCCATCACCTCGGGAGCCGCGTAGCGCTCGGTGCCGAGGATCAAGCCGGTGCTCGTCAGCGCGGTCGCGTCCCGCGGCAAGGCGATCCCGAAGTCGATCAGCCTGGCGGTCCCATCCGGTTCGATGATGATGTTGGCGGGCTTGATGTCCCGGTGCAGGATCCCCACCGCGTGGATGTGGACGAGAGCCTCGAGCATTTCCCGCGCCAGCTGGTCGCAGTCGACCCCTTCCTCCCGCTCCAGCCGCGCCGCCAGGTTTTCGCCGGGCACGAACTGCATCACCAGGTAGGGTCGTTCGCCCTCTTCGGAGAAGTCATAGACGCCAACCAGGTTGGGGTGGCTCAATCCGGCCGCGGTCCGCGCCTCGCGCCGGAACCTGGCGACGAAGCCGGGGTCGCCGGCGATCGTGTCGGAGAGGACCTTCACCGCGACCGGCCGGTCCAGCACCTCGTCGTGGCCGAGCCAGACCGCAGCCATGCCGCCGTGCCCGAGCGTGCGCTCGAGCCGGTAGCGATCCTTCAGCAGCTCCCCAATGCCGATAGTGCCGGGCACTCGTTTCCTCTACCCACTTGACAGAAATACCTGCGCTTTGCCGGCTACGAAGCCCGGCGAGGGCTCTTCTACTCGACCGGCGCGGTAGCACCGCGCAGCCGTCGCAGCGCCTCGACGAAGTCCTCGTGGGTGACCGCGGGCGCCTGACCCTCCGCTCCGGCGGTCCGGGCCATCGCCGCCAGCGCCGCCTCCTGGCAGAGGCCCTTGAGGTCGGCCGGCGAGAGCCCGTCGGTGTCGCGGGCGAGCTCGTCGAGCCTCACCCCCACCGTCGGCATCCGCGCCGTCATCAGGCAGAGGAGGGCGTGGCGGCCGGCCTCGTCGGGGAGGCCGAGGACGACCGTGCGGGAGAGGCGACCGCCGCGCAGCAGCGCCGGGTCGAGCTGGTCGGGCCGGTTGGTGGCGCCGACGACGAAGACGCCGCGCTGGCCGGAGACACCGTCGATCTCGGAGAGCAACTGGTTGACGTGGCTGTCGTGGGTCTCGATCTGGCCGCGCGAGCCGGCGATCGCGTCGATCTCGTCGATGAAGACGATCGAGGGGCGGTTGGCGCGGGCGCGTTCGAAGAGCTGGCGGATGTTTCGCTCGGACTCCCCCACCCATTTGCTGATCACGTCGGCGCCGGAGATCGGGTAGAAGCTGCACTTCGCCTGGGCGGCGAGCACCTTGGCGACCGAGGTCTTGCCGGTGCCGGGAGGGCCCGCCAGCAACAGCCCGGTCGGCGGGTCGACCCCGAAGCGGACCGCCGCCTCGGGGTCCTCGATCACCGCCTGCAGCTGCTGCAGCTGCGCCTTGATCGCCGGGTCGAGGATCAACGAGTCCCAGGTCCAGTGCTCGACTAGCGGCCGGTCCTGGCCGCCGTGGCGCTCGACCGCCGCCAGCAGGTGCTCGGTGCCGAGCTCGAGGTTCTCACCCGTCGCCGCCGCTTCCCGGAACACCTCCAATGCCGCGGAGTCGACGACCTGCTCGATCGCGGCGGGGGTCATCCCCTCCGTGCGTCGGACCAGGTCTCCGAGCTCGATCGTGCCCGCGGTGGGCCTGTCGTCGAGCTCGGCCTTGAAGATCGCTTCGCGCGCTTTCGCGTCGGGCAGGTCGATCCGGATCTGGCGGTCGAAGCGGCCGGGCCGGATCACCGCCGGGTCGAGGTGGGAGACGTCGTTGGTCGCCGCCATCACCAGCAGCCTGCGCTCGTCGCGATAGGCCTCGAGTGAGGTCAGCAGCTGGTTGACCGTCCGGCGGGATTCCTGGTCGGGGCTGCTGTCGCGCCGTTGCGCGACCGAGTCGAACTCATCGAAGAAGAGTAGGCAGGGGAGGTTCTGCAGCGCCTTCTGGAAGGCCTTGTCGATGTTCTGCGCCGACTGGCCCTGGATCCCGCTGATCAGGTCCCCGGTGGAGACGTGCATCAGGTTGAGCCCGTACTCGCCGGCGATCGCCCGGGCGAAGAAGGTCTTGCCGACCCCGGGCGGGCCGTGCAGCAGGATCCCGTTCCACTCGATCCCGTAGCGCTCGGCGTCGTCGGGGTGGTCGAGGACGAGGCCGACGGTGTCGGTCACCTCCTGCTTCAGGGACTCCATGCCGCCGACGTCGTCGAAGTCGTGGAGCTCGGAGGCCGGCTCGACGTTGAACTCGCCGCCGCCCATCCCCCCGTTCCCGCCCATCGCACCGAGGTTGCCGAAGAGGCCGCCAAGCGGGCTGCCCGAACCGCTCTGGCGAACCGGGGGCTGCGGGCGGCGACGCGGCTCGTCCTCCTTGCCCTCACCCTCCGCGACCTCTTCGCTCTGTGGCCCGTCCCCCGGGAACTCGTCGCTGATGTCGACCCACTGGCCCGTCTCGGGGTCGTAGGCGAGCGAGCGCGAACGCATCCCGGCGCCGGAAAAGATCCCGTCGAAGATGCTGCCAAAAGGAGTCGCGGCGAATGGCGAGCCGCCCGGGCTGCCGCCCTGTTCGCGCATCCGCTCTTCCTCCTGCCGTCGCCGCTCGGCGGCTTCGCGACCGCGGCGGGCCGAGCGGGAGACGCTGAAGACGAGCAGCGCCAGAATCAGGCCGAGGACGATCAGGGACGCGATCACGCGCTTCCGCTACCCCCGCGCCGCCGGATTCAGTCGCTTCAGAGGCGGGTAACGACTTCGCCATGGAGATCCTCGGCTACATCATCCTGCTCGCCCTCAGCGGCCTCGTAATCGGCGCCCTGGCTCGGTTGCTGCTGCCCGGCCGCGACCCGATGAGCCTGCTGGAGACGATGCTCGCCGGCGTCGGCGGCTCCCTGATCGCGGGCTTGATCGCCTACTACGTCTTCGACCGCGAGGAGGGCGCCGGCCTCCTCCTCTCGCTCCTCTGCACCATCCTCATCGTCTACGCGGTCCGCAAGTACCGCCAGCGGGTCGAGCCGCAGGGCACCGCGCGCGGCCCGGCGACCTTCGGCGGCGGCAACGTCCAGACCCAGGTCCACTTCTTCCCGGGCTGCCTGCTCTTCTCGTTGGCCGCCTCGCTGATCCTGACGATCGTGCTGAACCTGCTCGTGCGGGCGTTCTAGGTTCTAGGTAAGAGCGAAGGGATGCGCGATCAGCGCGTCCGTTTTCCCTTGATCACGGCGGCGCTTTTAGTTGCGCGTTTAGTTGCGGCCTTCACGGCTTTCGCAGTCTGGGGCGAAAGCGATCCGCTACCAGGAGCGACCCGGAAGGTGCCTTCTCGACGGTCGGACATGCCAACAAAGTTAGCGCAGCCTGGAGACGTCGGGGAGAACACAAACGGCTCAACGGAAGAATTCCGAGGCACTCCTGCTGAGCATTTTGTCGATGGCCAGCAGGAATTCGCTCGGCGCTTTGGCGATGCTCAACGGGCACCGGTCCAGCGGGGTCGACGAGGTCAAGGTCAGGGCACCGACGGTCGTTCGGTCCGGGTCCTGCACCACGATCGGGATACCCCGAATGAACCGCCACCGAGTCGTATAGACGGCAGGATCGTCCTCAACTGCCACGCCTTGGATGATCGCGCGCACCCCCACCCACCGAGTGCCGACGTGGATAGGCCGCTCCTCGATGGCATTGCGATCGAGCCATACCTGCTCACTGGTTCCCCACAACTCCGCCTTACCTTGGGCGTGGTCCGCCACCCACAAGCCCAAGCCCATGTCCTCCGAGGAGAGGTCAACCTCGAGGACCGTCGCGAGGGCCCTGACCTCCTCCACGCGATCTATCAACCACTGCGAAAGATCCTCCTGAGCTTCTATAAACGCATCGGCTTCTTTCGGCAGCAGATTGTCCTGTCCCAGGCTACGCCGTGCAGACGCACGTTGAGTGAAGCTTTGGATTTCGGGATCCGCAATACGCAAACCAATCTCGTGCACGAATTGCGCCACCTCTCCGAAGTAGTTGCTCCAGACTGGCTTCACACCCGCTAGCCGCCATCGTGCCTCGGCAGCTTCCTCGAGCTTTTCGCGCACTGCTTCGTTTGCGACCACGGTGCCCTGACGCACAAAAACCGCGAGGTGTTCCCGCGACGAATCCGTCTGGTGGCGGTAGAGCCAGCGGATGAAGTTCGGGTCCGCCATGCTGAGACCGACGAACACACAGAGCGACCTCTCTAGACATTCGGCGACAAAATCCTCAGGCCACTGCGCGTGGGTGGAGCGCGCGTAATCACCCTCCGTCAAAACCAAGTTTCCATCACTGGCCCATCCGGTTCCTGCTGCATTCCGCATGAGGCGACCGTGCAGATGCCACACCGCCGCTTTGTCAGAGGGCTCTTTATGGTTTCGCACGTAGGAGACTTGGCCCAGGCCCACCTGGGACAGAGCCGCCTCCAGTAGGCCATCGTAGTTTGCGGTAGCGATTCGGAGGCGACCCTTGAGCTGCTTCTTGAGGAGGGCGATCTGCCCCGCCAGGGCACCGGGGAGAAAACTCTCGGGAGGAAGGCCTCCGTATAGAGCTGAGCGGAGCGCCTTCCTGAAGTCATTCTCCGTCTTGTAGTGAGCTCTCGCTATCGCGGCGGCCGCCAGTGGACCTTGGGCAATCGTCTCCGCAATCCAGATCTCTCGATCTTCATCGGAGAGGCCAGAGCCGGCGCCGGAGAGAAGCTGCTTGATCAGATCGTTCCAAGAAGGCAGGCGTGACTCGGTCGAGACGCCTGCGCCGACGAACATCGTGATGTCGCCCTCGTGAGCCTCGATGGTTTCGATGGCGTCCTCTAAACCTCCGCAGTTCGCCGCAGAGAAGTAACCGGATCCATCCGGCTCGACCCTCACCTCATCGCCGATTTTCTCAGCGGATTCCGCGGCCTCTCGAAGTAGCCGCCTGATGGTCGTGACTTCTTTCGATGGCATGAGGATTGGGCGGAACCCTAGAGGGCGAGCACCCGGCCTTCAGTTCAACTTCAACCGCGCAGGGCGCGCCGAATCATCCCCGGCCGGCGAGCCACCTTCGGCCCGAGCACCATGGCGAAGAACGTCAGCGCCAGCCACGGCCTCAGGTGCGGGCCGATCCTGCGGATGCGGCCGTCGGGGGCGAGGTCGAAGACCATCGCGTCGGTCATCCGCACCGGTCCGATCCGCGCCCGGGCAAAGGCGACGCGCTGCTCGTCCTCGCCGATCGCCCACTCCCACCGCAGACCGTTGAGGCTCCCGTAGACGGCGTCGAGAAGCACCCGGACGTCCTCCTGTCCCCGGAAGACCATTCGACCGGAGATCGGCGAGACCAGCTCGACGTCCGGAGCGAGCGCGCCCATGATTCCGTCGATGTCGCCCGCCTCGGTGGCGGACATGTAGCGCTGCACCGCGTCGTCCATGCGGCAACGATATGCCGATCGGCTCAGGCGGGGGGAGCCGACGCCTCCTGCGCAGTCCCATTCTGCGACGCCGCCTCCGCGGGCCTCACCGCCGGGCCGCCCTCGTGGATCTTGCGCTGCGGGTCCTCCTGATTGACCTTGCGGACCGCGTCGACGTCGCCGTGGTAGTCGCCCTTGCCGGTGGGGTCGGTCATCGCCAGCGACATCAGCTCGAAGGCGCAGAGAGCGACGTGCGGGACCCACTGGCGCCGGCCCTCCTTGTACTGGCCGGTGATGAACGGGGTCGCGCCGATGGCGATGGCGCCGACCGCGTCCAGCGCCAGATGGGCCTTGAAAGGGATCACCTTGACGAGACCGAGGGGGTACTTGGTCATCGTGCTGTAGCCCGCGTGGGCGGCGCCGGCGGTGCGGATCTGGCGGGCCGAGCGCGTGCCCTCGACCCCGGCCAGCTTCGGGAGCACGGTCGTCAGCGTGGCGCCCGCCATGTAGTCGACGACGCCGTGGAGCGTGGAGTCAACGGGCCTGGGTGGAAAGGGCATCGGCGGTCGTTCCTTTCAGGGCTTCACGGTTTGAGGACGACCTTCACGCAGTCGTCCTGCTTGTGCTTGAAGGTCTCGTAGGCGTTCGATGCTTCGTCGAGCCCGAGCTGGTGGGTGATCACGAAGCTCGGGTCGATGTCGCCGTTGCGGATGTGCTCGTAGAGCGGCTTCAGGTATTTGTGGACGTGCGCCTGGCCGGTGCGGAGCTGCAGGCCCTTGTTCATGAAGGCGCCGGTCGGGAACTTGTCCATCAGGCCGCCATAGACGCCCATCACCGAGACGATGCCGCCGGGCCGGCAGGCCATGATCGCGTCGCGCAGGGCATGGCCGCGGTCGGTCTCCATTCGGTTCGCCTGCTTGACCCGCTCGACGGCGTGCAGGGCGCCGTGGCCGTGGGCGGCCTCCATCCCGACGCAGTCGATGACCGCGTCCGGGCCGCGGCCGCCGGTCAGCTCCTTCAGCTGCTCGACGATGTCGGGGTCCTTGGAGAAGTCGATCGTGTCGGTCGCCCGCGCCTTGTTGACCGCCATCTGCAGCCGGTACTCGTACTGGTCGATCGCGATCACCCGCTCGGCTCCCATCAGGATCGCGCTGGCGATCGCGAACTGACCGACCGGCCCGGCGCCGAAGACGGCAATCGTCTCGCCGCCCTCGATGTCGCAGAGGTCGGCGCCGAAGTAGCCGGTCGGGAAGATGTCGGAGAGGAAGAGCACCTGCTCGTCGGTGAGGTCGTCGTCGACCTTGATCGGCCCGACGTCGGCGAACGGCACCCGCGCGTACTCGGCCTGACCGCCGGCGTAGCCACCGGTGAGGTGGGAGTAGCCGAAGATCCCCGCCGCCGAGTGGCCGAACATTTTCTCCGCCATGCCGGAGTTCGGGTTCGAGTTCTCGCAGGCGGCGTAGAGGCCGTTCTTGCAGGACCAGCAGTTCCCGCAAGCGATCGGGAAGGGAACGACGACGCGGTCGCCGACCTCGAGGTTGCCTACCCCCTTGCCCTTCTCGACGACTTCGCCCATGAACTCGTGGCCGAGGATGTCCCCCCGTTTCATCGTCGGCACGTAGCCGTCGTAGAGGTGCAGGTCCGAGCCGCAGATCGCGGTCGAGGTGATCTTCACGATCGCGTCGCGCGGGTTGAGAATCGTCGGGTCCGGAACCTGCTCGACCGAGACTTCGTTGCGACCCGACCAGACCGTGGCGCGCATCAGACGCCCGCCTTCTCGAGCTCGTCGCGCTCCAGCGGCTGGGCCGGACGCTGCTTCAGCTTGCGCTCCGCCAGCTCGCCCTCGGGGGAACCGTCCGAGCGCGGGATCTCTCCGGTCTCGAACTGGGCCTTGAAGCGACGGAGGTCGTCCTTGACCTTGGCGAGCGGCTCCTTGCCGGTCAGCTTCATCAGCATCTCGCCGAGCTTGCCGCCCGGGGCGCTGCGCTCGAGGTTGACGTGGATCTCGGTCCCGCGGTCGCCGGGGGCCTGCCGGAAGCTGACGGCCGCCTCCACGGAGTCGATGTAGTCGGGTCGGTACTCGTCGTTTTGCCACTGCCGCTGGACCTCATCCAGAGATCCCAGGACCGTGACCGCAGCCATCTTGCTCATCGCGAGCGAACCTCCTCGGCGGGGGACTGGGGGTTGCCCTTGAATACCCGGTGGGATGGCCGCTACACGGCGGGCTTTGTTAACTCGCCCGCGAACCGGGCTGGTCCGGCGTCGCCTCGCCCCAGGCGGTGGCGACGAGGCTGCGGGAGCCGCCGTGGTCGCGGTGCTCGCAGAGGTAGATGCCCTGCCAGGTCCCGAGCGCCGGGCGCCCTTCGCGGACCGGCAGCGTCAGCGATGAGCCGAGCAGGGCGGCCTTGACGTGCGCGGGCATGTCGTCGGGTCCCTCCAGCGCGTGCGTCCAATAAGGGGCGTCTTCCGGGACCGCCCTGGTCGAACCAGCTCTCGAAGTCCCGCCGCACTTCCGAGGCCGCGTTCTCGTTCAGCGCCAGCGAGGCGGAGGTGTGCTGGATCAGCAGGTGCAGCAGGCCGACCGACATTCCCTCCAGCTCCGGCAGCGCCTCGAGCACCTCGCCGGTGACGAGGTGGAAGCCACGCGATTTCGCCGGCAGGCGGATCTGACGCTGGAGCCACATCGGCCGGAGGATCGCACGGCCGCCTGAAAGGGCGACCGGGCCTAAGCGGCGAGAGCGCCGTAGCGCTCTCCCGCGGGCAACCGCGCCGCGGGGTGAAGCCGGACCGCATCCGGCCAGAAGCGGCTGCCGAGCCGCAGCTGAAGGAGGGCCGAGCGCAGCAGCGCCTCGCGCCCGGGATCCCAAGAAAAACCGAAGAGGCGGCGGATCTCCGGCGGCAGCAACCCGGTAGAGATCAGCCTGACCGTCTCGGTCACGGGCATCACGGCCGCCCGCTGCCAGCCCGAGTAGGGCGGCTCGAGGATCATCCGCTCCGCCTGCTCGCGACGGTCGTCGGAAATCCAGAGGCTGCCGTCGGTGAGTCGGCCGTCGACGTAGCGTCGGAGGTCGGTGTGGGTGGCGGGCATCGAATCCGGCGGCAGGCCGAGCAGCTCGCCGACGCGCCGGTATTCGCTCCAATAGCGCTCGCGCTCGTCCTCGGCGAGGGAACCGAAGATGCGCTCGTAGTAGACGAGGGCGGAGTCCGCGAGGGTCGCGAGGACCCAGAGCCCGAGCTTGGGGTCGGAGGCTGCGTAGGGAGTCCCCCTCGGGATCGGCCCGTACTTGGCCGGGGTCTTGCCGCGGACCCGACGATGCATCGCCTGGACAATGCGTCCCGTCTCCTCGGCTTCTTCCCGGGTCCCGAAATAGATCCGGGACATGCGCTCGTCGGTCCTCAGCAGCCGGGCCTGGGGGTCGTCGAAGATGACCGAGTGGCGCTGGAAACCGACCACCGCCAGGGGGTCGCATGCCTGCATCAGCAAGGCGCGCACGCCGGAGAAGAGGACCAGGCGCTCCCGGTGCAGTCGCCGCACCATGGAGCCCGGCTCGAAGAACCCGCCCACGTCCTCGGCAACCGGCGCCTGCCCCTGTGGCCAGCCGGGAATCAACGAGAGCACGTCGCCAGGTCTAAGCACTCTCACAAGGTAGCCAGCGCCGACCACCGGCTTGTGCTCACGAGCGGTCTTTCAGGGCTGACTTGGCGAATCCGTCATGGGCGGATAGCTTTGCGGCGGGTTACAGAGTGTCTACTAAAGGACGGGAGTGGCTGATGGGAGGGTCGACTGCGGTGAGCTTCAGACGGATTCAACTGCTAGTGCTGCTCCTGGGGGTGGCCACGGCAGCCCTCCTGACCGCAGACCGCGCGGCCGCCGAGGAAACGGAAGTCGACAGCCTGCCGCCGGTGATCACCAACGGCTCGCTCAGCCCCGGCAGCCTCCCCCACGAAGGCGGAAACGTGCAGATCAGCGTCGAAATCACCGACGAGAGCGGCGTCCAGGCGACCACGGCGCAGGTCTACGGCTCCGACGGCTCCTACCAGGCGATCCAGCTGTACGAGGGGTTCAAGGACAACTACTTCGGCACCCTCGAAACGCCGGCGAACTACTCCGAAGGAGCGATGAGCTACTCGGTCGAAGTCCAGGCCTACGACCTCCACAACAACTTCAACGCAGCCTCGATCGGTGAGGTCCAGGTGGAAGGGCAACCCCAGTTCGACGAAGGCCCTTATGTCTCGATGACCGAAATATCGCCGCAGGCACTGCCCGCAGAAGGGGGCACCGTGACGATCAGCGCCGAAGCCGGCGACAACCGTTCGGTCGCCTCCGTCTTCGCGACGATCGCGACGCTGGCCGGCACCACCGAAGTGCCGCTCCAGCCGGTCAGCTCCAGCCGCTTCGAAGGCACCTACGAAGTCCCGGCGAACGTGGGGCCCCTTGCGGCCGAATACCTGGTCGAAGTGGTCGCCGAAGACGACATCGGTCAACAGGGCCGCGGCAGCGCCGGGACGATCAGCGTCGAACCGCCTCCTCCGGCACTCAGCAAAGGCCTGCTCGAGGCGTGGCCGGGAGAGCGCTCCTTCGGCTCCGTCCGGATCGGCAAGGAAACCCACCGGACCGTCTTCGTCCGCAACATCAAACAGCCCGACGCCGAGCCGGTCGCGGCCACGGCGCGCGTCGCCGGGTCATCGGACTTCTCGATCCTCGGCGCGCCCACGGGAGGCCTGCACTTCGTACTCGACCCAGGCGAGAAGCAGGCGATCGCCGTCGCCTTCCGGCCGACTGCAGCCGGCCAGCACTCCGGCGCGCTGGAAATCGTCCGGGACGACGGCGGCCAACCGGGGATTTCCGTTGCCCTCTCGGGCCGGGGGACCTCGGGACGCTGAGCTGCAGACCGACGGGGAGCGACTGATCGCACCGAGCGTCGGGCACTTCGTCATCGCCGCTAGGCGGCTAAAGCTCTACATCGGGGAGACAGGATCAACTTCGCATCAGCCAAGAATCAGAGCGCTACCGATATCACCCTCGTATCACTGATCTGGCCGCCGAGCTGACGGCTAACTTCTATCCGTGGCCCTGCACGAAGCTCGTGCCGAAACCGATTTCTCCTCGCCTGACGATTTCGCTCTGACTCGGAAACAATGGGATCCTTCACCCCTGAAGATGCCGTACTCCGCTGGGCCGCAGGTCTCTACTGGCGCCTCCTAAAGCTAAGTCGCCGCAAGCCGTTCCTTCTCTCTCCGAGCTATTGGAGCCTTGGACTCTTCATTGCAATCGGTATCGGATTCACGGGCGTCGTAGTCCGTGCCGTATTTCCGATTCTTCTGCTTCCCATCGCACTTTTCGTGCTCTCAATCAGCGGTCTGGCCGGGTGGCGGTATCTAAAAAAGCCATCAGACCACCCGATCGTCTTTTTCTCACGGTTCAACTCAAGTACTGCTTCGGCTCGAGATACTGCCGTAGAGCACCTGGCAGCCCTGGGCAAACGACTTCATGACGAGCCATCGGTGGCCGCTCGCTTCGATCTACGCGAGATCCCTGAGGTTCTAACTGAGGGCCAGGCAAGACTTCTGCTCGAAGAGGGACCGGCAAGCGCCGTTGTATACGGCGAGGTTCACACTGGCGGTGATTTTGCGCGCTGGGAGCTTGACATGCTCCTCTCTTGGCGCCTAGGGGATGGTTTCGTCACGAATATCCGCACGGTGGGACCAAAAGAGTTAACGGCCCAGGCGTTCTCGCGAAGCCAGGCGCCCGCACCACTTCATGAGCGGTTCGTTGATGCTGATCAACCCATTCGCAAGCTGGCTGCCGAGCGGTTCGAATCCAATCATGTTGATCGCGTCGTCGGATCGCTCCTCGTCCTAGCCGGAACTTCGTCTCTCCCGGACGCAGGAGAAATGGAGCGCTGTTTTGAGGCCGCCGCGCCCTACCGACCGGTTCTGTCCAAACAGGTGAGAGGCACTATCGAGGTGAACGCCGCTTTCGCCGAAGATCAGGGCAATCTTCAGCAGCTCTTTGAGCGCCTCAAAAGTGCAGGCGAAGGAGACGCGGACCACGTCGAGCTGTGGAACGTCTTAGTCAGCATCTCGTTCCTTCGTTATCTTAACGATGAAATTTCTGCGGCCGACTACGTTGAGATCGCTAAGCGTGCCGTAAAGTCGGATTCGATGAACGCAATGGCTCACTACAACCTTGGTGAGGCATATATGAGCGATGGGAAGGTAGATGCTGGCCTAGCCGAGTTTGAATCCCTCGTAAGCGATTCGGAATATTCGACCCGCCCATACCTGCATATGGGCATAGGGGTGATCCACTACAACCACACCAAGCAATTTTCGCTCGCGCGAGACGCCTACCAGCGAGCGGTGGATCTTCAACCCTCTCCCCAAGCCCATCTCTATCTCGCCGACTCTCTGCGCGTTCTGAAGGAGTACAAGCCAGCGCTTAAGCACTACAGAGAAGCTTTGCTGCTCGACCGGGAGTTGATCGATGCACATCGGGGTTACTGGGGAACGATGAACGAAAGCGATCAAAAACAAGGTGAGGGCCTGTGGGATCGCCTAGTAAGAGCGACTGCGCCGAGCAACTTGCGGGTGCGGCGACTATTGCGCCCACTCAACCGAAGACTCCTCCACTGGCGTCTGCGTTACTACCCCGAGGATTCTCGGATCCACTACATGCTGGGAGCCCAGTCGCTGCTGCTTGAAGACTATGTCGATGCCGAACGACGCCTGAACTACGCCAATGACCTATTCGATGGGCGCGATCTTGAGGCTCAAGCACGCCTAGCAGTAGTCCGAGGCCTTCAAGGGAGGATTGCCGAGGCAGAATCCCTGTTGGAGGGAATCCGCGCTGCGCAAGTGCCGCCGGCACCTAGCGGGCTCGACCTCAGTACCGAGGAGGGCAAGATCATGTCGATCCTGCTCCCGTTTCTCGACGAGCCAAAGCTAAGTCTCCTGCCTCATGCCGAAGATTTTCGTGGAGCACTAGTGAAGGTCTTCGGGCCCCTTCCAGGAAGCGCAGCCTGAACCCAACACCAGTCGTTGGAATTGAGCGCTGATGGGCCAATGGCACGTAAGAATACGATCGCGCCACCATGCTGGAAGAGCAAGCAATCCTGCAGATCCCGATCGACGAGTTAGGCCTTGAGGTCCTGCGAGACTTCGATGGAACCGGCCAGTGGAGCGACTACAACTACGTCAACGAAGCCCGAAATGCTGGGTATGGCAAGTCAGCCTTGGATGCGCTCTCTGAGGCAATTGGCTGGCTCCGGGCGCGTGGGTTGGTCACCCCTGACCTGACCCAGTCCAACAGCAACGCTGCCTTCGTAACGCGGTTTGGGCGGAAGCTGCTCGACGAGGGGCCGGGCCATCTGCACGCGACCGCGGGACTTCAGGACGGTGTTCACCCCACCATCGAGAGTGAGGCGCGTCCGCAGTTCATGTTGGAGAAGTACGAGCTTGGGGTTTTCGCAGCGATGAGGGCTGTCGAGATCAGGGTGCGGAAGCTCGGCGGGTTCGGCGAGGACGACTACGGCGTAGACCTGATGAACCGGGCGTTCGGGCCGGGCGCACCGCTGCGTGACGTGGATGCAACCAAGGGAGAGCAGGACGGCATGCGAGCGTTGTTCGTGGGTGCATACGCGGTGCTTCGCAACCCCGGCGGGCACCGCGAGATCGATTACGACGATCCGGGGGAGGCGGCTGAGGCCGTGCACACGGCGAGCTTGCTCATGCGAATTCTCGACCGCGTCGAGGCAGCGAAGCAGGGAGACTCGTAGCGAGAGACTCGAGGGTGGCGCGTTTCGTCCACTGGGTGCGGGTGGCCACGGTGCTCGCGGCTCGGGCGTGAGCTTGGCCCGCTTCGCGCGAAGAGCAGGTGCTCCTCAGGGCAAGGGCGGGGCATATCCCTCTCGCGCCGAGTCCGTATCACTCCCGTATCACTGATCGCCCCGCATCCCTCCGCATAGCCTCGCGCAACTCGCTCGATCGACGCTGGTGCGTGGCTATGCGAAGCCATGCGGGGCGAAGGTCTTAGTCGGGGAGACAGGATTTGAACCTGCGACCGCTCGGCCCCCAGCCGAGTGCGCTACCAGACTGCGCCACTCCCCGTGGGGATTTCATTCTGACGAATCGACGGGATCGCGGCTACCCTCCCCTAGGCGCGCGGCGGTAGCTCAACGGTAGAGCCTTAGCCTTCCAAGCTAATGACGCGGGTTCGATTCCCGTCCGCCGCTCTTCTTTCCGGGCGTTCAGATTGTGCCCGGCGCCTGCCGATTAGAGGACGGATGCGCACTGCGGAACCAAGACCGATGGCTGTCCGCGTCTTGGCGGTGCTGGCTGCCGTTGTCCTCGCCCTCGCACTCGCAGCCTGCGGCGACTCTGACGACGCCGTCACCAGCGCCTCGAATGCCCACCCCGCCTCCGGTTCCTCCTTTATCGACTGGCCGCTCTTCGGCCGCATCCCCGAGCGCACGCACTACCTGCCCGCCAAGCGCAAGGCGCTCGACCCGCCGCTGAAACAGGCCTGGTCGGTCAACACGCACGCGCTGATCGAGTTCCCGCCGGCGATCCACGACGGCGTCGCCTACGTGATCAACAAGTACGGGAACGGGAAAGCCGTGCAGCTGAAGGACCGCGAGGTGCTGTGGGAAATCAACATCCGGCCGAGCGACAAGGGGAAGCCGAACTTCGTCACCGCCCCCGTCTACTACGAGGGCAAGATCTACGGGGCCTTCCTTGACGGCCACCTCGTCGCCGGTGACGCGAAGACCGGGAAGAAAGCCTGGGTCCGCAAGCTCGACGCCCATCTCGAATCCTCCCCGCTGGCGATCAACGGGACGCTCTACCTCGGCACCGACACCACCGACCTCGTCGCCCTCCGCGCCTCCGACGGCAGGACGCGCTGGAGGTTCAACGCGCCCGGGGCGATCAAAGCCAGCCCCAGCTACCACGACGGCAACGTCTTCTTCCCCGATTACCAGAGCTCGATGTTCGCGCTCGACGCTGAGACCGGCAAGCTGGCCTGGCGCACCAACACCAGCAAGGTCCCGCCCTACGGCCGCGGGGGCTTCTTCTCCTCCCCCGCGATCGCCTTCGGCCGTGTCTACGCCGCTCGCGACGACGGCACCGTCTACGCCTTCGACGAGAAGACCGGCAAGGTCGACTGGTCTTTCGACACCGGCGGCCAGGTCTACGGCTCGCCCGCTGTGGCGCAGGTACCCGGCACCCCGCCCACCGTCTACATCGGCGCCGAAAACGGCCGCTTCTTCGCGCTCGACGCCCGCACCCGCAAGAAGCTCTGGCACTACGACGTCGGCGGCCCGATCCCCGGCACCGCGACCGTAATCGGGCACACCGTCTACACCTCCAGCTTCAAGACCCAGGAAACGGTCGGCCTCGACGTCCACACCCACAAGCGCACCTTCCACATCAAGGAGTCCGGCTACACGCCGATGGTCTCCGACGGCCGTCGGCTCTTCCTCGTCGGCTACTACGACCTGATCGGGCTCGAACCGCGCTAGCTCAGGGGATCGGGCTGTGGGCCTTGCTCGCGTCGAGCTCGAAGATCCGGAAGTCGGTCCCGAGCACCGGCTGGGAGACGTTGTGAACCGGGCTCTCGCCGATCATCCCGTCGGGCGAGCCGGCGTGGGCGTGGCCGTGGAGGACGAGGTCGGGTCCGTGCTCGAGGATCGGCGCCGCCAGGCGGTCGCTGCCGAGGAAGACCCAGATCTCCCGCGGCTCCCCCACCAGGGTCGCTTCGCAGGGCGCGTAGTGGAGGAGGACGATCCGCACCGGGCAGGTCGCGACCTCGCGCAGCCCCGCGTCGAGCGCTTCCACTTCCGCGGTCGACTCGGCGTAGACCGCCCGCAGCGAGGGCTCGCCGAAGTCCGGCAGGTGCCGCGGCGCGAAGCCGCCGACGAAGCCCTTGACGCCGACGATCCCGACCTCGACCCCGCCCGCCCCGCAGACCGACGCCTGGCGGTCGAGCATGCGAACCCCGCCCTCCTCCAAGCGCCGCAGCATCGCCTCGGCTTCGTCGGCGTGCCAGTCGTGGTTGCCGAGCACCGCGTAGACGGGCGCCTCGGTCTCCGCCGCGGCGGCGCAGAGGACTTCCGCCTCGTCGAGGCGGCCGTGGCTGGTCAGGTCGCCGGCGACGAGGACCATGTCCACGTCCTCCAGCAGGGCGAAGGAGGAGACGATCGCGTCGCGGTTGGAGTCGCGGCAGTGGATGTCGCCGGTGGCGGCGACGCGCAGCCTCCCGTCCTCGCGCCGGCGACCGGTGCCGTTCTCTGAAGCCATCGTCGGGTCCCCTACCCGTCTGCCCGGAGCTTGCACTCCCGCACGACGTTTATCGGTTCGTCCGGCGGGGCACGGAAAGGAGGCGATGGCAGAGGGCCTGGGCAAGAGCGAGGTGGCGGCGGAGCTGACGGACAGCCTCAAGCGGGCGGCCGCGGCGCTGGAGGCACAGGGGATCCCCTACCTGCTCGGCGGCGGGCTCGGCTGCTGGGCCCGCGGTGGCCCACCGTCCAGCAACGACATCGACTTCATGCTCAAGCCCGAGGACGCCGAACGTGCCCAAGAGGCGCTTGCCGAGGCCGGGATGCGGCCCGCGAACCCGCCGGAGCACTGGCTGCTGAAGGCCTGGGACGGCGACATCCTGATCGACCTGATCTTCGAACCCTCGGGGATGCGGATCGACGACGAGGTGATTGCCCGCGGCGACGAGATCAGCGTGATGGCGATGCACATGCGGGTGATGAACCTCAACGACATCCTCATCACCAAGCTGCACGCCCTCGACGAGCACAGCGCCGACTACGGCGACCTGATCCTGATCACCCGCTCGCTGCGCGAGCAGATCGACTGGGGACGGATCAGGGAAGCAACTTCGGCGAGCCCCTTCGCCCGCGCCTTCTTCGCCCTTGCCGACGGCCTCGAGATCTGTCCGCCGGAGAGCGCACCCGCCCCGATCGAGACGTAGCCTCGTTGGCGCACCGACTCGGCTTCGCGGTGAAGGTCCTCGGCGAGGGCGGCCTTCCCTCCCACGACGCGCGGCGCTGGCAATCAGAACCGCACCTGCGGGTCTCGCTGGAGCGGCTGGCGGCGATCTTCGACTACCTGGAGGAGATCAACGTGCGGATGTACCGGATGACTTCGGACCTGGTCCCCTACGCCACCCATCCCGACCTGCCGCAGTTCCACGATCAGATTGGGGAATGCGCGGAGGAGCTGGCGGCGCTCGGGCGGCGTGCGAACGAGGCCGGGATCCGGCTCTCCACCCACCCCGGCCAGTACGTCGTCCTCAACTCGGAGAGGCCGGAGGTGCGCGCAGCGGCCGTCCGCGACCTGGAGATGCAGACCGCGCTGCTGGACGCGATGAACCTCGGCCCCGAGGCGGTCGTCGTCCTCCACGTCGGCGGCGCGGCCGGCGGCTGCGATGCCGCCATCGACCGCTTCCTCGCCGGCTTCGAGCTGCTGGGGGGGCGGGCCAGGGAGCGGCTCGTGATCGAGAACGACGACGTCAGCTTCGGCCTCGGCAGCGTCTTGAAGCTCGCCGCCAAAACGAGGTCGCGGGTGGTCTGGGACATCCTCCACCACCGCTGCCTCGACCCCGACCGGATTCCCCCGGACGAGGCGCTCGGGCTCGCGCTCGACACCTGGCCCGCCGGCGCGGTGCCGAAGATCCACTACTCCTCCCCGCGAACCGCGATCGAGGAGCGCCGCAAGAAGGTCGGCCGCCGGGTCGAGCGCCAAGTCGTTCTGCCGCCGTTGCGCGCTCACGCCGACCTGATCGACCCGATCGGGTTCGAGGCGTTCCTGCGCGGGCCCACCGCCGGCAGCCGCGACTTCGACGTGATGCTCGAGGCGAAGGCGAAGGACCTGGCGCTGATGCGCCTCCGCGAGCAGCTTCTTCAACGCGACTTCGAGTGGGAGCGTGGAGAGTTGCGCGGCTGATTGAAATGCCGGTGTACCAAGCGCTCTGAGCCGAGATCATCGCTAGGAGTGTCAGAGCCGCTCCAGCCCGCTCTCGGCCCGAGCAGCTCGCAGAGCAGCTCCCGAATCCCAAACTGGTCACCTTGGTTTTTTCCCAAGAGGGTGTTGAAGTAGCTCATGAATTGAAAATTTAGGAGCTTGTTGGTCTTTGTGTCCAGAGCGCAGAGCAGAGCCATTTCCAGCCCTGATTCGCGCTGCCTCCCGGCCCTGAAACAGGCCCGAGCCTTGACAGACATCCGTGTACCGTGCTTCAGTGTCGGTTCTCCCGTTCCTGTGGGCGGGGGCACTTAAAGACCAGGAATGAGCTCTCAGCAGCTGGGCGGTGCCACCGGCACCTTCCTCGCCGAAGAGGCTCACGGGACAAAGGGGATTGAGTTGAGAGACGTGCCGGGATGCTTCGCTGGATCGTTCGTGGATGAGGCCGCCGCGAGGCACGGTCGGATGGGACGCCTGTTCCTCCTGGTCGTCGTCGCGCTGACTTTCACCGCCGTCTTCTCCGCCGCCGTCGCCTCCGCCGCGACCGTCTACCGCCCCACCGGCGAGACCTTCGCTGTCCCGGCACCGGAAACCTTCGCCACCATCGGGGCGACCGAGGTCGACAACGCCAGCGGGCGGGTCCTCCTCACCAACCAGTCGGGCAAGGTCGAGATCTACGCGCCGAGCGGCGACGGCGTCGTCCTCGAGGGAAGCTTCGGCGTAGGGGAACTGTCTTTCCCCTACAACATCGCGATCGACCAGGACGCCCGCGTCGTCTACGTCGGGGACCCCGTCCTGGGGCAAATCGTCAAGTACGCGATCAGCGGCACCGGGCCCCTCGTCTTCACCCCGGACCCGACCTTCACCAGCCCCACCGCCGGCGCCGAACCCGGTCAGATCGGCGAAGTCGGCGGAGGCGCGATGGCCGTCGACCCCACCACCGGCGACCTGCTGGTCACGGACAGGTTCAACGCCCGGGTGAACAGGTACACCTCGAGCGGCACCTTCGTCTCCAGCTTCAACGGCGCGGGCGCCCCCGGGGGCGGCTTCGGCCAACCCTCGAGCATTGCCGTCGACGCCGGCGGCGACATCTACGTCGTCAACATCACCCTGCCCGACATCTCCTTCGAATACGGCGAATCCTTCCTCCAGCGATTCGCGCCCGACGGCACCCCCGACGCCACGTTCGCCCCGGCCCTCGATGAGACCCCGCGCACGGTCGCGATCGACGAGGAAACGGGCAACCTCCTCGTGATCGGCCGCTCCGACGGCGGCTACGTCCACGCCGACGGCAGCCCGATCTACCCGATCCGCCTCTACACCCTCCAGGCCGACAAACTTGTCGAGGAGTACGACTTTCCGGAGGGCTACGAGGGATCGATCGCGTCGAGCCTCGCGGTGGGCGCGGGAAGGATGTACGTCGCCACCAACACCGCAATCATCAATCCCAACAGCTTCGCCGGGGTGACGGTGTTCGACGCCTTCGAAGTTCCCGAGCCGACCCTCGACGAGCCGACCGCGGTGACGGATACCACCGCCCACCTCTCCGGCACCGTCGACCCGCTCGGAAAAGCAACGGTGTACCACTTCGAGTACTCCCGCGAAGGCGGCCCTGTCCAGAGCACCGAGGAGGAGGAACTCGGATCGCTCACCGGGCCGCAGCCGGTCAGCGCCGAGCTCACCGACCTGCTTCCCAACAGCGAATACTCGATCCGCCTGGTCACCGGCTTCCAGGGTTCGGAGGCAACGATCAGGACCCAGCCGCGGACGCTGAAAACGCTGCCGACGGCTCCCAGGGTCGTGACCGGCCGCGCGGTCGACGTCGGCACCACCAGGGTGACGCTGCTGGGGACGGTCAACCCCCTCGGCCAGCAGACCACCTACTACTTCGAGTACGGCACGACCACCGCCTATGGCCAGCGCAGCCCTGGTGACCACGACGACGTCGCCGGCAACAGCCGCGACGCGGAGATCGCCCACGGCTACCTGACCGGGCTGCAGCCGGCCACGACCTACCACTACCGGCTCGTCGCCGAGAACGCCACCGGCGTCACCGAGGGGGCGGATCGCACCTTCACCACCGACGGTGCCGCCGATGTCCCGCGCTTCTTCGAGCAGGTCTCCCCGGTCGAAAAGGGCGGCAGCGACGTCAACGGGCTGCGCGGATTCTCCGCCTCCCCCGACGGCGAAACGCTGATGTATCAGTGGAAGACCGCCCCCGAGGAAGGCGAAGCCGGGACGGTCTCCCCGCGCAGCTCGGCTTGGCGCGGCCCGGCGGGCTGGAACTCCACCCCGCTCGACGCCCCGCAGCAGCCGGGCCCGGCCGTGATCGCCAGCCCGGTCCTCACCTTCGTCGGGGGAATCTCCGACGACGGCACCAAGGCCGTCACCATCTCGATGAAAAACCTCGCGCCCGGTGCTGTCGAGGGCCAGAGCAACCTCTACCTCCGCGACACCCGCACGGGCGCGTTCGAGACGATGCTGACGTACCCCGGAACCAATCTCCTAGGCGATGTCGCAGGCCTGGGCCGGCAACCGATCATCGACGGGACGCCCGACTACAGCCACGTCCTGATCAAGCCGTACCTCGACATCCTCGACCCGACCGCGCCATACGCCGCCCTCTACGAGTGGGTCGAAGGAGAGCTGCGGATCGCCTCGGTGGACGAGAACGGAAATCCGCTGGGATCGGTTCCCCTTGGCGGAGGCCCTTCGAGCAACCGCGACATCAACTACCTCTCCGACGACGGCTCGAAGGTGTTCTTCCGATCCGAAGAAACCCAAACCAGCTACGTTCGCATCGACGGGGAGAAAACGCTGAAAATCGGCGGGTACTTCAGCGGCGCCACCCGCGACGGACGCTGGGCCTTCGTCGCCGGGACGTACTTGACCCCGGACTCCCCGGAAAACGGGGTGAGCCTCTACCGGTTCGACACCGAGGCCGGCGAGGACGCCGAGCTCGAGTTCCTGACGCCGACCGCCAGCAACCTCGACTCCGAAGGCATCCTCCAGGTCACCCCTGACGGATCCTCCGTCTTCTTCAGCGGAGAAAAAGCATTTCTCCCCGGGGCGGTGCAGGGCGATATGAATCTCTACGTCTGGCACGACGGAGAGGTGCATCTGATCGCCACCTCGAAAGACGGCAATAGACCGTCGGAATACATGGCGAGCCCCAACGGACGCTGGTTCGCCTTCGCCTCCTACGCGAACCTGACCGACTACGACAGTCGCAGCAAAACCGCCTGCGTCAACTTTCCCGCCGGCGACCCGAAAGACCCGGTGACGGGGGGCGGAGTCGCCTGCAAACAGATCTACCGCTATGAGGTGGAGGCTGACGAACTCGTCTGCGCCTCCTGCCCCGCGGATGGCTCAGCGCCGAACGGCAATGCCCGGATGGGCCCGGAAAACGTGGAAGGTGACTTCAACTTCCCGCGGGCGATGCTCGACGACGGCACGGTCATCTTCGACACGACCCAGCCGCTCGCCGCCGAAGACTCGAACTCCAACCGCGACGTCTACACGTTCGACGGCAGCGACACGACGCTGATCAGCGGCGGCCGGACCAACAGCCGTGCCGAGTTCGACGAAGCCGACGCCGACGGATCGAGCATCTTCTTCACCACGCCGGACCAGCTGGTGGGGCAGGACAAAGACACGATCGCCGACGTCTACGTCTCCCGCGTCAACGGCGGCATCGCCGCCCAGAACCCGCCGCCGCCGCGCGGCGAATGCATCCGCGACGACTGCAAGGCGACCCCGAACGCCGGGCCCGAATTGCCCTTCGGCGGCTCGGAAGCCATCAGCGGTCCCGGCAACGTCCAGCCGAAGAAGGCCAAGAAGCACTGCGGCAAGGGGCGCCATGTCCGCAAGGTCAAGGGCAAAGCCCGCTGCGTCAAGAAGCATTCAGGAAAAGCCAAGAAGAACCGAGCCAACAGCAACCGGAGGCAGGGCCGATGACCCGTTCACGACGCATTCTCCTCAGTGCCATCTCGACCACGATCCTCCTCCTCACGGCGGTGGCCCCGGCCGCTGCCGACATCGAAATCACCCGCATGGGCGGCGAGGCCTCGATCAAAGGCGAGTTCTCGCGCGGGGCGGGCAACCACGCCGACCTCGTGACCGAGTTCGCCGTGGCCTCCCAGCCGATTCCCCCCTACAACCAGATCGGGCCGAAAGAGGACATCCGCGACGTCAAAGTCGACCTCCCGCTCGGGGTGGTCGGCAACCCGACCGCCGCCCTCACCTGCACGGCCCCGCAACTGGTCGCCGGTGAGAACGGGAAATACCCGATCTGCCCGATCGAGTCGCAGATCGGCGTTGCCCACATCGAAACCGGCGGCGGCGAATCGCAGTTCCCGGTCTTCAACATGGAGCGGCCGGGTCACCTGCCGGGCCTCTTCGCCCTCAACTTCGCCGGGGTGGTGGTCAAGTTCGAGGCCATGACCCGCGCCGACGGCGGGATCACGGTGAGGATTCCCTCGATCTCACAGGCGCAGGCGATCATCCGCCTCGGGTTGACCGTGTGGGCGGTGCCGGCCGACCCCATGCACGATGCGCAGAGGTATGACCCCCAGAAATACGGCCCCGGCCAGCCCGGCTTCGACGCGGCGAGCAAATCGATTCCGGTTCCGTTCATGACCAACCCGACCAACTGCGACGGCGTCCCCGCGGTCACCCACGGCGAACTGAACTCGTGGCAGAACCCAGGCTACTGGGACAAAGCCTCGTTCAGCAGCGACTACGACGGCATCCCCTTCGTCTGGAAAGAGTGCGGCCGGGTTCCGTTCCGCCCGACGATGACCGCCCAGCCGGGCACGCATCGGGCGGCCTCCCCCAGCGGGCTCGACATCCAGCTCGAGGTCCCGCAGGTGCAGGACCCCTACGGGATCGCCACCGCTCACGTGAAGCGAACCGTGGTGACCCTGCCGGAGGGCATCAGCATGTCCCCGTCCGCGGTCGCGGGCCTGGGTGCCTGTTCGCTGGCCCAGATCAAGCTCGGCAGCATGGCCCCGGCGGAGTGTCCGGACTCGGCCAAAATCGGCACCGTCGAAGTCAAGACCCCGTTGCTGGAAGACGCCGTCGCGGGCGAAGTCGTCCTCGCGGCCCAGAAGGACAACCCGTTCGGCTCGACCTTCGCGATCTACCTGATCCTCAAAGGTCCGGGCGTCTACCTGAAGATCCCGGGTGAACTCAACGTCAGTGAGCAGAGCGGCCAGGTGCGGGCGATCTTCGACGACCTGCCGCAGCTGCCGTTCGACGAAGTCCACCTCGACTTCCGCGGCGGCCCGACCGCGCCGCTGGTCACGCCTAACACCTGCGGCACCTACACGACCCGGACGGAAATCAGCTCCTACGCCCGTCCGAACGAACCGGTCGTCGCCGAGGCGCCGATGCTGATCGACGAAAGCTGCAGCGGCGGGGGCGGCTTCGACCCGAAGCTGCAGGCCGGTGTCGCCAATCCGGTCGCGGGGGCCTACTCGCCGCTGACGATCCGGATCCGCCGCCAGGACGGGGAACAGAACGTCTCCCGCCTGGAAGTGACCCTGCCCGAAGGCGAGCTGGCGAAACTGAAGGGCGTCGTCGTCTGCCCGGAGAACCTGGCCCCGAGTGGCCAGTGCCCGGTGGGAAGCCGGGTCGGGATCTCGACCACGGCAATCGGGACGGGTGCCTTCCCGCTCTTCGTCCCGCAGCCCGGCAAGGAGCCGACCGCGCTCTACCTGGCCGGTCCTTACAAAGGCGCGCCGTACTCGCTGATCACGATGGTCCCGGCGCAGTCGGGCCCGTTCGACTTCGGCGACATCGTCGTGCGGACGGCGATCGACCTCAACCCGGTCACCGCCCAGGTGATCGCCAAATCCGATCCGCTGCCCCAGATGCTGGAAGGGGTGCCGATCTCCTACCGCGACGTGCGGATCGAAGTCCAGAAACCGGACTTCACGGTTAACCCGACGAGCTGCGAGCAGCGCTACATCACCTCGAAGATCGTCTCCACCGCGGGAGCGGTGGCCCAGCCCTCGGTCCCGGCCAAGGTGGGCGACTGCGCCTCGCTGAACTTCGGGCCGAAACTCGCGTTCAAGCTCCGGGGCGGCACCAACCGAGGTGACTTCCAGGCGCTGACCGCGACGCTGAAGACCGGCAAGCGGGAAGCGAACCTGTCCCGCGTCTCGGTCACCCTCCCCCACTCCCAGTTCCTCGAACAGGCCCACATCGGGACCGTCTGCACGCGGGTGCAGTTCGCCGCGAACAAATGCCCCGACGCCTCGATCTACGGCAAGGCACGGGCGTGGACGCCGCTGCTCGACCAACCGTTCGAAGGGCCGGTGTACCTGCGCTCCTCCAACAACCCGCTGCCGGACATGGTGGCGGACCTGCGGGGCCAGTTCAACATCGAGCTGGCGGGACGGATCGACTCCGAGAACGGCGGCATCCGGACCACGTTCGAGCAGGTTCCAGACGCCCCCGTCACCAAGTTCGTGCTGATGATGAAGGGCGGCAAGAAGAGCCTCCTGGTCAACTCCCGCAACCTCTGCAAACGCCCCTATCGGGCGATCGTGCGGATGATCGGGCAGAACGGCATGCGGCACGTCGAAAAGCCGGCCGTCAAGAACGGCTGCGGCAAGAAATCGAAGAAGGCGAAGAAGAAGTAGCAGCGCTCGAAGCCGCCGGCGCTGCATCCTGGCGCCGGCGGTGCCGCGCTACTTGTAAGTGGCGCGGATCTCTTCGGCGACGCGTTCGCCGGACTCGACGGCCCCGTTGAGGTAGCCCTGGAAGTCGACGGAGGTGTGCTCGCCGGCGAAGTGACAGGCGCCCTCGATCTCCCGCTCGACGCCCGCAAACTTGGCGTACTGCCCAACCTTCCAGTAGGAGTAGGAGCCGCGGGTCCACTCGTTGCCGGCCCAGAAGTCGACCGTGGCGCGGCCGTTCCAGCGCGAGCTGATCCCCGGCAGCACCGGCTCGAGCTGCGCCAAGAACTGGGCAGCGCGTTCTGCGGGAGTGCCGCTGCCGAAGCTCGCCCCGATCTTGCCGCCGGTGTAGTTGACGAGGATGCCCGAGCTTCCGCCCTGCCCCCGCGTCACCTCCCAGCTGTTCTGGTAGCCGGTGTCGGCGTAGGTCTCGCCGTTGCTGCCAAGCGTGTTCCAGAGGCGATCCTTGAACTGCAGGTGCAGCTTCGAGTTCGTGCCCATCCCCATCTCCCGGATCGCCGTCGCCTTCAGCGGCGAGAAGCCGGCTTTGCCGAAGTCGATCGTGCGCAGGATCGAGAAGGGCAGGGCGAGGACGACGCGGTCTGCGGTGACGGTGCTGCTGCTGAGACCCGACTGGAAGGTCAGGCGGTAGCTGCCGTCGGCGTTGCGGCGGATCGAGGTCAGCGCCGAGCCGGTCGTGATCTGCCCCGAGATCGCGGCGGCGAGCCGTTTCGGAATCTGGTCGTTGCCACCCCGCACGTGGTACTTCTCGTTCGAGGGGCCGAAGATGCGGAGCTGCCCTTGGCCCGAGTAGGCGAGCAGGTAGAGCATGTTGAGCGAGCTTTGGACGTTGGTCTCGGCGCCGTACTCGATGTTGTAGGCGACGTCGAGCAGCTGGCCCAGCCTCGATTTGAGGCCGCCGGGCACGTAGGCCTGGATCCAGTCGGCGATCGACATCGCATCGAGTTCGCGCCCGCGCTGGGTCGAGAGGTTGTAGAGCGTCGGGTAGCTAGCGGCGGAGACATCCTTGTGCAGCTGCTGCCAGATCCTCTTCAGATCTTCGGTGGCCTCCACGTAGGAGTAGGGCTTCCCGTCGAAGTAGTAGAAGGGGTCGGTGCCGTTGACCTCGCCGGCGAGAAGGTTGTCGAGGTCCAGCCCCAGCTCCTGGGCGAGCTGGCGGGTCTGGGCGTGGCCCTGGTCGATCAGCTCGCCGCCGTGCTCGGCGATCTGCCCGTCGGCGAAGTCACCGCGGCGGGTCCAGCAACGGCCGCCGATCCGGTCCGAGGCCTCGTAGAGGTCAGCCCGGAAGCCGGCCTGTTTCAGCCGGTAGGCGCAGGTCAGCCCGGCAAGGCCGCCGCCGACGACGACGATCCGCGGGCCGCTCGCCGCCAGGGCCCGGGTCAGCGGCCCGCTCAGCATTGCTGCGGCGGCGAGACCGGCGCCGCCGGCGATCACCTCGCGCCGGCGCAAGCGCCGCTCGGCCAGGACCTCTTCGGCCGAGACGTCACGCGCGACCGCCTCCGCCGCTACCGATGCGGCTTCCCCCAGACGCTGAGTAAGTGGACTCCTTCCCATCCTCAGGTGCAGGGTGGCAGGGCCGGACGGCGCTCACAAGTGCCGGAAGGTACAAGCACAGGAAAGAACCCTGGCCGCGCGGGCCTACCGCTCAGATGAGCTTCGCGCTCAGCTCGATCTCGGGGACGCCTGCCAGCGCCCTGGAAACCACGCACCCCGCCTTGGCCTCCTCGGCGTAGGCGCGAAAGGCGTCCTCGTCGATCCCCGGCACCGAGCCCTCGACCTCGAGGTCGATGCGAGCGATCGTCGGGGCTCCATCGACGTTCCGCAGCTGGGCCCGGGCCTGCGCCCGCAGCGACTCGGGCGTGTGGCCGTCTTCGCCGATGATCAGGCTCAGCGCCATCGAGAAGCACGCGGCGTGCGCGGCCGCCAGCAGCTCCTCCGGGTTGGTCCCCTCCCCCTCCTCGAAGCGCGAACTGAACGAGTAGGCCCCCTCGAATACACCGTCACCGACGGTGACGGTGCCGCTCCCGCCTTTGAGGTCGCCCTTCCACTCGGCGCTGCCGTTCCTGGTCGCCATGCCTGCTCCTTTTCGTCGGGGTACGTGTGGTGGCTACCCCGACGGCAGCAGGCCTACCCGCAGTGAGACGGGGCACCAAGGACTCGAACCTTGAATCGCCGGTTTTGGAGACCGGTGCCTTAGCCAGTTTGGCCAGTGCCCCAGGGTGCTGCAGAGCCAAATCCTAGTCGACGCTGTCGCCAGGGGAATGTGTAGGGGAATGAAGCGAAACGCGCTTTTCCTGAACTGGCCGCGTCTAGGCCGCTCGGCGCGCGGCACGTCGCCGCTTGCCTCGTCGACGCCGATCTGACCGCGGCGGTGCCATCGAGGTGAGTTTGCCAACTCGGCGCTCGATGAGCCGCACCGCCTCCTGCCCGGCATTCCAGCCGCATTCATAGTTCTGGACGTTTCCCCTCGGCGGCTTGCCCACCTCCAGCTTCCCTTCGAGTCCGTGACGCCTGCCCGGTTGTTCAAGTGCCTCAAGGAACCCCTTGGCGACATGCCCGGAATCGAGCGCCTCGGACATGGCGCGGCCTCCGATCTTCAATGCGCCGATGGTGAGCAGCACACGCTCAGGCGGACGAAGGGTCTGCGGGATCAGCTTTAGCACCGGTCGAGACGTCAGCCCTTTGGGCGAACCGATGTGGCCCTCGCGGAGGAGCTTCTCCAGCTCAGCGTCGTCGCGATGCGCGCCGAAGGGGTAGAGCCACTCGTCCAGGCGCTCGTGAAGCTCGACCTGATCCAGTTCGGCGATCTCGCGGCGGGTCTTCGGATGCGTCTTGCCGGAGAGTTCGAGCCAGTTGAAATGGACGGCGCACCGCGCCATCTGCTCCTCTGACAGTTGACCCTTCTCCCATCGCCTCAAGACCACCTTGGTCCAGCGCTCGAAGGAAAAGCCGTTGTAGATGCCGCCGAGGTCCAGAGGGCCGGCGCCGAAGCGCCGTTGATGCTCGGCCCATTCCAGTCCGACGTCGACGATCTCGGCACTCGACCATTTGACCGTGCCGGAGACCCCAGGCCGCCGAAGAACCTCCTCGGGCGCGTGGTCTTCGATCGCCTCGGTCGGGGTTTTCGTTGGGTCTCCACCAAGGGCATCGACGAGACAGACCTCGACCGCTTGCCCGAACTCTTTGCCGACTGATGCGGGTCCGTCGATGATCCAATGGCTCGCTGCCTGCGCGGTGCGCGGCTGCTGAGGCCCGAGCTCGGTTCGGATGCCGTCGACCGAGCTGGTGATCTCCGCGTCGAGGCTCCGCAGAGCCGCGAGCACCTCGCGGACGGGCTTGTGGGCGGAGTGCCGAAGTGCGTCCTCGGCGGTCTGCCCCTCGCTCACAAGCAAGGGCAGCAAGACGGTCCCGAAGCTCTTGCCGGGCGCCAGTCGAACCGCTCGGCCAACCGCCTGAACGACGGAGGCTGGTCTGCGGTTGGTGTCGATGAGGCAGATCGCGTCGATGCCCGGCACGTCGACGCCCTCTGCCAGCAGCCGCACGTTCGACAGCAGGTGAGGATGATCGTCGTCGGTGAAGCGCCCGAGAATCTGCTCTCGCTTCCCCTTGCTCATGTAGCCGTCGACGTGAGCTGCTTCGAGATCCGCTGGCACCTCATCGGCATCGAGCAGCTGCGCCGCCTGTCCGAGGTCAGCGCTGAACCGCCGCGAGTCCGGGACGCCTGGGTGAAACGCGACGAGTCGGCGACAGTCGAAACGCCTCATGGTGCGAAGGCACGCGATCTGCGCCGCCAGGTTGTAAGCGTCGGTTACATGCACTCCGTCGTCAGGCGTAACCAACCCTCGCCGGCTCACCAGCTCGGCGACCTCCGTGTCGAGGATCGGCATCACCACGACTCGGAACGGGCAGAGCAATCCTTCTTCGGTCGCACGCTTGAAGGAGAGCCGGTGAAAAACCGATCCGAAGCGGCGCACATCGTCCATAGAGGCGACCTGGACTTGCAGTTCGCGGGCCTGCTCGCGAGCGGGCGCAGAGAAGATCGTCGGGGTGGCCGTAGCAAACAGGCGGCGGGTCGCCGGGATCTTTGAGTCGTCGAGGATGGTCTTTCTGGCCCGACCTTCGATCCCGGTGCAGTGGTGCGCCTCGTCGCAGATCACGAGGTCGAGCCTCGTCCCCGACAAGCGGCTGAGGGCTTCTGCGATCCGGGGTGAGGAGTCGTAGGTCCCGACGATCACACGTTTTCCGCCTCTCCCAAGGAAGGCGGCAATCTCGGCTGGGTCGGTGGTCGCACTACCCACCTCTGCAAGCGCCAGGTCCGCGCGAGCGATCTCATCGTTGTGGTCCGCCTGCTCGGAGCACACCTTGAGGAGGGTGAACGGTGCGCTCGCCTCCCCGCACCAGACGAGGGCCGTCTGACGAACCAGGTCGAGGGTCGGAACCAGCACCGCCGTCGTCTCAGCCTCGAGGCGCTCGGCGATCCACATCGAGGTCAAGGTCTTCCCGGTGCCGCACGGCATCAAGAGTCGGCCGCGGTCCTCGTGCTCGAAGCCAGCCAGCACCTCATCTATCGCGCGCTCTTGATGAGGGCGTGGAGCTTTTGCGGCGAGCCTGGCAGAGCCGCTGATCGAAAATCGCTGCCATTCCAGCGGAGCAGCCTCCAGACGGTCACGAAGGATCGCCGTCACCGGCTTCTCCTGGGCGGCGATGACCTGCAGCGCGCCAGCCGAAAGCGTGTTGGTGGTCGCGATCAGGAGACGCTCGACGAACTGATGCCGATTCGACTCACTCAGGAACGAGTCCACCTCCGCCTTGGCGATCGACTGCGAGAGGCCGTAGTGCTTGCACTGGACCGCGATGAGATCGCCGTCGGTGGTCTCTGCAACGAGGTCTATGCCTCGATCCGGTCCCCATCGCCCAGGCCATTGATCCCAGTGCCATACACGGCTGACGCGCGGGGCCCACTCGGCATCGTTTTGGAGGAACCAGGCTGAGAGTTGCTCGAAGCCCCGGCCGCGACCCTCAAGTGAGTCGAGCAGTGCTGAAAGTTCCGAGTTATTCCCTTTCGCCAAGGCATAAACGACTGTAGGGCGGCCGTCAGACGCTGCGAACGTCAGTTCGCCTTACGGCCCTTGACGCAGCCTCTACACCGCTACCACCTCTAGGTGATTAGAGGACAGCGATCTCGCAGTTGATGCCGCTCGCCCGCTCGATCCGCCCATCGGCAGTTACCAGCACCGTGTCCAGCGCCTCGGCGAGGGCGACGTAGGAAGCGTCGTAGGCGCTGAGGTTGTCGCGCAACTCCCACACGCGGCCGAGGAGCGGGAGGTGCGGCACTCGCCGCAGCGGCAGCGCGGCTAGGTCGGTGAGCGCTTGGAGGGATCGGTTCTCATCGAGCCTCCTTGCCCTCGCCGCCCGGCGCAGGGTCGATAGGACCTCCAGGTCGATCAGCTCCGGGGCTGCGAGTTCTTCCCGGCGCAAGCGCTCGCGAGCGCGGTCGCCGTCCTCCCCGTCGTCAGCCAGCGCGGGAGCAAGCACGGATGCGTCAACGACTATCACGCTGCGCGCTGGCGATCTTCGCGGAGGTGTTCAGCGGCGAAGGCGAAGCCGAGCGAGCCGCCGTTGCGGCCACCTGCTCGGTCTAGGACCTCCTCCAGCGTCGGCGTCCCGGCCTGTCGGGTCAGCTGGTCGAGCAGGTACTCCTGCAGCGACTGTCCGGCGGCGGCGGCCCGCTCGCGCAGGACGCGATGCACGTCAGGCGGAACGTTCTTGATCTGGACGCTTGGCATGGGTGAAACCTCCTGTGGACACTTTAGCGCCATTTTGGCGCCATCTATGGATTTGACGGTCTACGCAGCCTGTGCCGCGCTCGCCCTGGTCAGCGACAGCGCCGGAACAGGCTCGTCCGCCGCCCGCTCGACCAAGAACTTGTCGAACAGGACCCGAGCGCGCTCCAGCTCGCCCGGGAGCATGTGGGTGTAGACCTGCAGGGTGATCCTGGCGGCGCCGAGCTGATACTCGGGCGTCTTGTGGCCGATGAACTCTGAGATCACCTTCGGCGAGACACCGGCATGGTCGAGCCAGGTCGCCGTCGTGTGGCGGGACTCGTGCAGGCCGATCGGGGTCAAGCCCTGTTCCTCCCAGCGCTTGTGGATTCTGGCCTGGAGGGTGTTGAGGGCGAGAAGACCAGACTTGCGTTGCGCCTTCGGCGGGCAGACTTTGCCGCTCGTCGGTCGCCCCTGGGCCTCCCACTCCTCGCGCAGCATTTCCCACAGAGGCTTTACGAAGAAGATCACCCGCCAGGAGCCGCCGGGCTTTCGACCGGCCTCGTCACCGGCAAGCTCCCCTCCGCCAACATCGAGGTTCAGGTGTTCCCAATCGAGGATCTGGATCTCCTGGTGGCGGGCGCTGCCGTAGCCGGCCAGCGCGAAGGGAAGCGCGTCTTTGCGAGCGGCATCGCGGTCGCGGGTCTTGCCTTCTTTCCTTTCGGCTGGGGTCGTCTCGAAGATGGCGGCGATCAACTTCCCGAACTCGGCAGGGGTCGCAACCCGATCGCGGGGCTTGGCATCACTCGCCGGCAGCCTGATCTCTTTGGCCGGGTCAAAGCTCGCTAGTTCGCGTTCTTTCCCCCACCGATAGAGAGAGCGGATCGCGTTGACGATCGAGGAGATACGCGAGCTGGAGAGCTTGTTGGGCTCGGTGCTGCGAGCGTCGACCATCGCCTGAATCTCGGCTCGCGTAACTCGCACGAATCGACGACGGGCGATCTCGTCGGAGACTTGGTTGAGCGCTGATTCGAGGTCGTCAGCGGCGTTGGGCTTGTAGGGGCGACGGTGTTTGTTGAGGGCGGTTCCGTTCTTGACGTCCTTGATGAAGCGGGTCCGCGCATCGGCGAAGGAGATCGTCGAGACCACCGGGACCTCCCCCTTCTTCAGAGACGCCTGGAGGTCGGCCCGAGCGGGACGAGCTTCGTTGATGAGGCGGAAGTGACGGGTCTTGCGGGTCCGGTGTGCCATCCGATCCCAGGCGGTCCCGAAATAGCTGGGGGTGCAGTTGCAGGGACGATCCTGCTCGACCCGGCAACCCTCCTGGTGCCGCGCGTAGATGCCCTGGTAGCGGGTCTTGGTGTCGAGGCCGGCCATCAGCTATTCACCGCCTCCTCGGCTCGCACGCCTCGGCCTCCGACCATTGCTCCAGGTCGCGGGGTCGGTAGAGGCGCAGCTGACCTGAGTAGACGCAGCGCAGGTGCGGCTGAACGTGCCGCTGGAAGTGGCTCAGGCTCATGCCGAGTGCTTCGGCGGCCTCTTTGCGCGTCAGCAGCAAGCGCCCTTGCATCGCTTGGTCCCTGCGGCGTTTTGATCGTGTCGTGTCTGCTCATGGCTCGCTTGCCCGTCGCGGGCGCCCGGTTTCTCTCCGCGTCCCTTCCGCGCCAAGACCGGCCGAGGGTCGGTGAACGCCAACGACATAAGTCGTCGAGGTGGCGAGATAGTCCCCCCTTGAGAGGCGCGGAGAATGAGCGGAGAGAAACCGGGCTCGCAGAGAGCTCGTCGGCCGCGCCGGCTGTCCTGCGGCACGCTCACAGCTCCGGTGGGTGTCGAGGTTGGAAGCCGGAGAGGTAGCCCGCATCGAAGGCGCTCTCGGGAATCCATCCCGGCCCACCGTTCGGGTTGGTCGAGGACGTGCCCCAATAGCGCTTGCTGTCCGGGGTGACGCTGGCGTCGAACTCGAGGAAGGTGTGGGCGTCGGCTCCGTAGGGCTTGACGTGGATCGTCACCCAGCGACCCGGCCCCGCTTTGCCCCAGCTGATGAGGAGCGTCGTGTCCATCGTCGGGTTCTTGAAGCCGGCGACCTGGAGCAGGTGCGACACCGCCGAGGAGCAGTCAAAGGGACCGTTTGCCGGCGTCGGGGTCGAGCCGTGGGAGCCGCCGTACTCATAGGTGAGTTCGAGGCCATTGATCCGGTCGGCCTCGGCGACCATTTTTTCCACCGCCAGCCCGGCCGGGCTGGCGGTCGACGCGCAGACTTCCGAGCTGGCGACTTCTGGAGTCGCACCGATTTCCCCCGCATATTTCTCAGCGCCGGCGAGGACGTCTTCGACGTACCAGTCGGCGTGGTTGTAGGCGAAGAT
>Ga0126305_10000108_pt1 | contig 36134 bp, 37 predicted proteins | sample Plot26_FD_92536 | JGI IMG/M metagenome (GOLD analysis project Ga0126305, IMG submission 92536) | Serpentine soil microbial communities from UC McLaughlin Reserve, CA, USA - Plot26 | ecosystem: Environmental > Terrestrial > Soil > Grasslands | place: USA: UC McLaughlin Reserve, Lake County... | reverse complement strand
TGGCGGCGCGCAGGGTTACCCCCGGGGCAGCCTTTGAGGAGCTCAGCGAGAGGCCGCCGTAGGTTCCGTCGGCGAGGCAGATGACGGCGCCTGGGGCGGACGCAGCCAGCTCCGACTCCGCCGCGGAAGCGCTCGCCACGGTCGTGTCGCAGCCGGGAGGCGAAGTCGGCGGTTCGGGCTCGGGTTCCGGTTCAGGTTCCACCGGCGGTTCCGGTTCAACCGGCGGTTCGGGCTCCGGTTCGCTGGGCGGTTCGGTTTCCGGTTCGGGCTCGGTCGGCGGTTCGGGCTCCGGTTCACCCGGTTCGCTTGGTTCACCTGGTTCCGTTGGTTCGGCAGGCGGTTCTTCGGCCGGCGCCTGCGGCCCCGAGGCCTGCGGCGGGAGATCCGCCGGGACTTCGAAGGGGGCTTCCTGTCCAGGTGGAGAGATGCGCAGGCTCCTGAAAAGGGCCGGCCGCCTGAAGATGTCCTTGTGGCTGCACCTCGACACAGCCGAGCCGGCGGCCTTGGCGCGGACGCAGATGGCGCTGGCGCGTGGCCAGGGTCCCTTCGACTTGGCCAGCGAGGCGCTGCCCACCGCCAGCATCGAGAGAAGCACCAGGATGGCAACGACCGCTGGTGAGATAGCGCGCACTGCCCCCGACCGCATCGCGTCCCCTTCCCGTTGCCTGACTGGTTTGCGTCCATCGAGAACCCAAACAAGATGGACGAATATTCGATACCCGAGGCCGGGAGACTAAAACATCGATACGCGGACGTTCAGGGCCCGAAGTGACGCTCGCGCGGTGCCCAGGTGACACCGCGGGCTCCGCCCAGCCGGTAGTCGTCCTCGGCGGGAGCGCGGAAATGCGGGGAGCAGGAGACGATCTCCCCCGGAGCAGGAACCGGCCAGCCACCACCCGAGGACTGGCGCTGGCAGCGCGTGTTGTCCCGGAAACGGGCGGCGGAGAGGTCCGTGGAGGTCCAGAACTTGAAGACGACGTTGGCTTCGATCCTCGCCTTGGTTCCATCCGCTTCTTGGAAGGCGGCGATCGCCCCCGGACCCCAGATCGTGTTGCGCCGCATGATCAGGCCGGAGTACGGGCCGAAGACCTGCAGGTCGCTGGGCGCTCCACAACCCTCTGCCCGCGGAGCGCAGGGGGCGCTGTTGCGGATGATCAGGTTGTCCTCGATCAGGATCCCCCGGACCGGGAAGGCCTGATCCTTGACGAAGAAGCCCTGGCAGCGGTTGTCGTGCAGGTAGTTGCCGCGATAGACGAGGTGATCGCCCACCCACACCGTCTGCAGGCAGTCGCTGTGATTGCCGTTCTCCCTGATGTTGGTGAACTCGTTGTTCGCGATCAGGGCGCCGGCGCCGTCACCGTTGGCATCGTGGTACCGGTTCAGCCTGATCGCGTCCTCGCCGAAGGGCCCGACGAACTTGTTGCCGACGATCGCGACGTCGTTGACCGTCGTGGTCGTGGTCGGGCCGGCGTCGACGCCGAGGTAGCCGCCGCTGATGCGGTTGTGGGCGATGGTGACGCCAATGGTCCCGGGCTCGATGTCGATTCCGTCGCTGATCACGAAGCGCGCCAGCGTCACCCGCGAGCGGCCGATATCCGCGCCGGCGAGGGTGGCCCCGCCGGGTCGGGCGGCTCGTACGACAACCCGGTCCCGCGTCTCCAGCGGACCGTCCAGCTCGAAGGCGCCGTAGGAGCCGGCGGCGAGACAGAGCACGTCGCCGTCTCCGGCGCCCTCGACCGCGTCCTGCAGCGCACCGAGCGAGTGAAGCGTGTCGACGCACTCCCCGGGGCCGGCTGCGCTTGCCGCTGCGGTTCCTTCTTCTCCCTCGCCGGCACCCGTGGAGCCGACCCAGATCGCGAGCAGGATCACCCCTCCGAGCGCGAACCCGATCATCGCCAGACCTCTCCTCACCGAGCTCATCTCAGCTCCTCAGCGCCACCGGCGAGGTGGCGTCTTCGACGAGCAGCACCGGGGCGCCGTCGCCGCCGGCGGGCACGGTGTAGACGTCGGTTCCGTCCGAGTAGACGAGGGCATCTTTATCGAGCCACTCGGGCTGATCGTCGATCGAGCGCTTCTCGGCCACCGGATGGTCGGCCAGGGTGGCGACGTCGAGCACGTGAAGGCGCCAACGGTTGCTGCCCTCGATCCGGCTCTTATAGGCGATTCTCCTGCCGTCAGGCGAGAGCGAAGGGCACTCCACCCCGTCGCGGAGGACCCGCATCCGTTCTCCCGAGACGCTCCCTTGCACCAGGTAATGGTGATCGCCGGTGGCGAGGGTCGCGTAGAAGCGGTCCGAATTTGCCGGGTCGAAGGTGATTCCCCAAAAGTTGAAGTCGACTGCGTCGATCGGCGCTCCGCCGTCCGTAACTTCGAACTGCTCCAGCTGGCCGATCGTCTCGCCGCTCTCCATGTCGAGGATGTAGGTGCGGGTCGAGAAGGCGGTGCTCGCTTGCAGGTAGGCGTCGCCGGCGACAAACACGGTCATCGCCCCAAGGCGGCCGTCGGAGGAGACACGGGCGCGCGAGGGCAGCCCCGTCAGGCGCATCGAGTGGATGGGCTGGAACTTGGAGTCGAAGACCGAGGCGGTGTAATCCACGCCAGAGGGGGCGACACCCATGCAGATGCCGCGGCCAGCCGCGAAGTAGACCCGCTCGCAAGCAAGGTCCTTCGAGCGGCGCTTCACTTTGCCGTTCTCGACGACGAAGACGCCCCCGTTGAGGGTGGGGCCGGAAGGGTCGACTGCCCTGACCATCAGCGGAGCCTCGGCAGCAGCCGCCGCCGCGCTCGGGCTGGCGTCGGTCGTCGTCTGGCTGGGGCCGAGGGCCGCGTAGACGACATAGCCGCCGCCGAACAGAACGCAGATGGCGATCAGCGCGGCGGTGATCTTGCCGCCGCGGCTATCCATCCGCCGCAAAACGCTGAGCGCGAAGGAGCAGCGGCGCCGAGACCGCCATCGCCGCAGCCAGGGCGGCGGCGAAGATCAGGATCGCGCTCTGCAATCCGATTGCGAACCAAAGGGCACCGAAGGCAACCGAGGAGACAAGACGACCGAGGCTGACCACGGTGATCAGTATCCCGATCCCGCTTGCCTGCAACCCCTCCGGCAGGACCGCCCCCGCCAGCGCGGTCATCACGCCTTCGGTGGCCGCGAAGTAGCCGCCGAGCGCGACCAGGCAGACGGCCAGGGCCAGGTAGCCGACCGAGCCCATCAGCAGCACCCCGTAGACGACGAAGAGCAGGGCCTGTCCGGCCAGCAGCACCGGGACCTTGCCGACCCGGTCGGCGAGCTGCCCGACCGGGATCGCCAGCCCCATGAAGGAGATCGCGGTCATCACGTAGAGCAGCGGGAAGAGGGCCGGCTCGAAATCGATCGTCCGCTGCAGGCCGACGTAGATCAGCGCGTCGGAGACGCTGGCGATCGAGAGGCCGGCCGCGGCGAGCAGAAGCGGCGCGAAGCTGCGGTCCTTGAGCAGGACGAGGGCGGCGCGCAGGCGTGGCGGTGCGCCCTCGCGCGGTGCCCGCCGCGGCTTGCCTTCGACGTTTAGCACCAGCACCGCGAGGCCGAGCACGGCAAACAAGGTGCTGACGACGAAGACGGCGTCGAAGCGGGCCGGCGCCAGGAAAAGGATCCCGAAGGCGATCAGCGGGCCCAGCATCGCCCCGACGCTGTCCATCGCCCGGTGCACGCCGAACGAGGTCGCGAGCTTGTCCTTGGCGCTGGAGAGCGAGATCAGCGCGTCGCGAGGAGCGGTGCGAATTCCCTTGCCGACGCGGTCGACGGCGACGATCGCGCCGATCCCGCCGACGGTGTTGCCGGCGGCGACCAGGGCCACCTTGCCCAGCGCCGAGAGACCGTAGCCGAGCCCGGCCACCTCCTTGTGGCGGCGCCAGCGATCCGAGGTGAAGCCGCTGAGGACCTGGACCAGCGCCGCGGCGCCGCGGTAGGTCCCGTCGATCGCCCCGAACACCAGCGGGCTGGCGCCAAGCGAAAAGATCAGGTACATCGGCAGCACCGTCGCCACCATCTCGGAGGAGATGTCCGTCAGCAGGCTGACGGCGCCGAGCATGATCACGTTGCGCGGGACCCGTAGACGGGACGATCGGCCCGCCCAGAGGCGCGGCTTCAGGAGCGCTTTGGAGGCTTCTACCTGGTACATGGCTCAGGCCGTGGCGAGCGCTCCGGGCGCGGCCGTCCTGTCGGCCAGGTCCAAGCGGCCGGCGACTTCGGCGGCGACCTCTTCGGCAAATCCCATCACCGAGTCGCCGTTGAGAAGGTTCGGGTAGATCTGGGCGTTGGAGGCGAGGGCAAGGCCGCCCACCCCTGGCCAGATTGGCGCCACCCGCGACCCTGGCTCAGCGCGGACCTGATGCACGGGCTCGACCAGCTTCGCCCGCTGCACGGTCCAATCGACGACCTCCTCGCGGCTGAAGCCGGGCGAAAGGCGGGCCAGGTAATCCGTGAAGCGGCGGTAGACCGCCTCGTCGTCCTCGCTTTGCTCGGGAGCCGCGGGATCGCAGTACTTCGGCAGATAGACCAACTGCAGGCCGTCGGTGTGCTCGGTCCCGAGCACCTGGGTGGTTTCCACGGCACTGGTCAGCGGCGTCGACTCGGTGATGTTGATCGCGTAATAGGGCAGCAGCCGGCGGCGCACCTTGATGATCGGGCAGACGACGCCGAGCCAACGCTGCGGGTAGCGCTCGAGCAGGTGCTGATGGCGCTCGGGCAGCAGGAAGCGCAGGGCCGGCGGCTGCAGGGTCGGGATCGTCAGGTCGAACTCGAGCGTCTCCCCCTCCAGCTCGACCCCGTTAACCGACCCGTCCTCGGCCAAGGCGAGGCCGGTGACCGGCGCGTCGGTCCGCGCCTCGACTCCAAGTTGACGCGCCCGCGCCGTCATCGCGTCGATCAGGCGCTGGTGGCCGCCGACGATGTGGCCCATTTCCTCGCCGCCGCGGCCTTTGCTCTGGCGGGCGCCGGACATCCGGCGGGTGCGGGCCCAGAGGTAGGTGGCGGGAAGGCCCGACGGGTCGCCGTCGAAGCGCGTGTCCAGCAGCGGTTTCCAGATCCGCTCCCAGACCTGGTTGCCGCAGATCCGCCGCAGCCAGGTCTCGAGCGGGATCGTCTCCAGCTTCTCGTAGGAGCTGCGCAGCTGACACTGGGCAACGAACCACCCCAGGCGCAGCCGTGCCGGCGGGCTCAGCGGCGAGAACCGCAAGAGGTCGCCGATGCCGTTGAAGTCGTGCATCCCACCGTCGGCGAAGAAGCCGGCGCCGACCGGGGTAAAGCGCAGCTCCTCACCGAGCCCGACCTCCTCGGCCATCGCGATCATCCGCTCGTCCGAGGGGGTGATGACGTGGTAGAAGCGGTCGACCTCGTGGCCGCCGAAGTCGAAGGTGCCGGCGAGGCCGCCGAGGGTGGGGCCGCGCTCGATCACCGTCACCCGCGCTCCCTGCTGGGCGAGGCGGAGGGCGAGCGAAACGCCGAGGACGCCGCCGCCGACGATGCCGACGCGGGGCGGGACGCGGTCCATCAGCGCTGGGTTACAGGTGCGCGGCGCGCGGCCGGGGCGCCGTCGATCGCGGTCGCGGCCGCGGGCTCAGGCAACCCTTGCGGCGCCGTCGCTTCAGCCAAGGGCGAGACCGGCGGTGGCTGGATGCGGCCGACCATGTGCGCGGCCATCACCCGGAAGTAGGCGACCACGGTCGGTTTCAGCTGCATCTTCGACTCGCCTTTGCGGGTCGTCCAGTCGTTCACGGTGGGCACCTCAGCGACCGAGGCGCCGGCGTTGAAGAGCTTCAGCAGGAGCTCGACGTTGGCGGCAAAGCCGGGCTCGCGGACGAGCAGGTAGCCGTAGGTGTCGGCGGCCTTGCGCAGCGTCCCCGCGCGGTAAACCCGGTAGAGCGAGGAGAGCGTGTGCATCTCCCGCAGCCCACCCAGGTAGCGGAAGGTGTTGGAGACCGACTTGCTGGCCAGCAGGCGCCAGCCGGCGACGCCGACGATCTTCCCCCCCGGCGCGTAGACCGAGGCGAGGACGACGTCGTTGCCCCGCTCGAAGAGCTCCAGCATCCGCGGCAGGTCGGAGAGGTCGGAGGTGGTGTCGGCCTCGAGGGTGACGATCGCGTCCTCGTCGGAGGACTCCTTCAGGGCGGAGCGGATGCCGGTGTTGATCGCGGTGCCGAGACCGCGGTTGACGGTGTGGGTGACAACCGCCAGGTGCATGTCCTGAGCGTGTTCGCGAATCACCTCGCCGGTGCCGTCGGTCGAGCCGTCGTCGACGATGATCACCCGCGCTCCGAGCTCGCGGGCTACCGGCGCCAGGTCCGAGAGCAGGCGGGGGATGTTTTCGGCCTCGTTGTAAGCCGGGATCACGAAGCGGATCATGCGAAGACCTCCAAGGGCCGGGGGACGGGGATATCGAGCAGCTCGACCGGGCGCCGCACCGCGGCTGACTCACGCACGGCGAGCGCCGCGGCGAGGGCCTTGACGCCGTCGTGGGCGCTGACCGGCTCGGGCGTGTCGTCGAGGACGCAGCGGCAGAAGGCTTCGAGCTCGGCCCGCAACGGCTCCGCCTTGGCGAGCGAGAACCGCACCGCGGCACCCTCGCCGTCGCCGCGCAGCACGGAGAGCCCGTCCCACTGCAGCGGCGCCGTCGTCGACTCGACGAACCAGACGTCCTGGGTGATGTAGCTGGCCCGCAGCAGCCCGTTCTCGCCGATCAGGGCGATCTCGCGCTTCTTCTCCGGGGTCAGCCAGTTGACGTCGAGCAACCCCAGCGTCTCCACTCCATCCTCGCCGCCGAAGCGGGCGAGGCAGGTGAGCAGGTCCTCCTGGGAGCTGTGCTGGAAGCGACCGCCGTCGGCGTAGATCTCGTGGATCGAGCTGTCGAGGACGTACTGCATCACGTCGAGGTCGTGGGTGGCGAGGTCGATCGCCACACCGGTGTCCTGAATCCGCGTCGGCAGCGGCCCGACCCGGGTCGTGTGGGCCCGGTAGACCCGGCCGAGGCGGCCGTCGGCGACCAGCTCGCGCAGCTTCTCGACTGCCGGGTTGAAGCGCTCGACGTGGCCGACCATCAGCTTGCGGTCGGCCTCGATCGCAGCACCCCGCATCCGCAGGGCGTCGGGGAGCGTGGTCGCGATCGGCTTCTCGACGAGAACGTGGAGGCCCGCGGCCAGCGCCTCCAGCGCCACCTCGGCGTGGTGCTCGGAGGGACAGGCGACGGAGATCGCGTCGAGATCGTCGGCGTCTTCGATCAGGTCGCGCCAGTTGGAGAACTCGAGCGCCTGGGCGCCGGCCAGGGCGCGGCCGCGCGCCTCCGGGTCGGGGTCGGCCACCGCGACCAGCTGGGCGCAGTCGAGCTGCGCGTAGTTGCGGACGTGGAAGGCGCCCATCCGGCCGCAGCCGATGACACCGACTCGAAGTTGCTCAGACAAGGGACTCCTCCCGCGATCGATCAAGGTGGGCAACGGTCAGCTCGGCGATCCGCTCAGCGGCGTGCCCGTCGCCGAAGATCGGCGGGCGATCGGCGGGGTGGGACTTCGCAAGGGCGGCGCGGAACTTCTCCGCATCGACGCCGACCAGCGTGTTCCAGCCGGTCGAGACGGTCTCGATCCACTCGGTCTCCTCGCGCATCGTGATGCACGGCACCCCCCACAGATAAGCCTCGCGCTGAACGCCGCCGGAATCGGTCGCGACCGCCACCGCGTCACGCTCGAGGACAAGCATTTCGGTGTAGGTCACCGGGTCCCGCATCTCGACGTTGCCCGGGACCTCGAGGCTCCAGGTCTCGATGCTCTTCCGGGTCCGCGGGTGCAGGGGGAAGATCACCCGGCAATCGGCGGCACCGAGGCACTCGAGGACCTTGCTGAGGCGCTCGGCGGAGTCGGTGTTGTAGTTGCGGTGGGCGGTCGCGAGGACGTATTCGCCCTCCTCCCCCCGCTCGGGAAGCCGCGACCGCGTCGCGATCAGGACGTCGGCGAGAACGTCGCCGGTGACGTGGACGGTGCCCTTCACGCCCTCCTCGATCAGTACGTCGCGGGCGTGGTTGCAGGGAGCGAAGAGAAGATCGGAGAGCTGATCGGTCTCGATCCGGTTGGCCTCCTCGGGCATGTCGAGGCGGTAGCTGCGCAGGCCGGACTCGACGTGGATCAAGGTCACCCCGGCGGCGACCGCCGCCCGGGCACCCGCAATCGTCGCGTGGGTGTCGCCGCGGACGAGAACCGCATCCGGTTCCCGGCCGGCGATGACGCGACCGATCCGTTCCTCGGCCACGTCGACCGCTGCCGCCGGCGGCAGCGAGCCGACCCCGAGGTTGAACTCGGGGAGCGGCAGGTGCAGGTCAGCGATCTGAAGGTCGGACATCCCGGGGTCGTAGTGCTGACCGGTATGGACCAGGATCTCCTCGACGCAGCTCGAGTAGGCGAGCGAGAGAGGCGCCGCCTGGACGATCTCAGGGCGGGATCCGATGACGGAGACAATCCGGGCTGCCATGACCAATCAACGGACGAGCGGGCCTTCTCTTTTGCCGCGGGCGGAAAAAACTTGCCCCGGTCCATCTCAGTCGTTTTTCCACCCTCGATGCAGGCGGGGGCGCAAGTGTTCTGCGCCCACGACCGTTGTCTCTTGCGGATGGAGGCCCACCGACTCACCCGCCAGGAGACGACCACCCAGGTCGACGAGCAGCCCCGCGCGATCAACATCCTGCGCCGCTGCTTCGACCTCTCCTCTTCGCTGGCCCTCATCCTCCTGCTCAGCCCACTGTTGATCGCAATCGCGCTCGCCGTCCGCCTCGACAGCCGCGGCCCTGCCTTCTTCCGCCAGCGGCGAGTCGGTCACGGGGAAGCGGAGTTCACCCTCTACAAGTTCCGCAGCATGCGCGTCGACGCCGACCCGCGCGGCCACCAGGAGTACGTGACCGCGCTGATCAAGGGCGAAAACGCAAGCCAGGAGAACGGGAGCGAAAGCCTCTACAAGCTCGCGGTCGACAACCGGATCACCCCGGTCGGGCGCTGGATCAGGCGCTGGAGCCTGGACGAGCTGCCCCAACTCTTCAACGTCGTCAAGGGCGACATGAGCCTGGTCGGGCCCCGGCCGGCAATCCCCTACGAGGTAACCGAGTACCCGAGCTGGTACCGGGAGCGGTTCTCCGTCAAGCCGGGCCTCACCGGTTACTGGCAGGTCAGCGGCCGCAACGAGCGGACCTACGAGGAAATGGTCCGCCTCGACATCGAGTACGCCGAGCGACGGTCTCTCGGGCTCGACTTTCTCATCCTTCTGAAGACCCCATGGGTAGTTCTAAGTCGAAAGGGAGCAGCGTGAATCCAGCAGGTGCAATCGGAACCTTGGTCGTCGGCTATGGCTACTGGGGGCCCAACATCGTCCGTAACGTCGTCGAGCGGCCCGAGTTCCGCCTGATGGGCCTCTGCGAGCTCGACGAGGGGCGCGCCGAAGACTTTCGTCGCCGCCACCCCGGGATCTGGATCGAGCCCGACCTCGACGCAGCGCTCGCCGATCCGCGGATCGAAGCGGTAGCGATCGCGACCCCGCCCCACACCCACTACGGCCTCGTCCGCCGCGCGCTCGAAGCCGGCAAGCACGTCCTCGTCGAGAAGCCCCTGGCCCGGACTGCCACCGAGGCTGCCGCCCTGGTCAGGCTGTCTGAGGAACTCGGCCTGGTGATGATGCCCGGCCACACCTTCGTCTACAGCCCCTCGGTCAACGCCGTTCGCGACCTGATCCAGGGCGACGAGCTGGGCGAGATCTACTTCATCACCTCTTCCCGGATGAACCTCGGGCTCTACCAGCAGGACGGTGTCGTCCTCGACCTCGCCCCGCATGACCTCTCGATCCTCCTCCACTGGCTCGACCGGCCCCTGCTCGAGGTCTCGGCGACCGGGCGCAGCGTCTTCCAGGAGGGCGTCCACGAGACCGCCTTCCTGACCCTGCGCTTCGAGGGTGGAGCCCAGGCCAACATCCAGCTTTCCTGGCTGGCGCCGCGGAAGATGCGGCAGATGGTCGTCGTCGGATCCCGGCGCATGGTTCAGTACGAAGACACCGCCGCCGACGATTCCGTCCGGATCTACGACCGTGGCCTCGACTTCGCCCAGCCCCCGGCCAACTTCGGCGAGTATCGCCTCACCTACCGAACCGGCGACATGGTCGCGCCGCGGGTCCAGGCCCTCGAGCCGCTGGGCCAGGAGCTGAGCGACTTCGCCGCGGCGATCCGCGAGGGGACCCCGCCGGTCTCGAATGCCCGTCTCGGTCTGGAGATCGTGCTCGGGCTCGAGGCGCTGGAGGAGTCCCTCCGCAGCGGCAAGCCGGTTGCCGTCCGCTCTGTTGCGGAGGCGATGGAGGAGGCAGGGCGTGCCAACCTCCCGGCCCCGATCGGCAACGGCGACTAACTAGAAGTCAGATTCGCCGTCGGTAGTCGCCGCCGCCCCACGCGGGACGACACCGAGAAAATCGAGCTCCGCCAGGTACACGAGCACCGCGTGAGCGGCCAGCCGGCCTGGCGTCGTTCGTTGCCGGTCAGCCTCCTGCGCCAACAGCGTCTCCGTCTCGCGATCGAGCGTCAGCTCGAATTTCCCGTAGGCGGCCGGATCGGAGCGGAGGAAACGCGGGGCGGCGACCGGCCTGCGCCCGGCTTTCAGCTTGTAGGCGTAGTGCAGCAGCGCCTTGCGGACACCGGTGGCGACATCCCCCCCGAAGTGCCCTTCCAATCCACGGCACGCAAATTTTCCCAGTTCGACCCTGACCACGTTCAGGTAAAGAACTCCCCGGACGCGGTCAACCTTTGCCGCGCTCCTGCGGTTCAACCTAACTTCAGACTTTTGTCGGTCTTCCGGACAAATGTTGAAAAAAGGCCCGTTTACAGGAAAGTCGCGGGCAGCGCTCCTAATAGTCGAAAATTGTGATTGACATTCCGCCGGAGCAGTGACAGGTTTCGGCCGAATAGCCCCGGTCTTTCGGACGGGGCTTCCAAGTTATTTCCCCACTTTGGGGTTTTTTATGAAACGAAGAATTGACAGAAAAACGAAGCCGATTTCGCTTCCCCTGGAAGCGGCGGACTTTGGAAACCCAGTGGTAGTACATGCGGTGAGCATGAGGGAGAACACTGATGAGCAGCGCGTCCGACGGCTCAGCATTGAGCCCCGGGGCCAGCATTCTGACTCGAGAAGCTGTGACCCGGGCCAAGGCCGGAGATTCCGAGGGGCTGCATTACCTCTACGTTCGTTACGCGGATGACGTCCTCCGATACGTAACCGGACTAATCCGCGACCATCACGAGGCGGAAGACATAACCCAGAACGTCTTCGCCAAGCTGATGACCGCGATCAACAAGTACGAAGAGCGTGCCGTTCCATTCGACGCATGGATACTCCGCGTCGCCCGGAACGCCGCCCTCGACCATCTGCGGGCGAAGCGGGCCATACCCACGGAGGAGGTGAGGCAGACCGATACCGGCCGCGCGCAAACCGCGCAGGATCGCGGCAGGGCGCTTCGACAAGCACTCGAAGACCTGCCCGAAGACCAGCGCGAGGTGCTCGTCCTGCGTCACATCGTCGGCCTCTCACCGGTGGAGATCGCCGACACGCTGAACAAGAGCGAGAGCTCCGTGCACGGGCTCCATCACCGCGGTCGCCGCTCCCTGCGGACGAACCTCAACGAGCTCGGCGCCGCGCCCGTGGTCGCCGTCTCGCCGCGGCCTTAATCGGCCGCGGCGTCGTCCCCCTTGGCGAGTTGGTCGAGGATCCGCTGGGTGACGCGTCCTGCGTCAAGCTCGGCGGCGAAGTAGAAGACGGCGTGCTCTGACAGCTGCTCGACCGTGACGCTCTGTCTAACCGCCTCCTCCTCAAATGCGCTCCAGAGCCCTGTCGGCAGCTCGAGCTCGACCTCTACCTCTGCGCGCGTCTCGGTTCCGCGGAGGAAGCCGGGATAGGGCCAGGCGGGGCTGCCGCCCTCGCTGTCGCCGAGGTAGAAGCGCAGCGCGCTCTCCATCCTCGCCGACGCCTCGACATCGGGATCTGGCGCCAGCGCCCCGATTGCGAGCTCGCTGAGAGCGATGGTCACCCGACGGCCCTCCGCGTCCTCCTTGCGTACCAACCCAAGTCCTCCCACGGTAGTCCCCATAAGCACTCGCCTACCCTCACGATCTATCTCGCTAACTAGCCGGATCTTGTTCTACCCGATCTTCATCCTCCCGCGCAACTGGCACCGCGTTGACACTCAGTCCAGGAGGCCGCTCTCGCGGGCGCTCGCCACCGTTTCCCGCAGGGTCTCGTGGGCATCGTGGCGAGGGCGCCACCCAAGCTCGCGCTCGGCCTTGGCGATATCCATCAAGACAGGCGTGTCGGCGGCGCTCGCCCACTCCAGGCGCGTGGAAGCGAAGCTGAGGCGGCGGGCGGCTGCGGTGCCGAGGCCGACCGCCGGGCGGGGCACCGGGACCGAGCGCCAGCCCAGGGCGCGGGCGATGTCGCCGATCCGCACCTCTCCCTCGCCGGCGAGGTTGTAGACGCCGGGCGCGCCGTCGCCGCAGATCGCCGCCGCCATCGCCCGGGCGACGTCGTCGTGGTGGACGAGCTGCATCGGCACGCCAGGGTCGGGCAGGATCGGCGTCACCAGCGGCAGCTTTTCCACGCTCTTGCGCAATAGCGGCACCGGATCGCCGACCCGGACCGCGTCGACGGTCTGCTCGACCAGCATCGTCGCCCGCGGCCCGGCGACGATGCAGGGGCGGAAGACGTAGGCCTCAACGCTGCTACCCAGCAGCAGCTCGTCGAGCAAGCCCTCCAGCTCGGCCTTCTGGGCCGAGTAGTAGAAGCCCTCCGAGCCGCGGGCGGGGACGTCCTCGGTCAGCGGCTGCGGATTGTCGGGATGAAAGCCGTAAGCGGCGACCGAAGAGGCGTAGACGAGGCGGGTGACCCCCGCATTGATCGCCGCTTCGAAGACGTTGCGGGTCCCCTGCAGGTTCACCTTCCGCGTCTCCTCGCGGCTGCCAAAGATCGCGAAGGCAAGGTGAACGGCCACGTCCACCCCATCGAACAAAGCCGCCAGCGCCCCCCGATCAAGAATGTCCCCCCGCCGGTAGCTGACCTTCTCCCAACCCTCCTCAGCAGGGTCGAACGGCCTCCGAGCCATCCCAAGGACGGTCTCCACCTCGGGCCTTCTCTCCAACTCGGCCATCAAAGGCTTCCCGATCTCCCCGGTAGGCCCCGTAACCGCAACGTTCAACATCGAACGATCATAGGAGGGATGGGCACCCCGCCTCCAGACACTCAACAGCGAGCCATAAGCGAGATGTGTCTGGAGATGGGGTGCCCATCCCTCCCTACCTATGCCGCTGGCGTAACCCGGTAAGCGTCAAACACCGACTCGACGTTCCGAAGCCTGCCGATGCAGTGCTTCAACTGCTCGGTATCCCCCACCTCGACCACGAACTTGTTTTTGACCATCGGGTGGTTGGTCATGCAGGTAGCGCCGATGATGTTGATCCCTGCCTCGGAGAAGGTCCGCGAGAGGTCCTCGAGCAGGCGAGTCCGGTCGTAGGCGTCGATCTGCAGCTCGACTCGATAGGAAGCCTCGTTTTCGCCCTCCCAGCGGACCTCGACGAACCGCTCGGGCGCCTTTTTCAGGGCCTTGACGTTTTTGCAGTCGGTTCGGTGGATCGTGATCCCGCGGCCGAGGGAGACGTAGCCGGCGATCGCGTCGCCGGGCACCGGCCGGCAGCACTTGGCCAGCCGCACGGCGACGTTGTCGACTCCCTTGACGATGATCCCGTAGTTGGAAGCATCCTTGGTCCGGCGGGCGCGATCCTCCCGTCCCACCGCCGCCCCGGCGGCCTCCTCCTCGACGCCCTCGCCGGCTTTCAACCGTTGCATCAGCTTGTTGGCGGCGGTCTTGGCGGAGACTTTGCCCTGGCCGAGGGCGATGTAGAAGTCGGTTGCTTTGCGGAAGCCCATCTCGCGGATCACGTCCGCAAGTAGGGCCGATCCGGCCACCTTCTGCATCGGGATTCCGCGCGTGCGCAGCGCTTCCTCGAGCTTTTCGCGGCCGTCGCGCTCGGCGTCCTCGCGCCGCTCCTCTTTGAACCAGGAGCGGATCTTGTTGCGGGCGCGGTTGGTCCGCACCAGTTTCAGCCAGTCGAGCGAGGGGCCGCGCTTCTGCTTCGCGGTCAGGACCTCGACGATGTCGCCCGAGCGCAGCTGGTAGTGCAGCGGCACGATCGAGCCGTTGACCTTGGCGCCGACGCAGCTGTGGCCGACGTCGGTGTGGATCGCATAGGCGAAGTCGAGCGGGGTCGAGCCGGCAGAGAGGTTCTTCACTTCGCCCTTCGGGGTGAAGACGAAGACCTCGTCCTCGAAGAGGTCGACCTTGAGCGATTCGAGGAACTCGGCCGGGTCCTGTTCGCCCTCGGCCTCGACCAGCTGCCGCAGCCAGGTCATCTTCTCCCGCTGCGGGTCGCCGTGGGCGCCCTCTTTGTAGGCGACGTGGGCGGCGATCCCGTACTCGGCGAGCTTGTGCATCTCCTCGGTCCGAATCTGGATCTCCAGCGGCTTGCCCTCCGGCCCGATCACCGTCGTGTGCAGCGCCTGGTACATGTTGGCTTTGGGCATCGCGACCCAGTCCTTGAAGCGGCCGGGAAGCGGCTTCCAGAGCGAGTGGATGACGCCGATCGCGCCGTAGCAGTCTTTGACCGAGTGGACGATGACGCGCATCGCCGTCAGGTCGAAGATCTCGTTGAACTCGCGGCCCTTCTTCGCCATCTTCGTGTAGATCGAGTAGAAGTGCTTGGCGCGGCCTGAGATCTCGGCCTCGATCCCGACCTGCTCCAACTCCTGAGAGAGAAACTCGCCCGCGTCGGTGACGTAGTTCTCGCGCTCGTCGCGCTGCTGGGCGACCAGCTGTTTGATTTCCGCGTACTTGCGCGGGTGCAAGGTCGCGAAGGCGAGATCCTCAAGCTCCCATTTGATCGCGTGGATCCCCAGCCGGTGGGCGAGCGGAGCGTAGATCTCCAGCGTCTCGTGCGACTTCAGCGTCTGTTTCTGCTTCGGCAGGGCGCCGAGCGTCCGCATGTTGTGGAGGCGGTCGGCCAGCTTGATCAGAATCACCCTGACGTCGGTGGCCATCGCCACCATCATCTTCCGGTAGTTCTCGGCCTGCCTCTCGTCGCGGCTCTCGAAGGTGATTCCCGTCAGCTTGGTGACGCCGTCGACCAACTGGGCGATTTCCTCGCCGAACTCCTCCCGGATTTCCTCCAGGCTCGCGGTCGTGTCCTCGACGGTGTCGTGGAGTAGCGCCGCGCAGAGCGTCTCGGTATCGAGCCGCATGCCGGCGCAGATTTGGGCGACGCCGACCGGATGAGTGATGAACTCGTCGCCGGAGTAGCGGCGCTGGTCGGCGTGGCGGTCGCAGGCGAAATCGAAGGCGCGCTCGACCTTGGCCCGATCGATCGTCGCCACCGCGACTGCGATGCTACCGCCCGCCCCGTTGCCGGCGCCGGGTTCGGTCGCAGCCGAATCGAACTCCTCGATCACCGCGAAGAGATCGGCGAGGAGCTCCTTGTGCGCTACTGCGGTTTCGGTCTCTCGAGAAATCGCTGGGCCTCCGAAAGTCTTTCGTCGTAAGCACGGAATGCAGCTGAGCGCTGCAAATCCGTCCTCACTGAGGATACGACCCGGACGACGCCTGCGCCGCCTTCCGGGGACCCTTGTAGGAGCCCGAGCTCGCGGAGGACGCGAAACCGGCGCGCCGCGGCCTCAGGGCAGAGTGGGTGATCGCCCGCTCCGGCCAGCGCTTCGCGCAGGCGCCGGCCATGGGAGTCACCGGTCTGCCGCAGCGCCCGGTAGCTGGCAGCGACACCCTCCCGCGTCGCCATTTGCTCGGCTGAGGCTTTCGTCGCGAACTCGGCCTCGGCCTCAGTCCATAGAGCGTGCAGGAATCCAGGCGCCTCCTCCCACGGAGTGTTCGCCAGGACCTCATCGGCCTCGGACCGTGGGGGATCGACCAGGACGACGTGCTCGAAAGCGCCAACAAGCTCCGGCGCCCGCTCCAGGGCTGCGAAGTCGGTCAGGGCCAGCCCCGCGTCCGCCCGACCGCTCAGGCGCGCGATCTCCTCATCGCTGCAGCGATGGCAGGCGATCAGCGCCGCGCCGCCGTTGAACCGGGCAAGCCCGGTGGCCCCGTTCGCCAGCGCCGCCCGCCGCGAGGCATCCGCGCAGACGGCCAGCACCGCAGCCCCGCTGGAGACCAGCTCCGCAATCGCAACCGTGGCGGTCCCCCCCGACTCGACCCGCCGCCGTTCGCTTCGGCGAGTCCGCGTGAGATCGCCTATACGACGATCTACTGCGGACTCGGCGTTCAGGTCCGCGCCGAGCTCTGCTTCGAAGCGCGACCACCATCCCGCTTCGTCGCACGAGCACGAGTGTGGGAGGACCGGCTCCTCCGCCTCGGGATCCTCCAGCGCGTGGAGCTCGCGAAGCACCACCCGCGGCTCGACCGAGCCGTTCCAGTGGTTGACCTCGAGGCGGACGCTGGCGTCGAGCAGGTCCTCGTCCTCGACGCCGAGGCTGGCGCGGCCGAAGGCGACTCCCAGCGCCCGGTGCGAGCCGCTGTGGAGGCTGAAGCGGGCGTGCTTGCCCTCCCCCATCGTCCGCACTTCGCTGACCCGCGCCGCCGGCACCAGCAGCCGCACCCCTGGGTTGCCCATCCCGAACGGGGCCAGCTGCCGCAGCTCTTCGGCCAGCTCCAGTCCGAGGCCGACGCCGCCGACCATCGCATCGACCTTTTCCGTCCGCCGCAGATCGTCCTCGCTCAGGACTTGGTTCGCGTGGGCGGCGAATGCCCTCTGAAACGCTTCGACGTTCTCGGCTTTGATCTGTAGCCCAGCTGCCGCCCGGTGTCCACCGAAACCCTCGAGGTGCTCGGCACAAACCTCAAGCGCTGCGAGCAGGTCGAAGCCAGGAATGCTGCGCCCGGAGCCACGCCCGTTCCCCTCTTCGTCGAGGGAGATGACGACAACCGGTCGGCGGTGCCGCTCGACCAGGCGCGAGGCAACGATCCCGACCACGCCCGGGTGCCAGTCTTCCCCCGCGAGGACCAGGCCCCGCGCCTCTTTCAAGTCCTCGGACAGCTCGCGGCGCGCCGTCTCAGCGGCTGCGTCCACCTCCCGCTCGGTCCCCCGTCGCTCGGAATTCGCCTTGCTGAGCTCGATCGCGATCGCCTCGGCTCGCTCCGGATCCTCGGTCAAGAACAGCTCGACGCCGGCGTCCGCCCGATAGAGCCGCCCCGCGGCGTTGATCCTCGGCGCCAGCCGGAAACCCAGGTCCCCCTCGTCCAAGCGCTCGGGATCGCATTTCGCCACCTCGAGCAGCGCCTTGACCCCGACCCTCTGAGCCCTTCGCAACTCAGCCAGCCCTTTACGAACCAAGCACCGGTTCTCACCCACGAGCGGCACCACGTCAGCAACCGTCGCCAGGGCCACAAGATCGAGATCAATCGCGGCGGCTTCGGGGGAATTTTCCATTCCCCTCAGCGCACAACCAAGCTTCCAAGCAACCGCGGTACCGCAGAGAGAGGCAAACGGATAACCGCTCACTTCCGGGTGCAGGATCAGGCAATCGGGGAGTGCCTCGGCCTGCTGATGATGGTCGGTGACGATCACCTCCATCCCCAGCTCCTTCGCCAGCCGCACCTCCTCGACCGAGGTGATCCCGCAATCGACCGTCAACAGCAGCTGAGCTCCCCGCTCTGCGAGCTTCCGCACGTTCTTCTCAGACAGCCCGTATCCGTCCTCCAGCCGGTTGGGGATGAACCAATCGCAGTCGGCCCCGAGCTCGCGCAGCGTCGAGACCATCAAGGTCGTCGCGCAGACCCCGTCGACGTCGAAATCGCCGTGGACCGTGATCCGCCGGTTGTCAGCGATTGCAGCCCGAACCTGCTCGACTGCCGCCTCCATCCCGTCGAACGCCTGCGGCGGGTGGGTCTCGTCGGCAGCCAGAAACGTCCGGGCCTCTTCCGGGGTGCGGTATCCGCGCCGAACCAGCGTCACCGCGACCGGGTCGCTCAGCCCGAGCTCCTCGACCAGGGTCCGCGCCTCCGCGTAGGAGTACGGCTCGGCGGCAAATGGAGTGGCGTTATCCGGCACGCTTTCAGGCTAGGAAGCCGCGCGGCGGAAAGTCGGCGCTCGGGGGCGCCGAAGATGCGGGAAAAGCAGGTCCCGACTCAGTCGACTTGCTCTTCGGAGCGAACGCCGATCGCGTAGACGATCGCGAGCCCGATCAGCGTCCCCGGGACCGCGATCAGCGCGGTCGAGAGATCCGTGTCGCCGAGGTCTTTCCCGCTCGCCTCCTGGACGATCATCCCGAAGACGATCGAGCCGATCACGGCGCCGAGGAAAGCGCCGACGATCCCCTGCCAGAAACGATCCGGCACGAAGACGGTGAAGTGCCAGAGAGCGATTCCCATCATGAAGAAGACGACAAGTGCCATTTACTACCGCCTCCCGTGCTTGCGTCGTGCCTGTCGCCGTTCCCGGCGCTCGGTGTTGCGCTGACGCCGCTCCGCCGAGGCCTCTGCCGCCGCGTCGGTGTCCCCGTTGGTGCGCGAGCCACTGCCGCTCCCGTTACCGGAATCCTCGGTGCGCTCAGCGGTCGCCACCGGTCCGACGGCCGGCGCTGCTGCCGGTGCCTCGGCTTCGGTCGGCGTTCCCGCTTCCGCTTCCTCGTCGCGACTCAGCTTCGCCATCTCGATGTCGTCGGCGTAGGCGGGCACCTGACCGCCCTCGACCTCGGCGATCCGCAGACGGCGGCGGACGAAGCCAGGCTCGCGTTCCTTCCACGCGGTCAGCACCGGCGAGGCGATGAAGATCGAGGAGTAGGTACCGGAAGCGATCCCAACCAGCATCGCGAAGGCGAAGTCCTGGAGGGTGGCGCCGCCGAAGACCATCAGCGAGAGGACGCCCAGGAGGGTCGAGAAGCTGGTCGCCAGCGACCTGGTCAGAACCTCGCTCATCGAGCGGTTGACGATCTGGGAGAAGGCGGCACGCGGCATCCGCGGCACGTTCTCGCGGATCCGGTCGAAGACGATGATCGTGTCGTAGATCGAGTAACCCAAGATCGTCAGGAAGGCGGCGACCGTCCCGCTGCTCACCTCTTTCCCGGTCAATGAATAGACGCCGGCGGTGATCAGGATGTCGTGGAAGATCGCGATCAAGACCGGGACAGCGAACTTCGGGTCGAACCGCAGCGCCACGTAGCCGCAGATCACCAGCAGCGAGAAGATCAGCGCCTTCAGGGCGCTGTCGGCGACCTGCTGGCCGAAGGTGGGGCCGACGCTGGTGCTCTCGAAGCCTTCCTCCACCACCCCGAACTCGTCGATCAGCGTGGATTCAGCCTCGCGCACTTCGCCCGGCTCGAGTTCGTGGGACTGGATCTGGAAGACGTTGCTGCCGAAGTTCGGATCGTCGACCTGCTGGATCTCCTCGCCGCCGATGCCGGCTTCCTCGAGGGCGTCGCGCACGCCTTCCTCGTCGGTCGGCTGCTCGAGCGCCGCGGTGATCCGGGTCCCCGACTCGAAGTCGATCCCGAAGTTGAGCTGCTTGGTCGCGAGGGCGAAGCCGCCGATCAGCAGGATGACTCCCGAGATCGAGAAGAACCAGCGGCTCGCGCCCATGAAGTCGAAGTGCCATTTTTTCCCCTCGCCGCCGGCGCCGAGGGCGCTCGGCGAGCGCAGCAGCCGCGAGCGGCTCATGCTGATCAGGAGCGCCTGGGTGAAGACCACAGCGGTCAGCAGCGAGACGATCGTGCCGACGCCGAGGGTGAAGGCGAACCCCTTGACGCCCGCGGTTGCCAGCACGAAGAGGATGAAGGCGGTCAGCAGGGTGACGACATTGGCGTCGATGATCGTGCTGATCCCGCGTTTGTAGCCAGCGGCGATCGCGCTCGACATCGAGCGGCCCGCCCGTACCTCCTCCTTTATTCGCTCGAAGATGACGATGTTGGAGTCGGCGGCCACGCCTATCGTCAGCACCAGGCCGGCGATGCCCGGCAGGGTGAGGGTGATCGGGATCAGGTCGATCAGGGCGAAGAAGATCACCGCGTAGGCGCCGAGGGCAATCGAGGCGATGACGCCGAGGAAGCGGTAGTAGAGGAGCAGGAAGAGAACTACCAGCGCCAGGCCGATGATCCCGGCTTTGACGCCCTGGTCGAGCGCTTCGCTCCCGAGCGTCGCCGAGACCTGGGTCTGGCTGATCAGTTTGAGGCTGATCGGCAGGGCGCCGATCTGCAGGGTGGTCGCCAGGTCCTGAGCCTCGTCGACGCTGGTGAACCCACCCGAGATCTGGGCCCCGGTGCGGCCGTCGATCCCGTCCGGGTTTTCGGAGAAGTTGATGATCGGCCGGGTTTTGACTTCGTTGTCGAGGATGACGGCGAAGTGCCCGGAGAGTTGTTCGGCTTCTTCGCCGCCGACCGGGCCGATCGCCTGTGCCTGGCCGCGCTGGGCGATCCTCCGCGTCACTTCCTGGAAGGCGCTCTGTCCCTTGTCGGTGAAGCCGAAGGAGACGACCGGTTCGTTGTTCGGCCCATAGGTCTGTTCGGGGTCGGTGATGTCGCTGCCGCTCAGCGCCGGTTCGTCTTTGAGCGCGTACCAGCCGGGCTCCGAGCCTTCGATCGTCTCGCCCGATTCGTCGACGGGAAGTTCTGAGACGAGGATCGTGCCCGCCGGAACTTCGACGACGATCCCGTCCTTCGACCGTTTCTTCCCGGTCGCGCTGATGTAGAGGTCCTTTTCCGCCAGCTCGGGACCGGCGATCAGGTCGTGCGGCTCGGCCTTCTCGAAGAGGTAGTAGCGAGGCTTGGCTACGGAGCAGTCCTCGCAGCTCTCGACCGGTTTCTGTTCGGCGGCGAGCTGGGCGGCTTCGTATGCGGTCGGGTAGGCGCCGGAGAAGATCATCCGTTGGTTCTCTTCTTTGGCGATGTTGCGGCCGGCCTCTTCCCACCGTTTTTCGGAGGCTTTCAGCGGCCCTTCCGGCGGTTGGATCCCCGGTTTGCCGCCGATCACCTTCTGGGGCCCGATCAGGTTGGGCTCCCAGTCGAAGTAGTAGAGCTGGGCGGTGGTACCGACCTGCTCGGCGGCGCGGCGGGCGTCGGTGACGCCGGGGAGACTGACCGTGATCTGGTCGACTCCTAGCCGCGCGACCTCGGGCTCGGAGACGCCGAGCTTGTTGATCCGCTGTTCGATGATCGAGATCGAGTCCTCGATGTCTTCGCCGGAAACTTCGTTGCTCGTGCCGGTCGGCTGGCCCTGGTAGACGAGCTCCAACCCGCCCTGCAGGTCGAGGCCGAGCTTCGTTTCCTTGCTGGCGATGATCAGCCCGGATACGGCCACCAGCCCGACCACGAAGAGCAGGACGAAGAGGTTGCGGCGGCGGGAGCTCATCCGCGCTACCCCTCCGGGGTGAGGACGAGGAGGAGACCGCCGTCGTCGTCGTAGGCGGGGAAGACGTCGGCGACCGCCCGCGCAGGCAGATCGCCCTCGGCATTTACTGCGACGCGCTTGCCGAGCGAGCGCACGCCCCACTCCAGGGAGGTCTCGATCGGATTGCTGGCGCCGTCGCCGTCGGTGTCGGCCTCTTTGCCGCCGTCGCCGCCGTCGATCCAGTCGAGCCCGAGGACCTCCCGCACCGGGCGACCGATTACGTCCTCATCGGTCAAACCGGTCAGCTCGAAGCTGCCTTTGCCGGCGTCGATCACGCGTTCCTGCTTGTCACAAACGAAAAAGGCAGCATTCGGAGCCGGATAATAATCGTCGAGTAGTTCGAAGACAAAACCGAAGCCGCATTTCGAGCAGCCCTTTGGACGGGTGCTGAACCCTGCGGTCCGCTCCCCGCTCACCTCCCGGTGTCCGCAATTCGGACAGATGAAAAACGGCATATTCGACAGGCTAGCGGGAGGGTCTCAAAAGAGGCTCGCCGCACCTTCGGGCGCGGGCACCCCGAGATGGTCGAAGGCGCGCCGGCTGAGGACCCGGCCTCGCGGGGTCCGTTTCAGCAAGCCCTGCTGGAGGAGATAGGGCTCGAGCACGTCCTCGATCGTGTCCTGCTCCTCGCCGATCGCAACCGCCAGCGTCGAGAGGCCGACCGGGCCGCCGCCGAACTTGGTCGCGATCGTCTCCAGGAGGGCGCGGTCGCTGCGGTCGAGGCCGCCGGCGTCGACCTCCAACATCTCCAGCGCGTCGGCTGCCTCGCCGGCGCCGATTCGGCCGCTGCCCTTCACCTGCGCGAAGTCCCGCACCCGCTTCAGCAGGCGGTTGGCGACGCGCGGCGTTCCCCGCGACCGGGAGGCGATCGTCTCGGCCCCGGCAGGATCGATGTCCACCCCGAGGATCACCGCCGAGCGCTCGATGATCAACGCCAGGTGCTCGGCCTCGTAGTACTCGAGCCGGTGGGAGACGCCGAAGCGGTCCCGCAGCGGGGTCGTCAGCAGGCCCGACCGGGTCGTCGCCCCGATCAAGGTGAAGGGCGGCAGCGGCAGGGTCACCGTCCGGGCTCCCGCCCCCTGCCCCAGGATCACCGGCAGCTCGCCGTCCTCCATCGCCGGGTAGAGGGTCTCCTCGATCGCCCTCCCGAGCCGGTGGATCTCGTCGATGAAGAAGACGCTGCCCGGCTCCAGCGCGGTGAGGAAGGAGGCGACGTCCGCCTTGCGCTCGAGCGCCGGCCCGGCCGTCTGCACCATCGGCACCCCGAGCTCGGCGGCGACGATGTGGGCGAGCGAGGTCTTACCGAGCCCCGGGGGGCCGGCCAGAAGAACGTGGTCAAGAGGCTCGCCGCGGCCCTTTGCCGCTTCGATGAAGATCGCCAGCTGGTCGGTCACCTGCTGCTGGTTGACGAAGTCAGCCAGGGTCGGCGGCCGCAGCGAGCGGTCGAGGTCCTCCTCGGGAGCCTCGGCGCGGGCGTCGTGGACCTTGACCTCGGCGTCCACCGGCACCGGATCGCCCTCAATCCCAGGGGTGCGGATGCGGTTGCCGCCGATTTCCGGACCCTGGCTCATGCGGCGTTCCTCGAGGCCCCGGCTTTGCGCAGCGCCGCCGCGACAAGATCTTGGGGCTCGGAGCCCTCCACCCCTTCGAGCAGCTGCTCTGCCTCGAGCGGCGCGTAGCCGAGGTTGACGAGCCCGTCGCGGGCGAGCGAGCGGGCATCTCCCTGCTCGGCGACGGCGACGGCCACCTCTTCCTCCAGGGCTCCCGCCACTTTCTCCTTCAGCTCGACGATGATCCGTTCCGCCGTCCGCTTGCCGATCCCAGGGACGGCCTGGAACCGTTTTGCGTCGCCGGCCGCGATCGCCCGCAGGAGATCTCGGTGGCTGCCGCCGGAAAGGGTGGCGATCGCGACTTTCGGGCCGACCCCGCTGACCGTAATCAGGAGCCGGAAGAGGTCGCGCTCCTCCTCGGAGGAAAACCCGTAGAGCGATAGCGAGTCCTCCCGGGCGATCAGCTCGGCGTGCAGAAAAGTCTCGCGGCCCGTCGCCGGCACCGCTTTCAGGGTCTCCGAGGAGACCGCGAGCCGGTAGCCGACGCCGCCCGTGTCGACGACGACGTGGTCGGGTCGCCTCACCATCACCTCGCCACGCACCGCAGCGATCATCCGGCGACCCGCTCCCCACCTGCGGGCGTGGCTTCCTGCGCCACCGCGACCGCCTGCCGATGACCGGCGCCGCCGCCGTGGCAGATCGCCACCGCAAGGGCGTCTGCCGCGTGGTCAGGAGTCGGCGGCTCGGGCAGCCCGAGCAACGTCCCGACCATGCGCTGGACCTGCTTCTTGCCGGCTCCCCCGGAGCCGCAGACGGCCATCTTGATCGCCTGGGGCGTATAGGCGAAGCAGCTGACGCCGTGCTCGGCCGCAGCCAGCATCGCCACGCCGCTGGCCTGGCCGACAGCCATGGCCGAGCGCACGTTCTTGCCGAAGAAGACCTCCTCGATTGCCATCGCCTTCGGCTCGTGCCAGGCGATCAGCTCCTTCAAAGACCGGTGAATCCGCTCCAGGCGCCGCTCCAGCGGCTGATCAGGAGTGGTCTCCACCACCCCGCCGTCGAGGGCGACCATGTGGTTGCCCTCGACCCGCACAATCCCAAAGCCGAGATTGGCGGCACCCGGATCTATTCCCATGACTACCTGCACAGGTAGTCATTCTCGGATTCCCGTCGGATGCCTCTAAGCGGCCAATTTCTCCAGCACGTCAGCGGGGATGTCGAAATTCGCGTAGACCTCGTCGACGTCGTCCTGGTCGTCGAGCGAGTCGAGCAGCTTGAGCACCCGCTCAGCATCGTGCCCTTTCACTTCGACGCTGCTTTTCGGCTCCGTGATCAGTCCCGCGGACTCGACCTCGATGCCTTCGCCTTCGAGCGCTTCCCGGACGGCGGTCAGGGTGGTCAGCTCGCAGATCACCCGCAGTTTGTCCTCGTCCTCACGGACGTCTTCGGCGCCGGCGTCGATCGCCCCGATCAGGTCGTCCTCGCTGTAGCGGCTGCCGTCGACCACGATCGCGCCCTTTTTCTCGAAGATCCAGGCGACCGAACCGGGCTCGCCGAGGCTGCCCCCGTGTTTGGAGAAGGCGTGCCGGATCTCGGCGCTGGCGCGGTTGCGGTTGTCGGTCAGGGCCTCGACGAGGACGGCTACGCCGGCCGGGCCGTAACCCTCGTAGACAATCCTTTCGATCGCGGCGCCGTCGCTTCCGGCCCCGGTGCCGACGTCGATCGCCTTCTGGATTTTGTCCTTCGGCATCGAGGCTTCTTTGGCCTTCTGGACCGCCGTCGCCAGGGTCGGGTTGCCGCTGATGTCGCCGCCGCCGTCGCGGGCGGCTACCGTGATCGCGCGCGCGAGCTTGCTGAAGAGCTTGCCGCGTTTAGCGTCGGCGGCGCCCTTCTTGTGTTTGATCGAGTGCCACTTGGAATGCCCGGACATCGCCTAGCATTCTATGAGTCGCCCCATGGCAGTGAAAGAGAGAACCCACAGAGCAGGACACGCGCTGGCCGCCGGCCTCGTCTTCGTCGCCATGCTGCTGGCTGCCTTCTCGCTCTGGACGGCGATCCCGCTGAGCTGGGTCTACATCGCCTCGAAGCTCTCCGAGACGCAGTTCCCGAGCGGGGGGCCCTACGCCGTGGTCGCGGTCGGGATCGTCGCCTCGATCCTCGTCGTCGCCTGGCTGATCGGCCGTCTGAACAACCTCTACATCCGCATCACCGGCACCAACCGGCTGGCGCCGATCCGCCCCAGCTGGCTGAAGAGCATGCGGGACACGACCCCGATGGCGAGCTCCGTAACGGTCGTCGAGGCGGTCCTGATGGCCTCGGTGATGCTCGCCGCCCTCACCCTCACCCTCTGGTTCTTCTTCCTCGCCGGCTCACCGCTGCCGGATCAGTAACAGCTTCGTCACCGCAATTTTAAAGTTTCGTAGACCAAACGTTGCATTTGGTTTGGTAGCTTGCCATCATGGCCGTGATGGCAAGGGAAGAGTGGACCGCCCCAGATCTGAATCAGCTGAGCGCGCAGGTTGACGTCGGCTTCAAAGAGATGCGCACGGAATTCAAGGCAGTTCGAGGCGAGGTCAAAGAAGAGATTCAGGCAGTCCGAGGTGAGATCAAGGAAGAGATTCAGGCAGTCCGAGGTGAGATCGGGCAGGTCCGCGCAGAGATGGTGCAACTCCGGAGCGACATGAATGCCTTCCACCGCTCCGTCATCCAGTTGGTCTGGGGAATCGTCGGCACCGTCTTCCTCGGCTTCATGGGCACGATCGCGGCGCTGTTCTCCCTCGTCTGATCAGACGACGAACTTGCCGTCTTCCTGCATGACGACGCCATCGACTTCGAGCTTCCCTCCGAGGCGGAGGTCGCAGACTAGGTCGGTGTGGACGGCGGACTCGTTCTCGCCGCCGGACTCCGGGTAGCTGCCGCCGACCGCCATGTGGACGGTGCCGCCGATCTTCTCGTCGAGCAGGACCTCGCGGGTGCCGTTGGCGATCCCGTAGTTGGTGCCGATCCCGAGCTCGCCGAGCGTCCGGGCGCCTTCGTCGGTGTCGAGCAGCTTCAGCAGGTACTCCTCGCCGCGCTCGGCCGAGGCATCGACGACCCTGCCGGACTCGAAGCGGAGCTTGACGCCGGAGACCTCGCGGCCGCCGATCACCGCCGGCAGGTGGAAGCTGACTTCGCCCTCGACCGAATCCTCGACCGGACCGGTGAAGAACTCGCCGTCGGGCATGTTGTTGTCGCCGACGCAGGGGATGAACTTGCGGCCGGCGATCCCGAGGCGGATGTCGGTCCCCGGCGCGGTCACCCGCACCTCCTCGTGGCCCTGGATCCAGTCCGCCAGCCGGGTCGTCTCCTCCGAGGCGCGCTTCCAGGCGGTCAGCGGCTCGGGGTCATCGGCCAGGCAGGCGCCGTAGTAGAAGTCTTCGTAGTCGGCCAGGCTCATCTCTGCCTCGGAGGCGTAGGCGCTGGTCGGGAAGAGCGTGTAGCACCAGCGGAACTCGCCCTCGGCGGCGCGCTTCATCGCCCGCGTCATCAGGTCGCCGGTTGCCGACTGGCGCAACGTCTGGCGCTCCGGCGGCACCCCGGAGAGCTCACGGGTGTTGGTGCTGGCGCCGATCGCGATCCGCACGTCGGCGTTGTCGACCATCCACTCGGCAAAGGGAGAGATCCATTCCAGCTGCTTGTCGGAGGCGTGCTTGAAGTAGGCCGCCACCTGGCCCTCGAGGGCGACGTTCAGCATCGCCTGCCCGCCGGCCTTCAGCACCTCCTCGTAGACCGCCAGCAGCAGCGGCGCCGCCGCGCTCTCGCCGTCGATCGCGACGACGTCCCCCTCCTTCACCTTGGTCGAGTAGCCGACCAGGATCTTCGCCAGGTTCTGGACTCGCGTGTCACCGCCGCTCATCGCTTTGCCTCCTCCCCGACCCGTTCCCGGGCCGCCGTGGTCATTGCCATGAAGATCGCGTGGAAACGGGGGTCGTCGGTCAGCTCCGGGTGGAAGGCGCAGGCGAGCACGTTGCCTTCCCGGATCGCCACCGGGTGCCCCTCGTAGGAGGCGAGCACCTCCACCCCGTCGCCGTGGCTCTCAACCCAGGGGGCGCGGATGAAGACGGCCCGCAGCGGCTCATCGCCGGCGCCTTCAACCTCAATGTCCGCCTCGAAGCTCTGAAGCTGGCGGCCGAAGGCGTTGCGCTTTGCGACCGCGTCGATGAACCCGAGGTGGTCGGCGTCGCAGACGATCAAGCCGGCGCAGGTGCCGAGGATCGGCCGGCCCGCCTCGTGGTGGGCCCGCAGAGCCGTCTCCAGCCCCGCCGATTCGATCTGCTTGCCGATCGTCGTGCTCTCGCCCCCGGGGATTACGAGCGCGTCGAGGTTTTCCATCTCCGCCGGCGTCCGCACCTCGCACGGCTCCGCCCCGAGCGCGCGCAGCGTCTTCGCGTGGGCTTCGAAATCGCCCTGGAGCGCAAGGACGCCGGCTCTTAGGCCAGACACCTACGCTCCGCGGTTCTGCAGCAGCGCGTCCTCGGCTGCGAGGCCGGCGATCTCCAACCCCGGCATCGCCTCGCCTAGCCCGATTGAAGCGGCAGCCACGCGCTCGGGGTCGTTGTGGTGGGTGGTCGCCTCGACGATCGCTCGCGCCCGCCGCTCGGGATCGGAGCTCTTGAAGATCCCCGAGCCGACGAAGTTGCCCTCAGCACCAAGCTGCATCATCAGCGCCGCGTCGGCGGGCGTGGCGATGCCGCCGGCGCAGAAGAGCGGCACCGGCAGCCGGCCCGCAGCTGCAACCTCCTGAACGACTTCCAGCGGCGCCTGGTGCTCTTTCGCCGCCGCCGCCAGCTCCTCGGGGCGCAGCTGCGCCAGCCGCTTGATCCCGGAGGTGATCTCACGCATGTGGCGGACCGCCTCGACGACGTTGCCGGTCCCGGCCTCGCCCTTGGAGCGGACCATCGCCGCCCCCTCGCCGAGCCGCCGCAGCGCCTCGCCGAGGTTGGTGGCGCCGCAGACGAAGGGAACCTCGAAGGCGAGCTTGTCGATGTGGTGGCGCTCGTCGGCCGGCGTCAGCACCTCGGACTCGTCGATGTAGTCGACCTCGAGCGCCTGCAGGACCTGGGCCTCGGCGAAGTGGCCGATCCGGGCCTTCGCCATCACCGGGATCGAGACCGCCCCCTGGATCCCCTTGATCATCGCCGGGTCGGACATCCGGGCGACGCCGCCATCTCGGCGGATGTCGGCCGGAACCCGCTCCAGCGCCATCACCGCGACGGCACCCGCCTCCTCGGCGATCGTCGCCTCCTCGGCGGTGACCACGTCCATGATCACCCCGCCTTTCAGCATCTCGGCGAGGCCGGTCTTCAGTCGAAACGTCGCGCGCTCGGTCATTGCGTCCAGATTACCTGCCGGACGCGCGCGGGCGCTTCGCCTCTGCGGCAGAGACCGTTACTTCAGTTTGTACGCGCGGATGCGGTCTTTGTGCGCGGCTTCGTCGCGGGCGTAGAGCCCATGGGCCAGGCCCTGGACCAGGGCCATCAGCGCCGTGTGCGAGCGGTTGAAGCTGGGGCTGTTGGAGGAGAAGTAGAGAGTCAGCTCGGCGTGCTCCCCCACCTCCGACATCGTCGCATCGGAGATCGAGAGCGTACGGGCGCCGCGGTGCAGCGCCAGCTTCATCGCCCGCAGCAACAGCGGGTGGGCGCGACCGGCGGAAAGGGTGATGACGAGCGTGTTCTCGTCGATCCGGCCGAGGCGCTGGAGCGATTCGCCGCCGGTGCTGGCGACGATCTCGGCGCGGATGTCCAGCAGGCTGAGGGTGTGACGCAGGTAGCTGGCGAAGAAGGCCATCTGGTCGACGCCGACGATGACGATGCGCTGCGCTTCGGCCAGCGCCGCGACCGAGGCGTTCACCTGGTCGGACGTCAGTTTGCGCGCGGTTTCCTCGAGGTTCGCGTAATCGGCGCTGAGGGATCCCTCCAGCTCGGAGTGGTCGAAGGAGAAGAGGGCGCCGCCGGCGGTGGCGCTCGCCGCGATCGTCGTCCGGTACTCCTCGATCGCCGCCTGCTGGAGCTCCGGGTAGCCCTCGAAGCCGAGGGCCTGGGAGAAGCGCACCACCGTCGAGGACGAGGTGCTCGCTCTCCTGGCCAGCTCCTCGGCGGTGAGGAAGGCTGCCTCGTCGAGGTGGTCGACGATGTAGCGGGCGACATCCTTCTGGGAGCGCGAGAACTCTTCGAAGCGCTCCTGGATGTAGTCGGAAAGGCTTTTGAGCTGTGGGGACTTCGTTGCGGTCTTGGTCACGGCGATCCATTTCGCCGAACCTGCCACTTTCCCTTCCGGGTTCTGGTTGGATTCGTCCTGCGATGACCCTGGAAGAGGCCCTGCGCCTCGTCAACCGCAACATGATCGTCTTCGATCTCCTGCTCGGCAGCGCCGCGATCGCGGCGCCCGCCGCGACCCTGAAGGTGCTCGGCCACGAGGAGCCCTCGCCGGACGCGAAGCACCTCTTCCGTCGCTGCGGGCCGATCTGGCTCACTTTTGCCGCCGCCCACCTGGTGGCCGACCGCCGCGGCTCGGCGGCCGACTGGCAGTCGCTGGCCTGGCTGCGCGGAACCGAGATCGCCACCGATGCCCTCTGGTCCGCCTCCCCCGCGGTGAGCCGGCCGGGGGCGAAGCTGGGCCTGCAGCTGGCCGGCGTCGCCAACGTCGCGATGGCCGCCGGCTTCGCCTGGATGTCGAGGCGCTGACGTGGGGCAGTTCGAGGGGGAGCCGAGCAAACGCTGGAGCCTCTTCGGCCTAAACGAAGAGGGCGACGAGACCTGGCTGATCCGCGGGATCGCCCGCAAGCTCTACCACTGCCCGGGCTGCCACGGTGACATTCCGGTGGGCGAAGAGCACACGATCGTCCAGTACGTGCGCCGGCTCGGCGGCACCGACCATCACCACTGGCACCGCCGCTGCGCCGAAGAGCTGCTGGTCCCCGACCTCGGGAACCTGAAGAAGGTGCCCGCGGGCGAGTCGCGCCAGTCGCGGCTGGAGGCACGGGGCCGGCGGCCGGTCGGGCGACGGGATCGGCGCCGGTGAGCCTCCTTCGCCGGCTCGCCTCCACCTATCACCGGATCTGGCGGACCTACCGCGCCTGGGCCCCCTCGCTCCTGCTGCTGGCTGTGGTCGTCTTCGCACCGCTCGCCTTGCTCGACGCGCTGACGATGAACGTCGAGCTCGACTCGCTCGACCTCACCAACGGGATCAAAGTCGCGGCGCTGGTCCTCGCTGTGGGGGCGATCACCGCCACCGGACTGATCGGCGAGGTCTTCTTCAGCGGCGCGATCGCGATCTCCCTCACCCACCCTCACGGCGAGGACCCACCGCCGCTGCGCGAGATCGCCCGGCGCCTCGACTACGGCCGCCTGATCGCTGTCGACCTCGTCTACGTGGTCCTCGTCGCGGTTGGACTCCTGCTCGGCATCGTCCCCGGCCTGCTCGTCTTCGTCTGGTTCGGCCTCGCCGGTCCGGTGGTCGAGCTGGAGGAGCGCACCGCGCGGGGAGCGCTTGCCCGCAGCATGCGCCTGGTCCGGGGCAACTTCTGGCTCGTCCTCTGGGTCCTGCTCCCGATCCAGGTCCTCGGCGACGGGATCGGGCACCTGCTCGGCGCCCTGGTACACGACCTCTTCGGTCACACCTTCCTCGCCACCTGGCTCGCCGAGGCGGTCACCGACATCGCCCTCTCGCCGATCTTCGCCATCGCCGCCGTTCTGCTGACCCTCGACCTGATGCGGGAGAAGGAAGGTGGCGCTCCGCCCCTACACTCGGCGCCGCTGCCGGCATGACCACCGCCTCGATCGTCACCGACTTCTGGGACCGGATCTCCGAGCACGAGCTGCAGGGCCTCTACCTGGTCCTCATCGGCTTCCTTCTCTCCTTCGCCTTCATCCGCATGAGCACGCGGCTGATGCGCAGCCCGAAGGTCCCCTGGTGGCCTGGCAGCATCGTCAGCGACAGCGGCGTCCACCTCCACCACCTCGTCTTCGGGATCGTGACGATGATGGTCGCGGGCGCCGGCGGCTTCGCCGCTTTCGGCAACAGCCCTTGGACCGAGATCTGCGCCTTCGCCTTCGGGATCGGCGCCGGCCTGACGATCGACGAGTTCGCCCTCTGGGTCTACCTCGACGACGTCTACTGGGCGAAGGAGGGGCGCAGCTCGATCGACGCCACGGTGATCGCCGCGACGCTGATGTTGCTGGCGCTGCTCGGCTTCACCCCCTTCACGATCGAGGACGGCTCAGTCGAGGCGATCCTCGGCACCGCCCTCAGCGCCCTGCTCGTCTTTCTCCTGGTCGCGACCTGCTTCGCCAAGGGACGCATCCTGCACGGATGCATCGGCTTCTTCGTTTTCCCGATCGCCCTCTACGGCGCCTGCCGCCTCGGCAAGCCCGGCTCGGCCTGGGCCCGCCGCCGCTATGGGGATCGACACCCCGCGAAGCAGAACCGGGCAGAAGACCGCTTCCCGCCCGACCGCCGCACCGATCGCTTCAAGGACGCTTTCCGCGACACCATCGGCGGCAAGCCGAGCGAGGGAATCGCCGCCGCCCGCGAGGAGGCTTTCGCCGCCACCAAAGAAGCCAGCGAAGAAGTTCGCCAGCGAGCCGAACGGGTGACCCACCCCGGCGACCGCGACGACGTCGACCCTTAGTCATCGCTCAATCTCGGTCCCGGAGGCAAGCGCCTAGACTCGCCGCTAGGAGCATGCGCCGCCGATTTTTTATACCCGCCTTGATTGCTGTGCTGGCCCTCGGCTGGGCTGCTGACTCCGGCGCGGAGCGGGTGATCAAGGACGGTCTCGAACTGACCTTCAACGCCGACTTCGCGCCCCATGCGCTTCCTCGGGACCGCAGCGCCCCGGTCAGCGTCGAGGTCGCAGGGCGGATCGCCACCACCGATGGCAGCCACCCGCCGCCACTGCGCTGGCTCGAAATCGCGATCCACCGCAACGGCCGCCTCTACAGCAAGGGGCTCCCGGTCTGCTCGGCGCCGATCCTGCAGTCGACCAGCACCGAAGCGGCCCTGGAACGCTGCCGACCGGCCTTGGTCGGGCATGGCAGCTTCCGCGCCGATGTGCAGCTGGGCAAAGAGATCATCGCGAGCGGAAAGATCCTCGCCTTCAACAGTCGCCTGCACGGCAAGCAGGCACTGGTCCTCCACCTCTTCGCCGGGGTCCCCGTTCGCTTCACCCTGGTGGTGCCGCTGGCGATTCAGCATCTGAGCAAGGGAAGATTCGGCACCCTCCTGCGAGCAAAGATCCCGCGCCTGGGCGGCGGCCTCGGTTCGGTGACCGAAATCCAGCTGAAGATCGACCGGCGCTACTCCTACGCAGGCAAGCGCCGCAGCTACGTGTCAGCCGCATGTAGCGCCCCCGGCAACTTCACGATTGCCCCGTTCGTCTTCGCCCGTGGAACCTTCCGCTTCGAAGGCCACAGCGAGATCAGCGAAAACATCGAACGGACCTGCCGGGTGCGGTAGCTACTAGAGCCCGAGGCCGCCGACGCCACCCTCGTCCCAGCCGAGGTGGTGCGCGAGCTCGTGGCGCAGGGTCTGCTCCACCTGGCGGGCGAGCAGCTCGCGATCGTGGCCGAAGTCCCGTTCGAGCGTGTCGCGGTAGATCACGATCCGGTCTTCGTAGCGTTCGGCCGCGACCCCGTCGCCGAAGTACTCGCCATAGGCCCTGCGCTCGAAGCCGAGGTCGGAGATGACCACCGCCACCCGCTCGAGCAGGCGCTGGAATTCCTCGGGGAGAGCGTCGATCGCATCGGCGACCAGCGACTCGAAGCTGTCCGGCTCCGTCTGATTCACTGCCGCCACGTTAAACAGCAACGATCTGGAGCATTGATGAGCAAAAAGCCGCGCCCCGTTCTCTCGCTGTTCGCCGTGATCGCGATCGCCGCCGGCGGCGTCGTCTGGTCCGGCTGCGGCAGCAGCGACGACACCACCGGAACGATCTCCGAACAGGCAGAAACGCAGGTCGAAGAAGGCACGAAGAAGGCCGAAGAGGCGATCGACGAAGGCGTCGAAAAGACCAAGAAGGGCCTCGAAGAAGCCAAGGAACAGGTCAACGGCAAGACCAAGAAGAAGTTCGAAAAGGCCCAGAAGGAAGCCGAAGAGGGCCTTGAAGAAGGTCAGGCGAAGGCCGAAAAGGGCATCGAAGAAGCGAAGGAACAGGCGGAAAAGTACCTGCCCTAGGCTCGAGCTTCGGCGTGGAGGTCCCCGGTGGCGGCGATGCTCTCACCGAGGATCTCCACCGAGAGCCGCAGCATCTCCTCTGAGATCGTGAACGGCGGCGCGAAGCAGAGGATGTCGTCCAAGAGGCCGCGGGTAAGCAGCCCGCGATCCCGCGCCGCGTAGGCGGCGCGCCGGCCGCGTCCGGCCTCGACCGGCCAGCGCTGACGGGTCTCCTCGTCGGCGACCAGCTCCACCCCGACCATCAGGCCAGCCTGACGAACCTCCCCGACTTCAGGCAGGTTTTGAAGCGGGGCCACGGCTTCGGCGAGGAGCTCGCTCGTCTCCCGCACGCGAGCCAGAAGGCCCTCCCGCTCGATCGCCTCGATCGTCGCCAGGGCAACGGCGCAGGCGACCGGGTGGCCGGAGTGGGTGAAGCCGTGCATCAGGTAGCCCGGCCGGCGGTCGGGGTCGCGGAGCTCGTCCCAGAGGGCGTCGCCGAGGATCACCCCGCCCAGCGGGATGTAGCCGTTGGTCACACCCTTGGCGAAAGTGACCATGTCGGCGACGACCTCCTCGTGCTCGCAGGCAAACCAGGCCCCGGTGCGGCCGAAGCCGGTGATCACCTCGTCGACGATCAGCAGCACCTCGTGCCGGTCGCAGATTTCCCGCAGGCGCCGCAGGTAGCCCACCGGCGGCACGATCACCCCACCCGAACCGAATACCGGCTCGACGATGAGGGCGGCCACCCGATCGGCGCCGAGCTCCTCGATCTTCTGCTCGAGCGCCTTTCCCTGGCAGATCGGGCAGGTCTCCGGATCGCAGGGGATGCCGGATTCGCAGCGGTAGGTGTAGGGCGCCGGCACCTCGACCACGTCGGGAGCGGGGTCCCCGAAGTCGGGGTGGTAGGCGCTCAGCCGGGTCGCGGTGGTCGTCACCCCTGACAGCCCGTGGTAGCCCCTGTCGTGCGCGAGGACGATCGACTTCTGCGGCATGCCGCGGTGGATCCAGTGGCGCCGCGCCAGCTTGATCGCGGTCTCGTTGGCTTCACTGCCGCCGCTGACGAAGAAGACTCCGCTCAAACCAGGCGTCAGCGCCGTGATCCGCTCGGCAAGCTCAATCGCGGGCGGCGAGGAGACACCGCCGAAGGTGGCGACGTAGGGCAGGGCCTGAAGCTGGGCCTGGGCCGCCTCGACCAAATCTTCCCGGCCGTGGCCGAGGTTGACCGTCCAGAGCCCCGAGCAGCCGTCGATCAGCCGCCGGCCTTCGGCGGCGACAAGCTCGCACCCTTCTCCGCGGACGATCACCAGCGGCCCGGCTGCGGGCAGCTGGGAGTGATCGGTCAGGGGATGGACCAAGTGCGCCAGATCCCCTGCGAGATGATCTGGACTGGACACGCGACCACCGACAATAGTCCAGACTGGACAGTTTGTCTATGAATCTGCAGGTGACTTCTTGCGTCCCAAAGGACTGCGCGGAGCCGCCTTTGGCGGCACAGAACAGATCGAGTACCAGTGAAGCAGCGCAAGTTGGTGAGCGGCCTTGTCGATGTCCTCTTCGCTGGAGGTGACGTCGAAGGAGGAGAGCACCGACTCGATCATCGCGAAGGCCGCGCGGACTCCGAACTCGAGGTCGATGTCCTCGCGGATCAGGCCGGCGTCGGCGTCGGCGGCGTGGACGTCGATGATCCACCCCAGGAGGGCATCGTCGGCCGCTTTGTCCGCCTCCTCCCAGCCGCTGCCGCGCAGGTTCTTGGCGACCGCGACGATCGGCCTCAGGTCGGCGTTCTTGACCCGCCAGCTCAGAGCTTCGCGAACCATCTCCTGGATCAGATCGAATGAAGTTTCCCCGGAGCGGGCGTTTTCTCGGAGCCGGGTGGCGATCATCGCGTAACCGGTCATGTAGTCGCGGATGATCTCGGCGAGGATGTCCTGCTTGTCGTCGAAGTTGTTGTAGACGGTCGCCCGGGCCACCTGCGCCGTCCGCGCGATGTCGCCCATCGAGGTCTCCGAAAAACCGCGCCTGGCGAACAACCTCCGGCTCGCCTCGAGGATCTTCGTCCTCGCGCGTGGCTCCCCTCGACGCGGGCGAGTCACCTTTGCCCCTTCCGGAGACGATTAGTCAGCCTCTTCACATGGGCGAGACTATCCAATAGATGTGACATGACCATTTTCACTGGACTTCCTCGGGAATCTCGTACCACCGCTTCCGCTCCCCGATCCGTGCGCGCAGCTTCCACCGTCGCGTCTTGGGAACGCTGTCCAGTTCGGCGCGGAGCCGCCGCAGGCGTTCGGCGGCGAGCTCTGCAGCCTCGAATCCGCAAAGGTCGAGAGCAAACCGTTCGCTGCGCTCTGCCACCGTTCCCATCGTTTTCCAAAGCCCCCAGTCTCCGGCGCTCAACTGCGACACATACGTGGAATTGACACCGCTCTCGTCGACGGTGAGGTCATAGTCGGCAAAGATCGCGCAGATGTCGAGAAAGTCCTTTTCGTTGGTCTCGACGATCTGGAGCTTCAACACGGTGAGGTCGGCAAGTGAGAGAGTCAGCGGTGCAGCGTCGATCCGGCGTTTCAGGTCTATCCGGTGGCAGAGGTTCGCCTCGTCGACGAACACATCCACCTGCCGCTGGTTGCTCTCGTCCCAGAAGAAGAGCCGGCGGTGACCGTGGAGGATGTTGAACTCCCGGTCCCCGGTGTAACCAAAAGACTCCATCAGCTCGACCACACCCTCCTTGGCGGATCCGGTGGTGGCGAAATCGATATCGGCGTAATCTCGCTGCAACGGCGGCCGGCGGCTGCTCGGACAGAGGATCGCGACCGCGACCCCGCCGAGCACTCGCAGCGGCAAGCCGCGCTCGGCGGCGCCCTCCGCTATCCGGACCCCCTCGGCGACGGGATCCGGGAGCGGCTTGATTTCGCCCTCGATCA
>Ga0126305_10000107_pt1 | contig 36196 bp, 31 predicted proteins | sample Plot26_FD_92536 | JGI IMG/M metagenome (GOLD analysis project Ga0126305, IMG submission 92536) | Serpentine soil microbial communities from UC McLaughlin Reserve, CA, USA - Plot26 | ecosystem: Environmental > Terrestrial > Soil > Grasslands | place: USA: UC McLaughlin Reserve, Lake County... | reverse complement strand
GACCAGTCGAACCAGCGACGACCGATCGGGGAAGATGCCGACGACGTCGGTGCGGCGTCGGATCTCCCGGTTCAGCCGTTCTTGGGGGTTGTTGGACCAGATTTGGCGCCACGCCGCTTTCGGGAACGCGGTGAACGCGAGGATGTCGGCGCGGGCGGCGTCCAGGTGTTGCGCGATGGCCGGGAGTTTGTCAGCTAGGGCGTCGAGGATCCGGTCGAACTGGGCGTGCACCGCCTCAGCGTCGGGCTGATCGTAGACGCTGTGCAGCAGGGCTTTGACCCAGCCCCATGCTGACTTCGGGGTCGCCGCCATCAGGTTCGCGGCGTAGTGGGTGCGACACCGCTGCCAGCTGGCGCCGGGCAGGGTGGCGCCGATCGCCTCGACCAGCCCACGGTGGGCATCACTGGTGACCAGGCTGACCCCGGACAGGCCACGGGCGGTCAGGTCACGAAAGAACCCCAGCCAGCCGGCGCCGTCCTCTGCGGAGGTGACGTGTAAGCCGAGGATCTCCCGATAACCGTCGGCGTTCACCCCGGTCGCCAGCAGCGCGTGCACATTCACCGTCCGGCCGCCCTCGCGCACCTTCAACACCAGCGCGTCGGCGGCGAGGAAGGTGTACGGGCCGGCATCCAATGGCCGGGTGCGGAAGGCTTCGACCTGCGCGTCGAGGTCACGCGCCATCTCACTGACCTGCGACTTGCTCAGCCGGGTGATGCCCAACTGCTCAACCAGCTTCTCCATCCGCCGGGTGGACACCCCGAGCAGATACGAGGTGGCGACCACGCTGACCAGCGCCGATTCGGCCCGCCGGCGCCGCTCCAGCAGCCAGTCCGGGAAGTAGCTGCCCTCCCGCAATTTCGGGACCGCCAGCTCGATCGATCCAGCCCGGGTGTCCCAGGCCCGGTGCCGGTAGCCGTTGCGGGTGTTGGTCCGCTCCGGGCTGCGCTGCCCATAGCCGGCGCCGCACACAGCGTCGGCCTCAGCCGACATCAACGCCTCAGCGAACGTTTGAATCATGGATCTGAGCAGGTCGGGGCTGGCCTGAGACAACTGCTCAGCCATCCAACCGGGCAGGTCGATACTGGGTGTTGCGGTCATCGTCGTGCTCCTTGTCGAAGATCTTTGGAAGGACTTCAAACAAGATCACGCGATGGCCGTCTCAGGTCACGGCGCCACGCTTAACGGCGACGGTCTCGTACACCACTTCCCTGGACGTAACTCCACAGTGGCCTTGCGGCCCTGTGACTCAAGCCAGCGGCTGAAGAAAATCACGGCTTGCCCGTAGAGCCGCAGCGTCGCCGGGCTACGGCCCTCGGCTCGGAGATGACGCAGGAATGAGCGTTGTAAATCTTGCAAGTGGGCCGCCACAGCGAGCAAGTTATGAGGCGAGCATGCGCGCTGTGCTACTCCGACACGTTCAGGTTAGGCCTTCGTTTTCCCTTGTCAGTGCAGTCATTCGGCTTGGTTGGACTCTGGCTGGCTCGCCCGGCATCTTAGGATAGTCAGGCGGATAGGGCATCTCGGCACCGCCGTACTTTCCGGTACCGAGCTCCCGTACGTCGCGCTCGAACATCTCCAATGCGCCGTCCAGCTTCGCTTCCTTGCTGGCATAGAACTCCCGCCACACGTCACCTCGTTGGGTGAACCGCTCATGCATGCTGATCACGGTCAGGTCTTCCGGCTCGACGTCGTCGAGCTCCTCCCAGCTCAGGGGGGCTGATACCTGGGCGTTCGGCGTCGGTCGGATTGAGTAGGCCGAGGCAATGGTGCGGTCCCGTGCCATCTGGTTGAAGTCGACAAATATTCGGTTCCCCCGCTCCTCCTTCCACCAGCTGATGGTCGCGTACTCCGGCATCCGGCGCGCCAGTTCCCGGCCCAAAGCAATCACTGCGTGACGGGCGTCAATGAAGCCATAGGTCGGCTCAACTGGCACGAAGACGTGCAGTCCACGGCCACCGCTGGTCTTCGGGTACCCAATGAGATTCGCATCGGAGAGCACTCCGCGAAGCTCGTGAGCCGCCCGTACGGCATCGTCGAAGTCCGTGCCAGGCTGTGGATCAAGATCGATGCGGAGCTGATCGACCTTTTCGGTGTCGGAACACTTGACCGGCCATGGGTGGTAGCGGAGTGTGCCCAGATTGGCCATCCAGGCGATCACTGCCAACTCCGTTGGGCACACTTCGTCGGCAGTCCGGCCTGACGGAAATGTGATCGTCACCGTCTGCACCCACTCCGGCATTCCCTTGGTCGGGGCGCGTTTCTGATAGAAGGCCTCACCGTGAGAATCGGCCCGAGTGCTGAGCTTCACGTCGGGCCGATATCCGCCAGGCCACCGCTCCATGGTGACCGGTCGGTCCTGAAGGGCGGCAAAAATGCCATCGCCGACCGTCAGCACGTATTGCACGATGTCGAGCTTGGTCAACCCGACGTCGGGGAAGTAGGGCTTGTCCGGACTGGTCACTCTTACCGTACGGTTACCTACGCTCAGTTCCACCGCCGGCACGGGCATGCCCGACAGCTTAGGTGACTAGTCTGGAAGCATGACCGAATCGACTCGCACAGGTCAGCAGAGCAACCCCGCCGCGCAAGTCGGCAAGGTGATCAAGTCCGAGGCGGAGTGGCGGGCCCAGCTGACGCCGAAGGAATACCACGTGCTGCGCGAGGCGGGCACCGAACGTCCGTTCACCGGCGAGTACACCGACACGAAGGCTAAGGGCGTGTACCGCTGCCGCGCGTGCGGCGCCGAATTGTTCCGGAGCGACACCAAGTTCGAGTCCCACTGCGGCTGGCCTTCGTTCTTCGCCCCGCTGGCCGAGGACCGAGTTCGCTACATCGAGGACGGCTCGCTGTTCATGAAGCGGATCGAGGTTCGCTGTGCTACCTGCGATTCGCATCTCGGCCACGTGTTCTCCGGTGAGGGCTATCCGACACCGACTGATCTGCGCTACTGCATCAACTCGATCTCACTGACCCTCGAGCCGGACGAGAAGTAACCGGCTCCGCCTCACCAGGAGGCGAGGATGTCGGACAGCTCGCGTCGGCGGCCGGTGTAGAAGGGAATCTCTTCCCGGGTGTGCCGCCGCGCCGCGGCCGCTCGCAGGGCCCTCATCAGGTCAACGATGCGGTGCAGCTCGTCTGCCTCGAAGGCCAGGATCCATTCGTAGTCGCCCAGCGCAAAGGCGGAGACCGTATTGGCCCGCACATCCGGATACGGCCGAGCCAGCATGCCGTGCTCGACCAGCATGGCGCGCCGCTCCTCCTCTGGCAGCAGGTACCACTCGTACGAACGTACGAACGGGTAGACGCACAGGTGGAGCTTGGCTACCTCGTCAGCCATGAAAGCGGGAACGTGACCCTTGTTGAACTCCGCCGGCCGATGCAGCCCCATCACCGACCAGACCGGCGACAGAAACTGGCGTCCGAGCTCCGACCGGCGCAGCGCGGCATAGGCATCTTGCAGGCTCTCCGACTTCGTAGCGTGCCACCAGACCATCAGATCCGCGTCTGCTCTCAGTCCAGCCACGTCGTACCAACCGCGAATGACCAGGTCGGACTCGCTCGTTGCGCTGTTCACGGCATCCAGTACCGCGTCGGCATCCCCAGCAGACAAAGGGGCCGCATTGGTTCTGCGGAAGACAGACCACATCGTGTAGCGGACGGTCTCGTTGATGTCACGCGGTGAGATCACGGCACTCTCCTCCTGTAGCCGCTGATGGTTGCGCTCCGACCCACCCAGGTCAGAGATGATCTTGGCGGCTGCATCGGCCCCGGAGCCGATGCAGGCAGCGATTCCGATGCCATCCAGCGCCGCGCCGCACAACGCCAGGCGGGGAGTTTCGTCGACCTGCCGCCGAAGACGCGCTACACGGTCTGGATGGCCGACAAGATACTGCGGTAGGGCACCACCCCAACGCTGCACATGGCCAGTGACCAGTCCGATCCGTTCCCAGCCCGGAATCCCGCGGGCCTCGGCGAACGTCCGTGCCAACAGGATGTCATTGCCAACCTGCAGGAGGTGCTCCTCCCCCAGGCGCCCGACGCTGGCACGGACCACCGTTGCCTCACTCCCCCATGTTTGGGAGGCAATCTCGGCCAGCCAGGGCCACTTGATCGAGGAGCAGGTGACCGCCTTGATCGTCGGCAGTTCCCCCGGCGGGGCCAGCAGTCCCGATGCTCGTGTCCGAAGTCCGCTAACGATCATGGTTACCACGGCCATTGATGCGTATGGCACGGCCGCCAGTTCCCCGGCGATCGGCTGATCAGCTAGGAACTTAGCTGCGGCTGGCCATGGAACGGCGATGACCACCGCGTCCGCTCTTGGACTATCCATCGATGTTGTTGATTTGGTGGCCAGTTCGTAACCCTGGCCGATCCGATTCAGCGCCCGTACGGTCGTGGTCAGCTGAAGCGATACGCCTCGCCGGTCAAGATCACTCATCAGGGCGTCGATTAGGGTGTTGAGCCCACCCGTCAGACCTGCGAAAATCGGCCCACTCGTCACCGTGTCGGCCACCGCTCGCGCCTGATCGACGAGCGAACCACCGTTACCGACTCGGCGAAAGAGTTCCGGCGACACCGCCGAGAACGACAATTCACGAGCGTGACCGGCATAGACACCGCCTAGGAACGGCTCGACGAGACGATCAGTCACCTCTGGCCCGAGACGCTCGTCGACATGGCGGCCGATCGCCACATCGCCGGCCGGGACTGTTGGCTCCGTAGGCTCGGATCGCGCCCTTGCCAAGCCCTCGACCGACAAGACTCCGTCGAGCTGTTCAAGATCGGTCGGGACGCCAGTCACCGATCGCGGCATACGGTGCAGCCGACCACCGACCAAGAGCTCCGGCTTGGCATCGCTCGGCTGGACCAGCTGATCATGCAGGCCGAGCGACTCGATCAGCGCAAGGCCCTCAGGACGGCGGGCTAGCAACGACTCGGCCCCGACATCGAGCCGTATCCCGTCGAGGACAGTCGAATTGATCTTGCCGCCCCACCGGCCGCCGGCCTCCAGAACGGTCACGTGGAGTCCGGCTCCGGCCAGGGCCCGAGCAGCCACGAGCCCCGAAATTCCGCCACCAACCACCGCGACGCTTGCGCTCACGCGACCATCCCGTCAGCTCTGGCCGCGCGCCGCAGCTCCACTGCCTCGGCGTGCACCATATCGACGATCCGCGCCAGTACGTCCGGATCGGCATTCGGCGGCACGCCGTGGCCCAGGTTGAAGACATGGCCGGGAGCAGCCGCCCCGGACCTGATGATCTCCCGCACTCGATCTGCCAGCACCGACCAGGGAGCGCCCAGCAGCGCAGGGTCGAGGTTGCCCTGGACCGCGTACCGATCCCCCATTCGATGGCTGGCCTCGGCCAACGGCACCCGCCAGTCCACGCCGATGACATCGGCGCCGGCCTCGGCCATCGAACCCAGCAGCTCACCCGTCCCGACTCCGAAATGAATCCGAGGAGCGCCATTCGACCCGAGCCTTTCCAGCAAGCGGGCGGAGTACGGCTGTGCGAACCGGGCATAGTCTGCCAGGCTGAGTGATCCGGCCCATGAATCGAAGAGTTGGACCGCAGACGCCCCGGCCTCGACTTGCACCTGGAGAAACGCCGCGGAGATGTCGGCCAGCCGGTTGCAGAGCTCGTGCCAGAACGCCGGCTCCGCAACCATCACAGTCTTGGTCTTGGCGTAGTCGCGGCTCGGCCCGCCCTCAATGAGATAGCTGGCCAAGGTGAACGGAGCTCCAGCAAACCCAATCAGTGGCAGCTCACCCAGTTCGGCCACGACCAGTTGCACCGCCCGGCCAACGTAGTCGATGTCCTCCGGGGCGAGATCTCGCAGTGTTTCAAGATCCGCCGTCGTGCGGAGCGGCCGAGCGATGATTGGCCCTGTCCCGGAGACGATCTCCAGGTCCACCCCGACTGCCTTCAGCGGCAGCATGATGTCGGAGTAGAGAACGGCGGCATCGACGCCGTACCGGCGAACCGGCTGCAGAGTAATCTCAGCAACCAGCTCCGGGCGACTACAGCTCTCCAGCATGGAAAGTCCGGACCGAGCCTTCCGATACTCGGGCAATGACCGGCCGGCCTGACGCATGAACCAGACAGGCACCCGATCGTCTTGCTGTTGGCACCGGCATGCCGCCAGCAAGGACGAGACGGGCTTGGTCACCCCGAAATCCTGTCACGGAGCTATACCAACGCCCTCCGCCACTGCTGCAAGAGATTCCCGCGAGGCGGCAATCTCTGTCCGATGGCTCACTTCCCTTGCCGAGGATTGCGCCCGACAATCTCTACTTCCTCTCGCTGCTCAAGACCGCGGCGCGCAATCCTTTCAAAATCGGCGCGTCGAGACAGGCTCGCTCGGAGGGCACCATACGCTCGTGTAGTGGCAGCGAACTCTGATGCGGCGCCGGTTCCCGACGACTTCCGCCGCGCTGTCCATGAGCTGTTGTCCGCGACATGGCGCCCGGAGTTGGTCGTGGAGGAGATTCCAGCGCCGCAGCGGATCGCTCCGTTCGCCGCCGCGATCGCGGCAGAGGTGATTGCCAACGAGGCCGAAATCGGCAGCGGCCGGCTCGTATTGCTGCACGATCCGGCTGGCAACGCGGCCTGGCAGGGCACATTCCGGTGCGTGAGTTTCGCCCGCGCCGACATCGAACCGGAGATGGTCACCGATCCGCTGCTCGGCAGCGTTGGCTGGTCATGGTTGATCGATGCGCTCAACGCGCACGCAGCTGACTACCTTGCGCCCAGCGGCACAGTGACATCGGTCTCGAGCGAATCATTCGGAGGGATGTCAGACGAAGCGCCACAAGCCGAAGTCGAGGTACGCGCATCCTGGACCCCGCAGCTGACCGGCGGCGCCGGGTTGTCGGCCCACGTCGCCGCCTGGGCTGAACTACTCTGTACGGCGGCGGGACTTCCTCCTGTGCCCACCGGGGTGGTCATGATGCCTTCTCGGCGTAAGCCACCGACTCGAAATCCACGGAGACGTTGACTGAACCGCAGTTCACACCGCCACGCAATGCCGAATCGGACGTGGCACACCTCGTTGAGCCGACCGACGGCGTGCCAGCCGTCGTCAACACCCCCGAAGCCTTGGCCGACGCAATCGAGCGGCTGCAGGCCGGCACCGGCCCGGTCGCTGTCGACGCCGAACGAGCGCATGGATTTCGCTACAGCCAGCGCGCCTACCTCGTCCAGTTGCGCCGGGGGAGCGCTGGCACGCATCTGGTGGATCCGATCGCCTTTGGACAACCCGCTGACCTATCCCAGCTCGCCGAGGCAATCGCCGACGCCGAATGGGTGATTCATGCTGCCAGCCAGGACCTGCCCTGTCTGACCGAGCTCAAGCTGATCCCGCGCCACCTGTTCGACACCGAGCTAGCGGCTCGGCTGCTGGGACATCCACGGGTTGCGCTGGGAACGATGCTGGAGCAGCTCTTCGGTGTTCGCCTCCGCAAGGAGTACTCAGCTTCTGATTGGTCGATGCGACCTCTGCCCGCCGAATGGCTGGCGTACGCGGCATTGGATGTTGAACTCCTGCTCGAGCTGCGCGACCGGCTGGCCGGCGACTTAATGGCGGCCGGCAAGTGGGATTGGGCCCAAGAAGAGTTCGCCGCATTGGTGGCCAACGCCGGCAGAATTGTCGACCCGCGCCCGGATCCCTGGCGGCGCACGTCCGGCATCCACAAGGTACGGACCCGGCGCGGGCTGGCCTATGTCGCAGAACTCTGGCGAGCGCGCGATCGCATCGCGCAGCAGCTCGATCGCGCCCCGGGCAGAATCCTTCCAGACATGGCGATCAGCGACCTGGCAGCCGCCGGCGGAGACCGGTCCGGTGCCACAGCGGCCAGGGCCGCGATGCGCAAGCTCCCAGCATTTCAGCGCAAGCAGGCCAAACGCTTCGAGCCCAATTGGGTTGAAGCCGTCCAGGTCGCGGCCAGCCTGCGGGAGTCCGAGCTGCCACTTCTGCATCTGCCGGGCGAGGGCCCGCCGCATCCTCGCTTATGGGCCAACAAGAACCCCGCGGCCGCTGAACGGCTGACTGCGGCCAGGGAGGCGCTGGCGGCACAAGCCGAGATATTGGGTCTTCCCCTGGAAAACCTCCTAACCCCTGATCACGTACGCCGCCTGGCCTGGCAACCCCCGATCCCGACAACTACTGACACGATCGACGCTGCCCTGACCACCTTGGGTGCACGCCGCTGGCAACGCCGGCTCACCACCGACCTGCTCGCCAACGCTTTTGCAGCCGGCGACGCGCCAGCCTAGTTACTCGCGAGTAATGTTGAGGTGTGCCTTCTGAACTTCGCAACGTCGTGTTCGTGGACGGCGTCCGTACACCCTTCGGCAAGGCGGGCTCGATGTACGCCGAGACCCGTGCCGACGATCTTGTGATCGCCTGCATCCGGGAGCTGATGCGTCGCCATCCCGAACTGCCCCCTGAACGGGTGGACGATGTCGCCGTCGCCGCGACCACACAGATCGGTGACCAGGCCCTCACCATCGGTCGCTCGGCGGCATTGCTGGCCGGGCTGCCGCGCAGCGTGCCCGGCTTCGCGATCGACCGGATGTGTGCCGGCGCCATGACGGCGGTCACCACGGTGGCCTCCGGAATCGCTTTTGGTGCCTACGACGTCGCGATCGCCGGCGGGGTGGAACACATGGGCCACCATCCAATGGGTGAAGGTGTCGACCCCAATCCCCGTATCATCGCCGAGAAGCTGGTCGACGAGTCGGCCCTTGTGATGGGATCGACTGCGGAGAACATCCACGACCGATTCCCGGCGCTGACGAGGGAGCGGGCCGATGCCTTCGCCGCGGGTAGCCAGCAGCGAGTGCAGCAGGCGTATCGGGCCGGTGTCATCCAGGAGTCGCTGGTGCCGATCGCCACTCGTAGCGCCGAGCTCGGTTGGGGTCTGGCGACTGCCGACGAGCCGCCGCGCCCGGGCACTACGGTTGAAGTACTCGCCGGGCTTAGGACGCCCTTCCGGCCACACGGGCGGGTGACCGCCGGCAACGCGGCCGGACTCAATGATGGCGCGACGGCGTGCATCGTGGCTGCGGAAACCGTCGCCGAGGAGCTGGGCCTGCCGGCCGCCATGCGGCTGGTCTCCTACGCCTTCGCCGGAGTTGAACCCGAGCTGATGGGCGTCGGGCCCATCCCGGCCACCGAGAAGGCGCTGAGCAAGGCCGGACTGACCATCGACGACATCGGCGCGATCGAGATCAACGAAGCGTTCGCGGTCCAGGTCCTGGCCTTCCTCGATCACTTCGGCATTGACGCGAATGATCCCCGGGTGAACCCCTACGGTGGAGCGATCGCGTTCGGGCACCCTCTTGCCAGCTCCGGCGTCCGGCTGATGATTCAGCTTGCGCGAACCTTCCGTGATCACTCTGACGTCCAGTACGGGTTGACGACCATGTGCATAGGTCTGGGTATGGGCGGTTCGGTCATCTGGGAGAACCCCAACTTCTCTGCAGAGGCTGTGGCATGAACTCAGCGGAGCTACAGCAGGTGCTCGACCAGGCTGCAGCGCTTGCGGATTCCGAGGTCGTGACCCGGGCGCTCAGTCGGGATGTGATTCTGCCGAACACCGACAAGTCGGCTGTGTTGATCACGCTCGACAACGGTCATGATCACACCCGTCCGACAACGCTGGGACCCCGCGGTCTCGCGTCGCTCAATGAGGCTCTCGACGCAGCGTTAGCCCGGTCGGACATTGCTGCGATCGCAATCACCGGGAAGCCGTTCATGCTGGCTGCCGGCGCAGACCTGACTGTGTTCGCCAAGATCACCAAACGGGATCAGGGATTGGCGATCGCTCGGATCGGCCATGCGGTCTTCGACAAGCTGCACACCTCGCACGTACCGACCTTTGCTTTCATCAATGGTCTGGCCCTTGGCGGGGGGCTCGAGATCACGCTGCATTGCCACTACCGAACGGTGTCCTCCGGAGCCACCGCAATCGCGTTCTCGGAGTGCTTCCTGGGGCTGTTCCCTGCGTGGGGTGGCTGCTATCTGCTACCGAACCTGGTCGGGGCCGACCGAGCGGTTCAGGTGATCATCGAGAACGCGCTCAGCCAGAATAGGATGCTTACTGGCTCGCAGGTACACCAGCTGTGGATTGCCGATGCGATCTTCGATTCCGCCGACTTCCTTGCGCAATCCCTGGACTGGGCAGGTCGCCTGGTAGCAGGAACTGTGAGCGTCGCCCGGCCGGAGATCGACCGAGCAGAAGCGTGGGACAGCGCCGTCAGCCGAGGACGCGCCTTCGCTGATTCCAAAGTCGGCGGTGCCGCTCCTGGCCCGTACCGAGCGTTAGAACTGATCGCCGCTGCCAAGACCGCCGACCGCCAGTCCGCGTACGCAGCCGAGGACGATGCCCTCGGCGATTTGATCATGAGTCAGGAGCTCCGGGCCAGCCTCTACGCGTTCGAACTGGTCCGGAAGCGGGGGCGGAAGCCGGCCGGTGCGCCTGACAACCTGCTAGCCCGCCCGATCACCAAGGTTGGCATTGTCGGCGCCGGTCTGATGGCCAGCCAGCTGGCGTTGCTGTTCCTTCGGCGGCTCCAGGTTCCGGTGGTGATCTCCGACCTTGATCAGGACCGGGTCGACAAAGGGCTCGCATCGGTAAATGCCGAGATCCGCCGGCTGCTCGATAAGAGTCGCGTGAACCAGGATGGCGCAAATCGGCTTAGTGCTCTGATTTCCGGCACGATGGACCTTGCGGACTTCGCCGACTGTGACTTCGTGATCGAGGCGGTCTTCGAGGAACTGGCGATCAAGAAGTCAGTCTTCGCCGATCTGGAAAAGCATGTGGCACCGACATGTGTGTTGGCCACCAATACGTCCTCCCTGTCGGTCGCAGCCATGGCCGACGATCTGGAACATCCCGAACGCGTTGTCGGCTTCCACTTCTTCAATCCGGTGGCCGTGCTTCCGCTGCTGGAAGTGGTCCGCGCCGAGGCGACCGACGAGGAAACGTTGGCCACGGCCTTTGCCACAGCGAAGGAGCTGCGCAAGAATGCCGTCCTGGTCAAGGACGCGCCGGCCTTCGTCGTGAATCGCCTACTACTTCGCCTCATGTGCGAGATCACCCGAGCCGTTGACGAGGGCACCCCAGTAAGCGACGCCGACGCGGCGATGCGACCCCTCGGACTGCCCATGTCGCCGTTTCAATTGCTCCAGCTCGTCGGACCGGCGGTTGCCTTGCATGTCGCCGGGAGCCTGCACAAGGCGTTCGGCGATCGGTTCTGGGTCTCACCCAACCTTCAGCGGCTTGTCGCCTTACGGAGGCTGGGTATCTATGACTGGACGACGGACGGCAGGCCATACGTGTCGGATGAGGTGAAGGCGCTGCTGGTCGTCGGAGATCGGCCAAGCACTCCCGAACAGGTCCGCGATAAGGCACTTGCGGCGTTGACCGAGGAAATCGGGCTGATGCTTGCTGATGCCGTCGTGGCGGAACCGATGGACATCGACCTGTGCATGATCCTGGGCGCCAACTGGCCGTTCCATCTGGGCGGGATCACCCCGTACCTCGACCGTGAAGGCTACTCAGAACGCATTCTGGGCCGACGGTTCCTGCCCCCCGGCGTGGCCAGCGTGGCAACTCCTGCGGCAGTCTGACCGGTGCTCAGGCTGGGGTAGCGGAAGTCCGGCTCGACTCGGTCTCGCTGCGAACTATTGCCTCGACCGCAAATCGGGCGATGTGCTGCGGTGTGAGCCGAAGTTCTTCCAGAAGCTCGGCTCGGCTGGCGTGCTCGAGGAAGCGCTGCTCGATCCCGAACTCTCGCAGCGGCGTCGTTACATCGGCTAGACGCATCTCCTGGGCCAACCGCGCCCCGCACCCACCGACTATGCCGTTGTCTTCGATGGAGATCACCAGCCGGTGATGGGACGCCATTCGAATCAGCCTTGGATTGACAGGCAGCGCCCAGACCGGATCGACAACGGTCACCCCGATGCCTTGGTCCGCAAGCCGTTGGCCGACACCGACCGCTGTCTGAACCATCTCGCCGTATCCCACGACCAGCACCTGTGGATCATCGGTGTGCAGAACCACGTCGATTCCCTCGATCGTGTCCAACGCAGGAAGGTCGTCCGAGACTTGCTGATTGGAGTAGCGGATCACGCTGGGGGCATCGTCGATGGCGAGTGAGGCGGCGAGTGCTGTCCGAAGCCGGGTCGCGTCCCTTGGCGCTGTCAGGTGGAGGCCCGGCACGAGCTGGAGGATGGACATGTCCCACATGCCGTGATGGCTGGCACCGTCCGGTCCGGTCACGCCGGCACGATCCAAAACGAAGGTCACCCCGCACCGATGAAGGGCCACATCCATCAGCAGCTGGTCGAAAGCCCGATTGAGGAACGTGGAATAGATCGCAACAACCGGGTGTAGCCCTCCCATCGCCAGCCCGGCGGCCGAGGTGACCGCGTGTTGCTCGGCGATACCGACGTCGAAGACCCGATCGGGGAAGGCGCGGGCGAACCGGTGGAGACCCGTCGGGTAGACCATAGCCGCTGTGATGGCCATGATGCGGTCGTCGACGCTGCCCAGTCGCAGCAGCTCCTCGGAAAACACATCAGTCCATTTGACCGCGGACGGGCTGCCCAGTGACTCCCCCGTTTTGGCGTTGATCTTTCCGACCGCATGAAATCGGTCCTCTTCGTGCGCTTCAGCCGCGGAGAAGCCATTACCCTTACGGGTCAGGCAATGCACCAAAACTGGACCGCCGAACTGCTTCGCCTGCCGCAACGCCGTTTCAACGGCGGTGACATCGTGGCCGTCGATCGGTCCCACATATTTCAGGCCAAGATCAGAGAACATGCCCTGTGGGGCGAGCAGATCCTTCAATCCGATCTTGATTCCGTGCAGAACGTCATACGCGGCGGTGCCCACCAACGGAGCCCGGTTGACATTGCGCTTCACCAGATCCAGCACCTGCTCGTACCGCGGATTGGTCCGCAGACCCGCCAGCTGGCGGGCCAAGCCTCCAACAGTTGGCGTATAGGACCGCCCGTTGTCATTCACCAAGATCACCAGCGGCAGATCGTCGTCAGCCGCGATGTTGTTGAGGGCCTCCCAGGCCATTCCGCCGGTCAACGAACCGTCTCCGACAAATGCGAGCACCGTGCCGGCCCGCTCCTGGCGGCGAAGGGCCTTAGCCAAACCATCGGCATATGACAGAGCCGTTGAGGCGTGGGAGTTCTCAATCCAGTCGTGCTCGGATTCGGCTCTATTGGGATATCCCGAGAGACCGCCACGCTGCCGCAACGTCGGGAAGAGCGACTGCCGGCCGGTCAGAATCTTGTGCACATAGCTCTGGTGACCGGTGTCAAACAGGATCGGGTCGCGGGGTGACTCGAAGACCCGATGCGCCGCGATCGACAATTCGACGACGCCAAGATTCGGGCCCAGGTGGCCGCCGGTCTGACAGACGTGCTCGATCAGAAACCCGCGAATCTCCGCGGCAAGCTCTGGAAGCTTCTCCGCGGGCACCGCCCGAAGATCCTCTGGAGTCCGAATCGCTTCCAGCAGCCCCGACATGGCGCCGAGTTTAGTTGAGATTCAGAGCTTGCGGATGAACGCTTGGCCGCGCAGCGCGTGCTCAATGAGCTGCACACTTCGCTTCGCCCGGGCCAGCCGGGCGTCCTCGGTCAGCCAGGCTTGCGCAGCTTCCTCGATCACCACCGAGGAGACCTCGTCCTTCAGACTCGTACGGATCTCCGCCAGGCCCTCCTGCGTCGTGCGGTGCTGACCGTCGATGAATCGCGCGGCGAACCGGGCCAGCACAACAGGATGATTGCGCAACACGCGGTAGGCGCGGAAATCCGGGGGGCAACAATCCAGGAGGTACGCCACGGCGCTCGCCTCCCAGTCTGAGGCGCCGGGCGGCCGGACCCGAGCCGGCCAACCCGGTGGCAGATAGACCGTAGAATCCACAAGCGCACTATATCGAAAAATTGTTCGATTCTGCGAGCCCTAGGATGGTCCGGTGACCGACGTGTTTTGTGAGATTGCGCGTGGTGATGTCGCCGCCGCGGTCGTTGCTCGTACCAGTGATTTGATTGCGTTTCTGGACCACAGGCCCGTGTTCAAAGGCCACGTCCTGATCGCACCAATCCGTCACGTCGACACCGTGCTCGACCTTCCGAGCGACCTGATGACCCCCTTACTGACCCTTGGCCAACGGGTTGCCAAGGCGATAGTCGACGCCCTCGGTGCGCAAGGCACGTTCCTGGCGATCAACAATGTGGTAAGCCAGTCGGTCCCCCATCTTCACCTGCACGTGGTTCCGCGCACCAAGGGCGATGGGCTGCGCGGATTCTTCTGGCCTCGAACCCGTTACGGTCAAGGGGAAATCGACGAATACGCCGCGAAGATCAAGAAGGCGATCGACTCGATCACCTGACCTGACGACGAACCGGCAGAGAATCTGACTGATCGCGATCAATGGTTCGATCGATTTGGGCGATACGCGAATCGGCGTCGACAGCACCGCCTCGATCAGAGTCATCGTGCGCGCAACCTGGTCCTTAGGTCGACACCTCCGCCGGTGGTCGATCGGTTCGGCGAACGGCGCGTGGCTTCTCCTTGCTCGGCTTTGCGCTGACGAACGCGTTTACCCAGCTGGCCGGGACGGAGTTGTCGAGCAGTACCGACTTCAGGAACAAGGTGGCTGGCACAGCCAGCAACGCGCCCAGAGTGCCGAGAACATAGGCCCAAAAGACCAGTGAGACAAAGGCGGCTGTGGCACTGATACCGACCGCGTCCCCGGTGAACCGTGGCTGAATGATGGTTTGAACCACGACATTGATGACCGTGTAGACGACCACCACGGCGATGGCGCTGCCCACGCCGCCGTCAAGTAGAGCGATAAGGGCCGGCGGAATGACACCGAGGATGAAGCCGATGTTTGGAATGTAGTTCGTCACGAAGGCCAGCACTCCCCAGGTGAGGAATAGGGGGACGCCGATAATCACCAGGGCGATGACGTCGAGGACGGCGACGATGAAGCCGAACACCGTGGTGACGATCCAGTACTTCCGAACTCTGGTGGCGAAGTTGGTCAGGCCGTCAGCGATGTGCGGACGCGTCTCACGAACCACCCCGAGTCGCTCGGGCATGCTCGCTGCCTCGAAGGCTAAAAAGATGACCACTGTCGCTATCAGGACCAGCAGCGAGATCCCGCCGCCGATGCCGCTCAGCAGAGCCTGCGCCGGGCCGGCCAGACTACTCAGCTGGACCGACGAGGCCAGTCTCTCGATCTGCTCCTGCCCGTAGCCCAAGCGAGTGCTTAGGCCGAGGAGGTAGGTAAGAATCCGGTCGAACGCGTTTGCATAATCGGGCAGGGTGCCCACCAGGCGAGCGACTGCGAACGCCACCGACCCCAAGATGAGCCCGAGGAGCAGGTAGATCGTTAGCAGGGACACCGCGCTCGCCAGCCAGGACGGCCACCGGCGTTGGACCAACAAGTTGCGCAGCGGCGCGACGGTTATCACCAAGGTGACGACAAGGAACAGGGGGGCGACGATATTGGCCGTCGACCGCAGGCCGGCCCCAATGATGATAAGACCGGCGACGATCAGGATGGCGAAGAAAGGCGGACCTGGGCGCTGGCCCGCGACGGGCATGGGGTCAGTTCGGGCCTGCGCGGTGACGGTCTTGCCTGGCATGATTGGTCTCCCCTCAGTGGGTTCAGCGATCTAAGCCTCGCGTCCTCTCTACCCAGCACATGCTCCAGGAAGCGACTGAGTATGCGGAATCACGTCCGCATGTTCTCCGAGCGGGCTCTCATGCTGCTGCTCTGCTCGGCGCTAGAGGTCGCGGCGCTGGCTTCAACGCGTGCTAACAACCCGTGTCTGGATAATGGAAACATGGCTAGTCGAAACTTGGGCTTGATGGGTTGTGCCATCGGGCAGATATCGCTGAGGAGGCGCTAATGGGGATCGACGACAAGGCCGATAACAAGGCCGAGGAACTTAAGGGCAAGGCCAAGGAGACGGTCGGCGACGCCACCGACGATGAGGACCTGCAGGCCGAAGGCCGAGCCGAGAAGGCGAAGGGCAGTCTGAAGCAGGCCGGCGAAAAGGTGAAAGACGCTTTCAAGGGTTAATTGAACAGAGGTGGGGTCGATCTATCTCACTAGGCCCGACTGGCTGACTTCGCCGGTCGGGCCGATTGTCGTATGGCCCAACTACCTGCTCACAAACCGGCACAGAAACGCCAACCCGGCGCAGAAACGGCAACCGACCGCCGGTCCTGACATGCCGCCACGACCACCTATCAGTGATGAATTTTAGCGGGCCTCTACTTACGCAGCAGGCTACGCAGGACGTACTGCATGATGCCGCCGTTGCGGTAGTAGTCGGCTTCCCCAGGGGTGTCGATCCGGACGACGGCGTCGAATGACGTGTCGCCAGCCGTCACCTTCACGTTTCCCGGCGTACGTCCATCGTTCAACGCGGTGATGCCCGTGATCGAAAACGTCTCCTCGCCGGTGAGGCCGAGTGACTCGGCATTCTGACCCTCCGGGAATTGCAGAGGCAGAACGCCCATGCCGATCAGGTTCGAGCGGTGGATGCGCTCGTACGACTCAGCGATCACTGCCTTAATTCCGAGTAGCGCAGTCCCTTTGGCGGCCCAGTCCCGGGATGAGCCGGAGCCGTACTCCTTGCCCGCCAAGACCAGCAACGGGGTGCTGGCTGTCAGATAGTGCTGTGAGGCCTCATAGACAGTCGTCACCTGCCCCTCTGCGGCGGTGAAGTCACGAGTGAAGCCACCTTCGGTGCCCGGAGCCAGCTGGTTGCGCAACCGGATGTTCGCGAAGGTGCCTCGGATCATCACATCATGGTTGCCGCGGCGCGATCCGTAGGAGTTGAAATCCTTGCGGTCGACCCCATGCTCGGTCAGGTACTTGCCCGCGGGCGATTCGGGCTTGATCGAACCGGCGGGCGATATGTGATCGGTGGTGATCGAATCACCCAGTCTGAGCAGCACTCGGGCGCCGGTGATGTCACTCACGGGTTCCGGCTCAGCCGGCATTCCGTCGAAGTACGGCGGCTTGCGGACGTATGTCGAGTCCGGATCCCACTCGAAGACCTGACCCTCCGGCGTTGGCAGAAACTGCCATTGCTGGTCGCCGGCAAAGACGTCGGCATACGACTTGGCGAACATTTCCGCGCCTATCGAGGACGCGATGATCTGGTCGATCTCGTCCTCGCTGGGCCAGAGGTCCCGGAGGTAGACGTCATTGCCCTGCTCGTCTGTGCCAAGTGAGTCGTTGAGCAGATCGATGTCCATCGTGCCGGCAAGCGCATACGCGACAACCAGCGGTGGCGAGGCCAGGTAGTTCATCTTGACGTCGGGATTGATCCGGCCCTCGAAGTTCCGGTTTCCGGAGAGCACCGAAACCACCGCAAGATCATTTTCCTGCACCGCCGCGCTTACCTGGGGGATCAGCGGCCCGGAGTTGCCGATGCAGGTGGTGCAGCCGTAGCCGACCAGATTGAACCCGAGCTTGTCGAGGTAAGGCATCAGCCCGGAACGCTGGTAGTAGTCAGTGACGACCTTCGAGCCAGGAGCCAGTGTTGTCTTGACCCACGGCTTGCGGTTAAGCCCTCTCTCCACCGCCTTCTTGGCGACCAGCGCCGCACCGATCATGACGCTTGGATTGGAGGTGTTCGTGCAGGATGTGATTGCGGCGATCACCACCGCGCCATGATCGACTTCGAACGATGTCCCGTCCGCTGTGACCGGGGTCCTCCGGCTCGGGCGGCCGATCCCACCACCGTGCTCGCCATACTCATGCGGATCAGTTTCGTTATCCGCTCCGGTATGACTCGGAGAGTCGGAGGCCGGGAATGACTCGACCACCGATTCGTCATAGCCCGGCAGGTCTGGTGCTTCCGCCTCGTCGACGTAGTCGTCGAGCGCCTCACGGAAGCCCGCCTTCGCATGGGCCAAGATCACCCGGTCTTGCGGGCGCTTGGGCCCGGCCAGGCTTGGCACCACGGTGCTGAGATCAAGCTCGAGAAACTCCGAGTACTTGGGTTCCCGGTTGTCGTCGTGCCACAGTCCCTGCTCCTTGGCATAGGTCTCCACCAGCGCAATCTGTGCCTCCGACCGGCCGGTGAGCTTCAGGTAATCGATCGTCTTAGAGTCGATCGGAAAGATCGCGATGGTTGAGCCATACTCCGGACTCATGTTGCCGATGGTTGCCCGATCGGCCAGGGGAACATGAGAGACGCCTGGCCCGTAGAACTCCACGAACTTCCCGACCACCTTGTGTTTGCGGAGCATCTCGGTGATCGTGAGCACCAGATCGGTTGCCGTTGACCCCTCGGGGAGGCTGCCGGACAGTTTGAATCCGACCACCCGGGGGATCAGCATAGACACCGGCTGGCCGAGCATGGCCGCCTCCGCCTCGATGCCGCCGACGCCCCAGCCGACGACTCCCAGCCCGTTCACCATGGTGGTGTGCGAATCGGTTCCCACGCAGGTGTCCGGGTAGGCAAGAACTTCGCCATCCAGCTCGCGCGAGAAGATGACTCGCGCCAGATGCTCGATGTTGACCTGGTGGACGATGCCGGTCCCCGGCGGGACGACCTTGAAGTCGTCGAATGCTGTCTGTCCCCAACGTAGGAACTGGTAGCGCTCGCGGTTGCGGCCGTACTCGATCTCTACGTTGCGAAGGAAGGCATCGGCGGTACCGAAGACGTCTGCAATGACGGAGTGGTCGATCACCAGCTCGGCGGGCGCCAGGGGATTGATCTTGGCCGCGTCACCGCCCAGGTCGGCCATCGCCTCCCGCATCGTGGCAAGATCGACAACGCAGGGCACTCCGGTGAAGTCCTGCATGATCACCCGCGCCGGAGTAAACTGGATCTCTTCGCTCGGCTCAGCTGTCGGGTCCCAGGAAGCCAGCGCGTGAATTTGGTCAGCTGTGATGTTCGCGCCGTCTTCGGTACGAAGCAGATTCTCCAGCAGGATCTTCAGGCTGTACGGGAGCTTGTCGGATCCTTCGACGGCGTCCAACCGGAAAATCAGGTACGTATCCGATCCGACCTGCAGAGTTGATCTCGCATCGAAACTGTTCACGCTCATGAGCACTCCGTCTGTGGATCAAGTATCTTGACGTCAAGATATCAGGGAGCCGGAATGGCGGTTTCAATGAGCACCCTAGCGTCCGGTCTGGGATGCCTTTCGGTCAGCCGCTGCGGAGGGAGCGCCGGGCGTTGTCACTCGCGGTCTCGCGTTCCAGCCGCTGCTCGGCCCTGCCGGAGGACTTCAGCAGATAAGGAACAGATGTCACCAGCACGCCCGGCGTGAAGAGCAGCCGGCCCTTCAGCCGCAGCGCGCTCTGGTTGTGCAAGATCTGCTCCCACCAGCGTCCGACCACGTACTCCGGGATGTAAACCGTGACGACATCGCGTGGGCTCTCAGTCCGGATGTTCTTGACGTAGTCGATGATCGGGTTGGTGACCTCTCGGTACGGCGAGGCCACAACCTTCAACGGAACATCAACCCCGGCGGCCTGCCAGGCCTTGACGATCCGCTCGGTCTCAGCGGGATCGACGTCGACCGTGAGGGCCTCCAAAGTGCTCGGCCGGGACGCCTTGGCGTATGCCAGGGCCCGCAACGTCGGCTTGTGCACCTTGCTCACCAAGACGATGGCCCGTACTCGGCTGGGCAACGTCCGATCCTCGCCTTCGGCCAGCGCAGTCTCCCGCGCGACCGACTCGTAGTGCCGGCGGATTGACTTCATCATTACGAAGAGCAGCGTCATGGCAATGATCGCGATGTAGGCGCCCTGGAGGAATTTGGACAACAGCACGATGACCAGAACGGTGCCGGTCATGGTTAGGCCAATGGCATTGATCACCCGCGATCGCTTCATCCGATTGCGGGCGACCTGGTGGGTCTCGGTACGAAGCAGCCTCGTCCAGTGCCGCAGCATCCCGGTCTGGCTGACCGTGAACGATACGAACACTCCGACCACGTAGAGCTGGATCAGGGAAGTCACGTCTGCCTGGTAGGCCAAGATCAGCACGATGGCCAGCGCGGCGAGCACGACGATACCGTTGCTGTAGGCGAGACGGTCCCCGCGGGTGTGCAGCTGGCGGGGCAGGTAGCCATCCCGAGCCAGGATCGACCCCAGCACCGGGAAACCGTTGAACGCCGTGTTGGCTGCCAGGAACAAGATCACGAACGTCGCGGCCATAACGAAATAGAAGCCTGGCCTGAAGTTGTCGAAGACCACATCGGCGATCTGCGCGATGCCCGTCTTTTCGATCACGTTGATGCGTTCTCCGTTCAACGTGTAGAACGAGTGGCCGTAGTCGACCAGCCTGACCTTAGTCAGGTAGCCGAGCGCCACGACGCCGATCATCATGGTGACCGCGACGCTGCCTAGAAGCAGCAGCGTGGTCGCGGCGTTCTTGCTCTTCGGCTTGCGGAACGCCGGCACGCCGTTCGAGATGGCCTCAACCCCGGTCAGTGCCGCGCAACCTGATGAGAATGTGCGGGCAAGAAGGGCCACCATGGCGAATCCGGTGAAAGCCGCGTACTTGGGGTCCGGCTCGATGCCGTATTTGGCGGATTCGGCCGTCAGTGGTTCGCCCATGACCAGGATCCGGAACAGTCCGTACAAAACCATTAGAAGCACGCCGAACATGAAGCAGTACGTCGGAATCGAGAACACGGCGCCGGACTCTCGTACGCCACGCAGGTTCAGGGCCATCAAGATCAAGACAGCGATCGCGGCGGCCGTGGCCTCGTGTCCGTCCAGGAAGTGCAAGATCGGCACCGACTTCGCGTTCTGCACCCCCGAGGAGATAGACACAGCGACGGTCAGCACGTAGTCGACCAGCAGCGCAGCAGCGACCGTCAAGCCGGCGGTGGGCCCCAGGTTCACTGTGGCCACCTCGTAGTCCCCTCCGCCGGATGGATAGGCGCGCACGTTCTGCCGGTAGGAGGCGACGACCACCAACATCACGATCGCGACCAGGATCGCGACTTTCCAGGAGTAGGCATAGGCGGTCAGCCCGGCCAGCGACAAAGTGAGGAAGATCTCGTCTGGCGCATAGGCAACCGACGACAAGGCGTCCGAGGCGAACACTGGAAGCGCAATGCGCTTCGGCAGGAGGGTCTCCCCGAGCTGGGTGCTGCGGAGCTTGCGGCCGAGGAGCAATCGCTTCCCCACATCGGAGAAACTGACCACGAGGCGCATGCTATTACCACGCTCGAAGCCTCCTTCGGCCGCGACCTAGACTCAATCGCGTGCACATCGTGATCATGGGCTGCGGCCGGGTTGGCTCACGCTTGGCGCGGAGCCTGGAGAAACGTGGTCACACGGTTGCGGTCATCGACCTGGTACCGGATGCATTTCGCCGGCTGGGACCAGACTTTTCCGGAAAGACCGTGAGAGGGGTCGGCTTCGACCGAGAGGTACTGCTGGAAGCCGGGATCACTGACGCCGACGGCTTCGCTGCAGTGTCCAGCGGAGACAACTCCAACATCTTGTCGGCACGGGTGGTACGGGAGACCTTCGGTGTCGAGAACGTGGTTGCCCGAATCTATGACCCCGGTCGCGCGGAGGTGTACGAACGGTTGGGGATTCCCACCGTAGCCACAGTGCGCTGGACGTCAGATCAGATACTGCGGCGGCTGTTACCCGCCGGCTCGGAACCGCAGTGGCGCGATCCGTCCGGGGCGGTCCGGCTGCTGGAGATCCACGTCGACCGATCCTGGGTAGGGCGGACGATCAAGCAGATCGAAGCCGCCACGGCCGCACGGGTACCATTCCTGTGCAGGCTCGGGGTCGGCATTGTGCCTACTCCGAATTCGATTTTCCAAGACGGCGACCTGGTCTATGCCGCAGTCGAGGACTCCCGGCTGGCCGAGGTGGAGGCCGTGCTGGCTGCGCCGCCGAAGGGAGAGTGAGCATTGCGAGTCGCGATCGCCGGCGCCGGCAATGTCGGCCGCTCGATTGCTGCCGAGCTGACCGAAAACGATCATGAGGTGTTACTGATCGACAAGGATCCGCATGCGATCAAGTCGGAGTCGCTGCCCGCGGTCGAGTGGCTGCTCGCCGACGCCTGTGAACTCGCCTCACTTGAGGAAGCCGGCATCGACACGTGTGACGTCGCCATCGCCGCCACCGGTGATGACAAGGTGAACCTGGTGGTTTCCTTGCTATGCAAGACGGAGTTCGGAGTGCCGCGCACCGTCGCCCGGGTCAACCATCCCAAGAACGAGTGGATGTTCAACGAGGTGTGGGGAGTCGACGTCGCCGTCTCGACCCCACGGCTCATGTGCGCCCTGGTCGAGGAGGCGGTCACTGTCGGCGACCTGGTCCGGCTGATGACGTTCCACGAGGGCGAGACGAGCCTGGTAGAGATGACCCTGCCGGCCGACAGCCCCTGCGTCGGTGTGCGGATCGGCGACCTCCGGTGGCCCGGTGACGTGGTGCTGGTTGCGGTCATACGGGACGGACACGCCCGGCCGCCGGACAATGACGGCACTCTTGAGGCACGCGACGAACTGCTGTTCGTCTCCGCTCAGGACACAGAACACGCATTGGCAGAGATGCTCGCACCCCGTGATCCCTCCATGGCCATCGCCAAGAAAACAGCTCCCCGAGTATTGACGTAGCGGCGTTCGCTCGTGCGACTAGCCGGGTTGCTCAGCAGCGTTGTCTGTTCCGCCAGCAAGTGATGACTCCTCCATCGGGGTCTTGCCCTTCGAGAGCATCAGCCCGATCACGAACAGGGCTGCGATCAGCAGCGGCCAGCCCAGCACTACCTTGGAGATGCCGAGCAACACGACTTGACCGCTCAGGAACAGCGGCATCTGAATGACGAATCGAGTCACATAAGGGACGGCGAGCACGGCCGTCAGCTTCGTGCTCATCTTCACTAGCCCGCGGTCTTTGGCCCAACTGGTCGGATCGCCGATGGCAGCACCCAGCAGGAACCCGACGAGGGGCCAGCGGATCGCCATGGTGAACAGCGACAGGACTGCAAGCGCCCCGTTGTAGAGGATGCCCGGCAGGAAGACGTCCTCCGCGCGCCCGGTGCGGCTTGCCACGAAAGCCGCAATTGCTGTCGGAACGATCGCCTGGGCAACAAACCGCAACGACTGCCGTTGAACCAACCGGATGACAGCCAAGATCAGCGCGGTGACAAGGGCGGCCCCCAGAGCTGGGTAGAGCTGCCGGCCGATCAGCCACGCCACGGTGAACGCGACGAAAGGCAGCGCTGATTCGATCATGCCCCGGGCACCACCCAGCGATGACGAGAGCTGGTAGCGGACAAAGTCCTCGACGTAACGGAACGACTGCGGATCCGCCTTTGCGTCACCGCGGACGACGGAAGTGTCCCCCGTCGCTGGATCCGAATCTGTCACGAAGCTGCCGCGGTGCCCAGCAACTCATAGCGCGGGTTGTAGATGAGCCGGCCACCATCGTGGCAGCTGATTCGGCCCGATACCCGAAGGTGGCGGCCGGGATCGATGCCTGGAATCTGCCGGCGCCCCAGCCACACCAAGGTGACTGCGCCGGAGCCGTCGCGCAACTCGACCTCGAGAGCAGGATGGCCGCCACGAGGATTGATCGTCACTGTTGAGACCCGTCCGGTCAGTTCGACTCGCTGGCGGTCCTCGCAGTTACTTATCGGTATGGCACCAGAGTCACGCACGTCCTGCTGAAGTTCCTCGGACTCCAGATCTGCGTTTGACGACGCGAACCTGCGCAAGGCTCGTTGCAGCATGTTCTCTTTAGCCATGTGATCACCCACCTTCTAGCATCCCACCGTCCCGAATCACAATCCAGGCTCGGATGGGCGCAAGCCGGTGGGCATCCGCAGCGGCAACAGATCTCCGGGTGCCATAGGCTCATCACCGCGCCGGACGACGACATGCCGAAACGCCGTGAGCAGCTCGGCAACCGGTGACTCGATCCCGTCTTCCAAGGCAGCCTGGCCGTAAAGGATGCCGCGCAGCAGCCAGCGCGGTCCTTCTGCCACCCACATCCGCGACGGCTGATATCCCTGCTCACCATCGGGCGTCGAAACCGGGAGCAGTCGGCGCAACTCGACTCCGAACGGCCCCTCGATAAGGGCGGCAGAACCTCCGGCGTCAGTGGCAGACTCGATCATGTCATCGCGCAGCTCGCTCCAGAATCCGCCGCTGCGGGGTGCCGCGTAAGCGCCGACCTCCAAGGCTGAGTCACTTGTCACCAGCATCGCGGAGACGATCTGCTGGGTTTCCTCCGACACTTGGAGACGCAGTTCCGCCCCCGGCAAGACGGTGAGAACTATGCTGCCCAGATCAATTCTTGGCGGGTCGTCCTCGGTGTCGGCGTCCAAGTCGACTTCGTCGATGTCGAACGGACCGTCGGTCCGCCAGTCCATGCTGTCGAGCGCCGCAACGTCCAAGTCCGCAACACTTGCGCTACCAGGCCTACCTGCAGCTTCGGCGGGCTCTGCGGCCGCCGCCGCTGGGGAGGCTGCCTCCTCCGCATCGCTATCAGTCGCACCGGCCCCGGCCGTGTCAGCCCCACTGCGAGCAGCTGCCCCGGGGGCGGCCCGAGCTTCACCCGATGCGGCATCGCTACGACTGCCCTCGGCGAGCATGCCGATGACCGGCTCCAGCTCGTCAGATTCGGGTTCAAGCTCCTCGTCGCGCTTCTTGCTCCGCCCGAAGATCATGACGATGCCCCGATGATGGTTACGAGCGACCTCATCCTTCTCGTTGCTCCTGTGCGCCATGCGCGGTGATCACAAGACCGCCTGTGGAACCGTAACCTCCGCTGCCCCGGGTTGAGTTGGGAAGCTCGGTTACCGGGACGAACGCCGCTCGGGCGACCTGCTGGATGACGAGCTGCGCTATCCGGTCACCTCGGGAGAACCGTACCGAGCGCGAGGTGTCGTGATTGATCAGGCATACCTTGATCTCCCCCCGGTAACCGGCGTCGATCGTGCCAGGTGCGTTCACGATGCCGACCCCGAATCGCGCCGCGAGCCCCGACCTTGGGTGCACGAAAGCCGCAAAGCCATCCGGCAATGCGATGGCGAGACCCGTACCGACGACCCGACGCTCGCCAGGGGCCAGGACGAACTCCTCGGCGGATCGCAGATCCGCGCCGGCATCGCCTGGCTGCGCATAGGTGGGTGGGTCAAGGTCCGGGTCGAGTCGATGCAGTAGCACCTCGACCTCGTCCACGCGGCCAGCCTAGTGGAGACCGCCCTTCGCGCCGACTGCGGCAGATATGGCCGAAGCAAGTCGCTCTGCGTGCCGGCTGGACACCAGCCAGTACGGCACTGGATCATCTGGATCGGCAAGGGTGATCTCCACTGCACCAGGCACGTAAGGCCGCATGACGAGGAATGCGCGCGCGTCGGCACCTGGCCCGCTGCGGTGCTCGGTGGCTGCCTTGTCGAGCGGGATCGCGCCAGCCAGGTAATGCACATCTATCTGTGCCCGACCTACCACAAGCTCGCTAGGTTCGACACGAATCACCACCGATGCAGCAGCGAAGATCGCACCGGCCACGGCCAGGCTGACCAACCCTGCCAGGACACCCCACGTTGGGCCAAGGTAGGCTCCGACGGCCACCACCAGCGACAGCACGAACAGCGCGCCGAGCAACCACCAGGTCAGCGGTACCCAGAGCCGCTCCCGATAGAGCACGACGCCAACTTAGCCGGTGGGTTGGGCCCACTAGGATGTCCAGCACACCAGATCCGAACAGGAGAGACGCCGATGAGACTGGCTGACAAGTTGCTCTGGAAGCTTTATGCCACCCTGATCGGCGCTGCGGCCACGTTCGCTGCCCAAAAGATGATCAAAATCGCGTGGAAAACGATCACCGGACGTGAGCCGCCGTCTCCCGGTGACCTAGAGACCCCGTTGCGGGAGGCAGTCAGCTGGGCGGTGGCCAGCGCAATCGGGGTCGGCGCTACTCAGATCGTAACGCAGCGGCTAGCGGCGAAGCGCTGGTCCAGCCAGATGGGCACCGATGCGCCGAGCGGCCGGAGCAAGATCACCGTCAACGTCTAGCCGGCGCAGTCGTAGCAGTAGGCATCCCCATTCGGTCGTTCTTCGGCGATTTGACTGCGGTGCCGAACCAGGAAGCAGCCGGCACAGGTGAACTCGTCTGACTGGCGCGGTAAGACGCGTACGGTCAGCTCCTCGTGGGAGAGATCGGCTCCTGGCAGCTCGAAGGCCTCTGCGGCCTCGGCCTCGTCTTCGTCAACCTTCCCAGAGTTCTTATCGTTACGGCGTGTCTTCAGCTCTTCAATGCTGTCTTCATGCAGTTCTTCGTCGGTCTTGCGTGGGGCGTCGTAATCGGTCGCCATCGTTCCCTTTCCGGGGGTCTGGGCCCAGTTCTTCTTCAGACCCGTGCGCATGCATATCACAACTAGCCTCGAGGGCCTGCCGAGGTCCGCTGCGCCCGCTATAACGTCGAAGAGCGCTCGAAATTCCCGAGTTCGAGGTGGCATCAGATCATCGGCACTGTTTCCTATCACTTTGTTCGGCCAAAGGGCTCGCGAATCGCCGGATAGGGTGCGCGAGCATCTAGATAGGTGGTGCCTTCGCCCGCCTCAGCTAAGCTCGGCCGACGCCACGGAGCAAAGGGCTGGCCGCTCAGGATTAGCGCTGTTCGGGCAACATTGTCCTTCGCAGGCGTACCAGCCCACCTGTCCCCCCGGAATCACTGCCGGCACGGTCGGTTCACCGCGCGCCGCTGTGGCACGCTCAATCAGCAGGTCGGCAAGAGCCGAAACGAAGGCCGGATGAGTTCCGGCTGTCGCTGCCCGAGCGAACGGCAGACCAAGATTTGCGGCACTCTGCGCCGCCTCGGTGTCCAAATCGAAGATCACTTCCATGTGGTCGGAGATGAAACCGATCGGCACCAGGACCACGCTTGTCGTTCCGCTCGCTTGCAGCTCGGCCAGCCGATCGTTGACATCCGGCCCGAGCCACGGTTGGTGCGGCGGTCCAGATCTCGAGCAGTAGGCCAGGTCGTGTTGGTATGCCCTGCCCCTGGACTCAGACACTTGACGGGCGACTTCAGCTGCCACGGCGACATGCCCATCGACGTAGGCTCCCTGAGCGGTGCGTGGTTCCGGACCGGCCGTCTTCGCCATGGCCAGCGGGATGGAGTGAGTGACGAAGACAAGCCGGGCGTCCAAGCCGACAGGCCCAAGCTGGTCCAGCGCTGCCAGAGTGGCGTCCACGGACGCAGCTACGAAGCCCGGATGAGTTGCGTAGTGCCGGACGCGGTCGATCTGCACCTGGTATCCGGCCGCGGCGTCGTAGAGATTCTCCCGGTACTGCCGACACGACGAATAGGAGGGATAGGCGCTGGTCAGCAGCGCCACCACTCGGCGGTGCCCCGCCGCGGCCAGCTCGGTGATGGCATCGCGCAGGTACGGTGTCCAGTTCCGGTTGCCCCAGTAGATCGGGCTGGTGATCGCCCGCCGGTCCAGCTCCGCGCGAAGCGCGGCCAGCAGCTCGCGACATTGGTCGTTGATCGGGCTTCGGCCACCGAAGAGGTAGTAATGCTCGCCCACCTCTGCCAGCCGATCCCTCGGGATCCCCCTTCCACGGGTCACGTTCTCCAGAAACGGCATGACATCCTGTGGGCCCTCCGGACCGCCGAAGGAGACAAGGAGCACCGCGTCGTAGGGATCGAGGTCGGCTGATTGGTCGGGCACGAAGGGTATCTTCACCGACGCAACCAGGAAATCCAACGCTCGTTTCGCTTGGGCGCCACGACACGCTTGCGGAACGCAGCTCTGAGTGCGGCGATGGTTAGATTTCCTTGTTCAAGCGAAGGCACCCTACTCAAAGCATGCCGAGGTAGCGGTCCAGCTCGGTCATCGCATCGGCTGGCTCGAAGCCGGTGGCGATGATCTTGTCGAGATTCAGCGCGCTGCGTGATGGGCGCCGAGCTAGGTCCTTGCCGGCTGCGTACTGCTCTGTGGTCACATCCTTGACTGCCGTCACTGGACGCCCACGTGCGACGAACACCCGGCGCGCGATGTCGGCCCAGCTCATGATCGGGCCGGCATTTGTCAGGTTGTAGGTGCCGTGCGGAGCGCCGACATTCAGTAGATGGCAGATGGCTCGGGCAATCTCGGTCGCAAACGTCAGCCGACCGTGTTGATCATGAACGACGCCGGGGTCGGCACCGCGGTCGGCGAGGGATGCCATGGTGCGGACGAAGTTGGCACCGTCGCCGATCACCCAGCTGCTACGGAGGATGTAATGCGCAGGCAGCGAGCCGACCAGTGCGTCACCTGCTGCCTTCGTCTGGCCGTAGACGCCGAGCGGAGAGAACGGCTCGGACTCGTCGTGGCTTTTAACAGAACCGTCGAAGACGTAGTCCGACGAAATGTGGACCAAGGTGCAGCGATGCTCCCGGGCGGCCGCCACCAGTGCTGCAACGGCGTGCACGTTCACTGCCCAGGATTCCCGTCTGCCTTGGTCGGTCTCAGCGGCGTCGACCTGCGTGTAAGCGGCGGCATTGATCACCGTCTGGTATGGATGGAAGTCAAAGCCGGCCACCGATCCCGGCTGTGAGAGGTCCAGGCGCGCACGTGTCAGGTCATCCGCGTCCGGCATCGCGGCAACCAGTGCCCGCCCAAGTTGACCATTGGCGCCGATGATGAGGGTCCTTCGCGGCTCCATAGGTGCAACGGCTGTCAACGGCGGATGTGCCTTATCTGCTGCTGAGATCTCCGCTCTCGACAGGGAGATTGGCCAGTCAATCGCCAACGTCGGATCGGCCAGATTGACGAAGGTGTAGGACTTGCGCGCCGTCTCGCTCCAGTGATCATTGACCAGGTAGGAGTAAGCCGTGCCGTCGACCAGGGTTTGGAAGGCGTTGCCCACTCCACGAGGCACGAAGACAGCAGTCTCCGGACCCATGTCCAGCGTGAAGCTGCGGCCAAAACCGTCGCCTGGTCGAAGGTCGACCCAGGCGCCGAAGATCCGTCCGGTGGCTAGGGATACCAGCTTGTCCCACGGCTCAGCGTGAATCCCGCGCGTGGCGCCGGCGGAGGTGTTGAACGAAACGTTGTTCTGCACCGGGCCGAAGTCGGGCAGTCCGAGATCGGCCATCTTCCGCCGCTGCCAGTTCTCCTTGAACCAGCCCCGGTTATCCGTTCGGACGTCAAGAGATGCCACCAGCAGCCCGGGAATCGGCGTCGCCCTGATCGATAGGTTCCCCATTGCCGTTACTGGCTTTGGGCCGCATAAGCGGCTTCGGTAGCGGCCTTCTGTGGCCGCCACCACGCCTCGTTCGCCCGATACCAGTCGATCGTCTGGGCCAGCCCAGCCACGAACTCGGCGTACTTCGGCTGCCATCCCAATTCGCTTCGCAGCTTGGCGGAATCGATGGCGTAACGTAGATCGTGACCGACCCGATCAGTCACCTGATCGTAAGCATCGCGGGGCTGGCCGAGCAGTTCCAAGATCATCTCGACGACTGCGCGATTAGTCTGCTCCCCGTCCGCGCCGATCAGGTAGGTCTCCCCGATCTTTCCTTCATTCAAGATCAGCAGAACCGCCGAACTGTGATCATCGACGTGAATCCAATCCCGGATGTTCTGACCGGCTCCGTAAAGTTTGGGCCGGCCGCCGTCGAGAACATTGGTGACCTGGCGCGGAATGAACTTTTCGACGTGTTGGTAAGGCCCGTAGTTGTTCGAACAGTTGCTGATCGTCGCCCGTACGTCGAACGAGCGGACCCAGGCTCGGACCAGGAGGTCCGAGCCTGCCTTCGTCGAGGAATAGGGACTGGACGGGTTGTAGGCCGTGGCTTCGGTAAACCGCTGGGGGTCATCTAGCTCGAGGTCGCCGTACACCTCATCGGTGGAAATGTGGTGGTAGCGGGCTCCATGCCGGCGGACCGCTTCGAGCAGCGTGAACGTGCCGACCAGATTGGTGGCGATGAAAGGGGAAGGGTCGCGCAGGGAGTTGTCGTTGTGCGACTCGGCCGCAAAGTGGATGACCGCGTCATGGTCGGCAACGAGCCGGTCCACAAGATCGGAATCGCAGATGTCGCCGTGCACCAGAACGAAACGGTCCGCCGGGAGCCCACTCAGTGAAGCCCGGTTGGCGGCGTAGGTGAGCTTATCAAGCACCGTGACCGCCGCATCGGTGTGGCTGAGTACGTAGTGCACGAAGTTCGAGCCGATGAAGCCCGCGCCGCCAGTCACTAGCAGTTTGGCCACGATCGGTCATACTAAGGCCTCGTGCGAGGCATCATCCTGGCCGGCGGCTCCGGCACCCGGCTGCACCCGGTGACGCTCGGCGTCAGCAAGCAGCTGGTTCCGGTGTACGACAAACCGATGATCTACTACCCGTTGTCCACGTTGATCTTCTCCGGGATCAGCGATGTGCTTGTCATCACCACGCCGCACGACGCCTTCGCCTTCGAGCGGTTGCTCCTGGACGGGTCCCAATTCGGCATTTCCATTCGCTATGCCCAACAACCCGCTCCCGAAGGACTCGCTCAGGCTTTTCTGATCGGCGCCGATTTCGTCGGCTCAGACAAGGTGGCGCTGGTGCTGGGCGACAACATCTTCTATGGCCTCGGGCTGGGAACACAGCTGCAGCGCTTCAACGACGTCGACGGAGGAGCGGTGTTCGCCTACTGGGTTGCCGAACCGGGCGCGTACGGCGTCGTCCAATTCGACTCCGTAGGCGACGCTATCTCGCTCGAAGAGAAGCCGGCTCGGCCGAAATCGAACTATGCCGTCCCCGGGCTGTACTTCTACGACAATGAGGTCATCGAGATTGCCCGGAACCTGCGCCCTTCTGCTCGGGGTGAATACGAGATCACCGACGTCAACCGCGACTATCTCAGACGCGGCAAGCTGAAGGTCGGGGTACTTCCTCGAGGCACGGCATGGTTGGATACCGGCACCTTTGACTCCCTGAACGACGCCAGTAACTTCGTCCGCACGCTCGAGACCCGGCAGGGTCTCAAGGTGGGTGCTCCAGAAGAGGCAGCCTGGCGTCAGGGCCTGCTGAGTGATGAGGAGTTCCGGGACCGGGCTGAGGCACTCGGAAAGTCCGGCTATGGCCGATATCTACTGGACTTGCTGAGACAGACCAGCTCCGAAGCGGTCTCGGCCTGATCGCTAAACGCTTCTGCCAAGCCTGGCTTTGAGATAGTCGGCCACCACGTACTCGCCGAGCCGGCTGATGTCCGGTGTGAACACGCGGCCGCCTGCGCGTCGAGCGATGGCATCGACGAACCGAGCCAGACCGGGGTCGTCCCCGAGCATGAAGGTGTTGAGAGTCGCACCATTGCGGGCCAGATCGTCGACTTGCGCGATGGTCGCGCGCACAGTCTCAACGGTCGTCGGCCATTGAAAGAATGCCTGGTTGCCGCCGATCAGATGCGCGGTCGGCTCGCCGTCCGTGACGATCAGCACTACGGGCTCTGCCGCGGGATGACGGCGCAGATGCCGGCCGGCCAGCAGCAACGCATGCTGCAGGTTCGTGCCCTGAATCCACTCCGGCTCAGCCTCGGCCAGCTGTACGGCCGACAGCCTGCGAGCGGTCCGGTTGAATCCGATCACCTGCAGCGCGTCCTGCCGGAACCGGGTGGCGATCAGATGCTGCAGGGCGAGGGCGGTCTGCTTCAACGGCCCCCAGCGGCCCTCCTGAAGCATTGAGAAGGACAGGTCAACACACAACGCGACCGCCGCGCTGGTCCGTCGCTCGGTCTCGGTCACCTCGAAGTCTTCGACGTCCAAGGCAACGCCGCTCGGAGTGAGTCCGTTGCGACGCACGGCGTTGCCTACCGTGCGAGGCACGTCGATCGGCAGCTCGTCGCCGAAGACCCAGGGCCGGCTCAGGCCGGTCGGCTCGTCAGCGGCACCCGTTCGGTGATCATCGTGGTCACCGTGCCCTCTTGCAGCCAGCTGAGCGAAGATCCGCCGAAGTGCAGTCTGTCCAAGTCGCCGGACCGCCCGAGGGGTCAGCCGCAGCCCATCCTCGCCGCGGGTCAGGTAACCCTGCCGCTCCAGCTCGCGTTCAAGATCACGCAAGGCCTCGAGGTCACGAACCGCCTCCGAGCCCAGCCGCCGCTGCAACATCTCGACGTCGACGTCGTCAAGGCTGCCGCCTGCATCGGTACGGCCCAGCTGTGCCTCCAGCGCCTCAAGATCTGCCAGCTCGGCTACAGCTTCGACGGCGTCGCTGTAGCCGAGCGGCTCACCGTCGCGATTCATCCGTGCCGGACTCGTTCGGTCCAGGCCGGGTCGCAGGGCCCGCAGATTGTCCGCCAGTTGTGCCATCTCCGATGCCAGATCTGCGTCAGACAAGGCCTGGCTGATCAACTGTCCCAGCTGCTGGCGCTGCTCAGGACTGAGTGAGGCCAGCATCCGCTGCGCGGCTGCCTGCCGACGGGCGAGAGCGTCAATCAGCTCCTCGATGTTCTCCGGTTGCTCCGGGAAGAATTCACCATGCTTTGCCATGAATTCAGCGAATTGATCGGTGGTGTCCTCCTGCCGGGCGTGGGCGGACAGTAGCGCGTTCAGGTCGGACAACATGTCCTTGACGCGCTGCATCGTCTCACCGTCCGGCGCCTCCAGCGCTGCCTTCATCCCGGCGAATTGCGCATCGAGCACATCCCGCCGCAACAGCTCGTGGATTGCCTGGTAGATGGCTCGGGCCTCGTCGGAGCGCCAGTCATAGCCGTCCAGCGCCCGGACCGCACCTGCCACGTCGTCCGGCAGGGTGGCGAACTCCATCTCGGCCAACCTCGCGTTGTCATCAGTCGCCGCCGCCAGGGCCTGCTGCTCAGCGGTCAGCGCCTGATCAAGCGCTGCTCGAACCTGATCAAGTGTGCCGCCGAGTTCCCCGCGTCGCCTCGCCTGCGCCTTCAGCCGTCTGATCCGATCAGCCAGCCGGTCCAACCCCCCTCGACCATCGAGCCCCCGACGGAGCAAGTCACGCAGAGAATCGCGGACCGAGCCGGCCGAGAGGACATCCTCACCGATGCGATCGAGTGCGGCGCGGAGGTCGTACGGTGGCGCGAGTGGATCCGAACCTCCGGCCCACGGGCCAAAACGGAACCGGCCATGCGGATCGCGCCGCACATGATCATCTCGGGCGGGCTCAGCGACCATGATCACCTCGCTTCGGGCTGACGATCACGATCCACCGTAGACAGTGCGACCGGCGACGGTTGCCTTGTCGAGTCGCCGGGTGAGGTACAGGCCCTCCAGGGTGAACTCAGCCGCCGCGGCGACCTGACCCCGGCTCGCCCCGTCGTCGTAGCCGAGCCGGTCGAGCACTTTGAACAGGCCGGGCACCGTGCCCAACTGGCTCAGGAGGTCCGGAGCCGGAACCAGCTCGCCGGTTTCGACCACAGCCCCATCGGCGAACACCGCGGTGAATCCTGAAAGATCGAGACCGGCCAGCCGATCTTTGAAGGTCGCGGCTACTGCCAGGCGAAGCAGATGATCGAGAACTGCCCCTTCCCGGCCCTCCTCCCCCATCTCGAACTCCACCTTGCCCAGCAGGGTGGGCAGGACCGGTGGGACGTCACAGATCCGGGCTACTGCATCAGAGTCACCAGTGCGAGCCGACCTGCGGAGCGCCGAGGCCGCCACGGCCTCGGCTGCGGCGATAGTGAACCGAGCCGACACGCCAGAGCGCTGATCGATCGAGGAGGACTCCCGGAGACTGCGGGTGAATCGCGCAAGCACCTCCAACAGGTGATCGCCCACTTCCGCCACGAGATGGGCTTCTTGGTGCAGCAAGGTCAGCTCGTCGGGAAGCTCGGTCAGATAATGGGTGCGGATCTCGGCGCCGAAACGGTCCTTCAACGGGGTGATGATTCGCCCCCGATTGGTGTAGTCCTCCGGATTGGCAGTGGCCATCAAGAAAACGTCCAGAGGCAGCCGTAGAGAGTAACCCCGTACCTGGATGTCGCGTTCCTCCAGCACGTTGAACAGCGCGACCTGGATGCGTTCGGCCAGGTCTGGCAGCTCGTTCAGCCCCAAGACACCTCGGTTGGCCCGAGGCACCAAGCCGTAGTGCACCGTCTCCGGATCGCCGAGCGTACGACCCTGCGCCACCTTTACCGGGTCGACATCACCGATCAGGTCACCGACGGACGTGTCTGGCGTCGCGAGCTTTTCGGTATAGCGATCCTCCCGATGGCGCCAGCCGATCGGCAGATCGTCGCCCGTCTCGGCTGCCAGGGTGCGGCACCGGACGCAGACCGGGCGAAAGGGTTCGTCATGGATCTCACACCCCGCGACCTCTGGAATCCACTCGTCGAGCAGACCGGCGACTGTACGCATGATCCTCGTCTTGCCCTGCCCGCGTTCGCCGAGCACGACCAGATCATGTCCGGCGAGCAACGCCGCTTCCAGCTCAGGTAGCACTGTGTCGTCGAACCCGACGATGCCTGGGAACGCCGTCCGCCCAGTACGCAGCCGGGTCAGTACATTCTCCCGGAGCTCCTTTTTGATGCTCCGTGGTGAGTATCCGGACGCCCGAAGCTGACCAAGGGTGGCCGGCTCCGGGTGTTTGGGCTGTGTCATGTACTGACACTACGTGCCGACACGAGTGTGTCCGAACTGGCTCGGCCTGTGCGCCTACCGCGGCCCCGCCGGATAGGCGGGTAGTTTGGTCGGAGGATCACCACACGAGGAGCCGCCCGACCGATGCGCATAGCGCGACTGGTGGGACTCAGCTCTGTTGGTTAGAATGTGACGGCGACCACCGAGAGCGGTGAAGAACTTGCTGTAGCGGTGGACGAACGGTTGCACGCCACTTTGCGGGGTGACCGGCCGCGAGTCGGACAACTGGAGATCGAGATGGAGAGCACACTCACTCCCCGAGACATCCAATCGCGGATTCGGGCAGGCAGCACCCTCGAAGATGTTGCCGGCGTAGCTGGCATCCCACTGGATCGGGTCGAGCGCTTTGCCGGGCCCGTGCTGGCCGAGCGCGAGCACATGGCGCGGCTGGCGATGACATCGTCGGTTCGCCGCCGTGGTGAGAGCTCCGGTCATCGCAGTCTCCGAATGGCGGTCAACGAGCGGCTGGCGGCACGCGGGGTCGATCCCGACAGCGTCGCCTGGGACTCCTACCGCCTTTCCGACGGGCGCTGGAAGGTGACTGTTGACTACCAGTCCGGTGATCTCAGGCGACATGCGAAGTTCGTCTTCGATGCCTCTGGTCGGTTTTCGATCGCAGAGGACGAGGAAGCGCGCTGGCTGCTTGGCGAACAGTCGGCTCGCAAGGGGACAGAGCCTGGGCGGAGGCGCCCGGTTCTAGCTGAAGCGGGAGCCGACGTCGAGGATACTGAGCCGACCCTGGATCTGAGCGACGAAATGGCGTTGGTCCGAGCGGTGCGCGATACCGAAGTGCCCGCAGAGCTGCATCTAGCGGTCGTGGATGATCTCCCGCCAGAATTCGAGCCGGATTTCGAGCAGGATTCTGAGGACGCCCCGGCTGAGGCCGTTTCGAGGTCATCGACAGATTTCAGCGACGCCATAGCCGTGCCCGTCACCTCGAACGAGGGTTGGGAGCCGGCGATCGTGGTCAACTACCCGGTGGAGCCGAGCTTGCTCGACGATTCCCAGGACTCGGCTGGGGTCGAGTCTGTTGCGGCGGAGTGGAGCGGGGAGCCGGGCCCCCCTGAGCACAGTTCCTGGCTAGACCAGTTCGGCACTCTCGTCCCGGAGCATCCTGACGACCACTCAGTGACCGGGGTGGTAGTAGGCCCCACGCATCCCGGACACGCGCCGGCTATGGAGCATCACCATCATCTGCCAGGTACCGACGAACCGGGCAAGCCCGACCGCCCGACCGGTATCGAGGATCGCGAAGACGAGGAGAAGGAGTTCGTCGAGGAATCGGTGGCGAAGGACTCCCAGGTTTCCGAGTCAGTGGAAAAGGCTGGCAAACGGAAGCGTGCCTCCGTTCCCAGCTGGGACGAAATCATGTTCGGAGGTCCCAAGCGCGGCTGAGCCGCCCACCTGCTGGCAGCAAGATCTCCGCCGCATCACGTGCCGGTTTCCACATGCGGCTCCGCAACTGGTTTCGATTCCGGTGACCCTCTCTGCCGAAGGTAGACGGAGGCGCCGACGATAACGGCGACAGCTAGGAACTCGCTCTGCCAGTTCTGGAAGGACTCGAACCAGAACT
>Ga0126305_10000106_pt1 | contig 36203 bp, 37 predicted proteins | sample Plot26_FD_92536 | JGI IMG/M metagenome (GOLD analysis project Ga0126305, IMG submission 92536) | Serpentine soil microbial communities from UC McLaughlin Reserve, CA, USA - Plot26 | ecosystem: Environmental > Terrestrial > Soil > Grasslands | place: USA: UC McLaughlin Reserve, Lake County... | reverse complement strand
CCCACGGCGGCAGCCCTGAGATCGCCTACAACAAATTCTTCGAAAACCAGGGCTCAGGCGTCTCCTATACGGCGACGACCGGGGAGTCGGGAGAAATCAACATTCACGACAACCTCGTCGAAGGCGGCGGCAACGGGATCTACGCGTCGGTCAATGGCGCCGCGTCGGTGACTGGGAAAACTTTGAGCGGCAATACGGTTGTCAATACGAGTGCAACCGCTCTCTTGTATAGCGGCCCCGACATTCCCGGGGACATTACTTACAATCACACCGAAGGTAATGTTTCTGACGACATTCAAGTTGCTGGTACCGTCGGACATACCGCAACCTGGAAACTGGGAGGGTCTCCGGTTCGGTTCAACGGCACGGTCAAAATCCCGGCTGGGATTGTCTTGAGAATCCAGTCGGGTGTCTATATCCGCCGGCCCCAAATGTCCGTGTTCGGAACCCTTCTTGTCGAAGGAACTGCGACTCGCCCGGTCGTGCTTACCGGCCCGAACGAAGCGGGAGGAGGCGAATGGGGTGCGATCAATCTTGAACCCGGCAGCGGCGCCTCCGTGCTCAATTATGTGGAAGTTGCCTTTGGCGGGTCGGGTAGCGCCATGCTCAACGTGAGAGGCGTTTCCCCATCAGTCCGGAACTCTACCTTCCGGAGAAGTGGCAGCGATGGTATCCGGGTCCAGCAGTCGGGCCAGCCGACTATCGAGGGCAACCGGTTCCGCAACAACCAATTCGGGCTGCGTTACGAAGGAGAAGGGAAACTTGCTGCCCCACGCAATGACTGGGGTTGTGCCGATGGCCCGAAGCCCAAAGGATGTGGTGACGCTGTCAGCTCCAACGTCGAATGGCAGCCGGCAGTTATTCTCCAAGAACTTCCGAAGCTTTGCCCGGGGACGGTCGTTTTGGCCTCGGCGCTGCGGTGTCTCCTGAGTCGATACGAGCCAACGCTTCAATACGACTCGGAAGAGAACTTCTTTGCAGATGATGTCCGGGGGATCGCTGAAAACTGGGGCGACTCTGCTGGCCTCTGGGGTACCAGCGGAGTTGAAAGCTATAGCAACCGGCTATTCGACAAAGACTATGAAACTGGACAAGCGAACGGGAAACTCATCGGAGAATCACGTCCTGAAGGAGAAGGTGAATACCGGGTCACCCTAGATCTGGTGGCGGCGCTCTATCCGAACTCTCTCCCGGCGGATTCAAACGACTGGCTGGATGAGAACAACAACTACCTAGCCGACTCCGAACGCCTTGAGGCAAGCGGCTTCATGCACTCCGTATATGGTAAAGGGACGACGGACTCCAACGGCAAGCGGTGGCTTCAGTACTGGTATTGGTACTACTACAATCCTCACAACTTCGCCGGTGTTGGAAATCACGAGGGTGATTGGGAATCCGTGCTGATCGGGCTCGATGTGAATAATCGGCCCGACACTGTGGTGTTATCGCAGCACGAGAGTCCTGTGACCTGTATCCCCACCGAGATGGAAGTGACCTCGGAAGGCGCTCCAATCGTATTCGTTGGGATTGGCTCGCATGCAAACTTTCCGCGTTCCGGAACCTATGCTGCCCCCTTTGCGCTAGACAACGATTACGCTGACGGAAACGGAGAAGCTGTGCAGCCAGGGCTGGTCAATATCACCGACTATCCGCCTGGGTGGACCGCGTGGCCCGGCCACTGGGGGAACTCGGATGGCACCTTTGAAGGTGAAGGCACCAGTCCGCAAGGCCCAATGTTCCACGACGCTTCAGCACCATCAATTGCGTACGCCGAATCAGCGGGGGAATGCGAACGCGGTTTTGAAACCGAGGAAGTTCCAGTGCCCCATGGGGATGCGGCATCAAGCATCCAATCGGTTTCGCTCGAAGACCAGAAGCCCCAGGTGGGCTATGAGGTGAGCGGAGCCGATGGCCGCGGCTTCTGGCCGAGGCTCCGGATCACCGTCAATGATCTTGACGACGGCGGTCTCCCCGGTAGGTCAAAGACGATCAGCAACGTCAAGGCGCACGGGAAGGTGAACCTTCCCTTCCAGGTGGAGGCAGGTCACGTTGCGGAAGTTCTTGGGAGCGTCGTCTACAGAAGCGGTCGGAGGGTCCACCTCTACCCAAGGAGGGTTCGTAGTCCATAAGGGCTCCAAGTTCCGACAGTACTTCCTGCCTTCTACGGCTACGTGCCAGCTATCTCTTCACGGACCGAGTGCGGTGATCGGGATCACCTGGACCCCGTCCTCCCGCGTGTAGCCATAGCCGCCGGCGACGATGACACCGAGGGCGGCAGGAGCGCCGCTGCGCCCGGTGTCGATTTCGCGGGCGAACTTCAGCAGGGCGGCGGCGGCTTCGTCGATGGCGTCGGGTCCCCCGAGCTTCACCTCGAAGGCCGCCCAGCCCGCGTCTGAGTCGACGATTGCGTCTATCTCGAGGCCCTTGTTGTCCCGGAACTGTCTGACCTCACCCCTCATGGGCTGTGAGTAGACGCGCAGGTCCCGCACGACCAGGGACTCGAAGAGGAATCCGAACAGGTTGAGGTCGCGCAGGAGCGCGGCTGGTCCGGCTCCCAATGCCGCGGCGGCGAGCGAGGGATCGACGAAATGGCGCTTGGGCGATTTGCGGAGGATCGAGCGGGAGCGCAGGTGCGGCTCCCACGGGGGCTGATCCTCGATCACGAAGAGGCGTTCCAGCGCTGCGAGGTACTCGGCGACGGTTTGCCGTTTCAGCGGCTCGGCGCCACCATCGCTCGTATCGGCGGCGAGGGTGGTTGCCGCCACGTGAGTGGCGACGTTGCGGGCGAGGCTGCGCAGCAGACGCCGTACGCGAGCGGGGTCCCGGTGCGTGCCCTCGACCCGATTGATGTCGGTGCGGCTCACCTCCTCCAGGTAATCGGTCACTCCCTCCATCGCCGCCTCGATCGACATCCCCTGAAGCGCCGGCCAGCCGCCGCGAGCCACCGCTTCGGCCAGTTCTGGCAGATCGACGCTGTGGGTCGAGCTCGCCTTGCCCCCGGCCATCAGGTCGCGAAGCGAGATCGACCCATCGCTCAATCTGGACTCGAACAACGACATCGGCCGCATGCGCAGCCGACTGATGCGGCCCGCCCCTGAGTGGCGACCGGCGTCATCGGAGGGCACGGCGGATCCCGCGAGCAGGAACTGGCCGGGCTGCTTGCGTTCATCGATGGCCCGGCGCACGTGGTTCCACACCCGCGGCTCCATCTGCCACTCGTCGATCAACCGAGGGGTGGCGCCGGCAAGGATGAGGCTCGGGTCTATGGCGGCAGCGGCCCGGGCCTGCTCGTCCACATCGAGCAATACCTCGCTCTCCGCGACCTGACGCGCGGTCTCGGTCTTTCCGCAGGCCTTCGGCCCCTCAATCAGGATTGCGCCGCTGCTCTGGAGCCGTTTGCGAAGCTCTCGATCAGTAACGCGGAGGCGATAAATAGAGTCATCGGACATCTTGCAAGGTTTCTAGGGGAGACATTGTACGAATAAGAAGGTACAGAATGTAAAGCTTCGAGAGGACAGAATGTAAGAGGCAGGCTGAATGACCATCTTCGCCTGTCGATCGCCTCGAGCCCGGCAGCCAGTGCAAGCCCTCTTGCATACGCAGGAGCCCCGACTGGTGAGCGGAAGCCCTGAGCCGTGCGGGACTTCCTCCTCAACGAATCGATCAAGCGCCTTGCCACCGAGACCGCCTCGCGGCTGAGCTCGATGGTGGCGATGGGGGAGGAGATCCCGTTTGACGTCGCCGCCGACGCCGGGGACGATTCGGCCTTCTACAGCTACGTGCCGATGACCGGCCGCTACGTGGTCGACCATGCGGATGAGCTCCGGGCGCTGCCGAGCTTCGGCGCCGCCCGTGAGGCGACGGTCGAAGCCGGAGTGGCGGCCGCTTACCTGGAGGCGCGCGGCGAGGCGGTTCCCGCCGACCCCGGCGCCCGCGCCGAGCTGATGCTCGTCACCTTCTTCTCCGAGCTCTGGGAGGGCTCCGCCGGCTTCGTGCTCGACCGCGAGCGGCTCGAGGCGGCCCTGTCGACGCTCGACGCGGAATCCCGCGATGCCGACGACGCCGAAATCCTGATGGTCCCGATCGTCGGCCTGCGGATGTCGATGCCGCGGCTGCAGCTCCCCCACGGCATGCGCATCGTCCGCGCCGACTCGATCGAGGCACCGGTCGAGGCGATGCGCAGCGAGGGCATGGGCCGCGCGGCCTGGGAGCCGCAGTACCTTACCGTCGCCGATCAGGATTCCGAGGGCGGCGCCGAAACCGCCCTGCAGCAACTGCGCGAGCTGATCAGCGTGATGAGGATGTTCAAGGGCGGCGGCATCGGCCTTGGGCCCTACGCCTTTGCCCCGACCGGCGAGGGCTGCTGGCGGCGGATCGCCACGGGCGCCCCGGCGACCCGGCCGGGCGGCTACCGCCTCAACGAGGACGAAGCCGAGATGCTGGTCGATTTCGCCGCCGCGCTGGAGGCCCGCCCGGACCCCGACAGCGCCCTCACCTGGGCGGTTGGACGCTTTGAGATGGGCTGCGAGCGCCCCACCGCGCTCGAGGGCCTCAGCGACCACCTGCTGGCGATGCGCGCGGTCCTCGACGGCCATGGCCCGGTGGGAGCATCGCTGCCGCTGCGCGCAGCAGCACTGATCGAGGACGAGGAAATGGACCGCATCGAAGCCGGCGAACGGGCCGAGCAGGTGCTCGAGCTGGAGCGGGCGATGATGAACGGCCGCCCCGTCGAGCGGGCGATTGAGCTTGCGACCTGGATGGAGGAGGGGACCCGCCGTCTCCTCCGCGAAGCCGCGCTCGGGGAGCTCGGCAACGACCTCAGCACGATCGCCGACGAGACCCTGATCGTCGATGGCCTTGCCGAAGGCGACGCCCAGATCAGCGTCTCCGTTGCGGAGGACCTGGTCGCCGAGGAAGAGCCGTACACCGAAGAGACGCCGATCGTCCCCGAGCCGGAAGACGAGGAGATCTCAATTCAGGCCTTCGAGCCCGAGCCTTCCGCCGAACTTCAACTGCCCGTCGACGAACTACCGGAGGAGGAGTACGTGGAGCAGGAGACCCGCATCATGGAGCCGGTTCCGGCCGAAGACGAGATCAGGATCACGGCAACGCCGTGGCTCGAGGAGGTCTCCGACCCCCGCGGCGGCGACACGATCCAATGGCCGGCCGACTCCGACCGCGACATCCAGCACCGCGAGAAAGTCGATACTCCCCGCGTGCGCCATCTCTTCCCGGTCCCCGAGGACGCCGACTGGGAGGTCAGCCACCTCGAGTTCGAGTACTCGCGCAACCACGTGAGCTGAGCAATCTTCGAAACGTCGTTCCGCTACTCGGGGAATCGAGTTGCGATCTCGGAGAGATAGGTGTCAACAAGGGCCCAATAGGGGTGATCCCGCGGCTCGAAATAGCGGGGTGCGTTCGGTTGCGGTCCTCGCGGAAGCTCGGTCAGAGCCTCGAGCGCCGTCAACTTCATCAGAGCCTCGATCACCCGCGGTCGGTCCGCCAATCCGCTGAGTCCAGCCATGGCGTCTCCTACGGCTATAACTTCTTGAGCGTCTTTCCGGATCCAGGCGGCCACCGGCAGCACGTATCGATGCCCGTGGAGCTCACGCGACCGAGCGGAAAGAGCTTGGAACTCGTGGATCAGCACAGCAGAACAGTAGTACGTATTTGGTGATACGGCATACGAAATGCTACTTTCATGTACATGAGTGAGGCAGTCGGCGTAGCGGAGTTGAGACAGAACTTGAGCGTCTACCTGCGCCGGGTAGAAAGAGGGGAACGGCTCCTCGTCACCGATCGCAATCGACCGGTGGCGGAGTTGGGGCCGGCTCCGAGTACCGGCCCTGATCTAGACCGCCTGATTACGGAAGGCCGAGTTACCGCCCCGGTGCGAGGCGGTTTGCCGGAGCCGCTGGAGTTGACGGGCAATCCCCAGGCTCTGAGTCAAGCGCTCGACGAGATTCGCGGCGATCGCTGAGTCGTGACGATCGTCTATCTGGACGCCTCGGCGCTGGTCAAGCTTGTGCGCGACGAGGCAGAGTCGGCGGCCTTGCGCGCCTATCTTCAAGGTGCCGACCTTGTCAGTTGCGAGCTGGTGCTCACGGAGATTCCGCGGGCGGTGCGTCGCGCCGTGGCAAGGGAAACCGATCTCCCTCGTGATTTGTTGCTGGAGCGTGCCGGCACCGTCATCGAGGTACTTGCACTGAGGCCACTAGATCGAAAGCTCCTCCTCGGGGCGGGCGCGCTGCTCGAGCCCGCGCTTAGGGCACTTGATGCCATTCACGTCGCCGCTGCCGTGGATCTCAATCCGATCGAGGCCTTTGTTACCTATGACGAGCGCCAAGCCGCCGCGGCGCGGCTGGCGGGGCTGCGGACGATGGCGCCCGCCTGATCCGTCTTCGGGAAGCCTAAGCCCGGCCCGCCGCCATCTCGACCCGCTCCTCCGCGGTTGCGAAGAGGTAGCGGTCGATCTCGCTGAGGCCGCGGAGGTCGTGGACGTCCTCGTCGAGGTAGGGGACGCGGATCACGCAGCTGGTGCGGAGCTCACCCGCGAGGTGGTCGATGTTTCGGGCGTCGCGCTCGGCGAGGGCCTGGTAGTCGGCGAAGTTGTCGGCGACGCGTTTGGCGAGGTTCTGGTCGCCTAGCTTCTCGGCGAGGGCGGAGGGGAGGTGGTCGACCTCGGCCTCGAGCTCGTCGGCGGGGAAGTGGACCTTGTTGACGATGACGCCACCGAAGGGGAGCTTGGCCTCGACCAGTTTGCGGTGGAAGTAGACGGCCTCGTCGATCGGCTCTCCCTGGGGGCCGCAGACGACGAGGAAGCAGGTCTCCGGGTCGGCCAGCAATTTGTTGACCCGCTTGGCTCGCGCCTGGAAGCCGTCGACCATGCTGCTGAAGGCGTTGAAGAACTCCGCCAGGTCGGCGAGCAGGTCGAACCCGACCAGCCGCTTGAAGACGCCGAGGGCGACGGAGACGCCGCGGCCGGTCACCTTCGCGGCCAGCCCGGTCGGCTTCATGAAGACGCGCAGGGATTTGCCCTCGATGAACTGGGTCAGCCGTTTCGGCGCATCGAGGAAGTCGAGCGCGTTGCGGGTCGGCGGCGTGTCGAGGACGAGCAGGTCGAACCCACCTTCGGTGTGCAGCTCGAAGAGCTTCTCCATTGCCATGTACTCCTGCGAACCGGCGAGGGCGCTGGAGATCTGCTGGTAGATGCGGTTGTTCAGCACCCGGTCGCGGGACTCCTCGTCGGGCGCCTGGCGCGCGATCAGCTCGTCGAAGGTCGCCTTCGCGTCGAGCATCATCGCCCACAGCTCGCCCTTCATCTCGATCCCCTGCTCCTCGAAGAGGGCGGGATCGACGCGGCGCGCTTCATTACCGAGCTCGTCCAGGCCGAGCGAGTCGGCCAGCCGCTTCGCCGGGTCGATCGTCAGCACGCAGACCTTCAGGCCCTGCGCCGCCATCCCGGTCGCGATCGCCGCCGAGGTCGTCGTCTTGCCGACCCCGCCGGAGCCGGCGCAGATGCAGATCGACTTGCCGTCGAGGACTTCTCCGACAGAGGCCATCAGCCGAGCTTCCCCGCCAGCTTGCGCGCCGCCTCGACGTCGAGCTCCGGCTCGAAGAGGAAGGGCAGCGTTTTCACCGGCGCCTCGACGCCCCGCTTCAGCCGCGCCAGCTGCTGGCGCTGCGAGCGGGCGCGACCGAACTCCGAGAGCGCCGCCCGCGCCGCCGCCCGGCTGGCGCCGTTCTCGGACTCGGCCAGCGCCGAGAGCTTCCCCGCCTCTTCCTTCTTGAACCGCTCCGGGTAGAGCCCGTTGAGGTAGACGCGGTCGACGGCGACCCCGACCTCGTCGCGCAGGTCCCGCTCCAGCGCCATCGACTCGTTCACCGGCATCTCCTCGGGCAGGGCGACGATCGCGGTGCCGGTGTTCTCCTGGTCGGTGATGAAACGGTCGAGCTGCTGGGCCTGCGAGTGGATCGGGCCGACGCGGGCGATCGAGGCGAAGGTGCGCGGCGTCTGCAGGAAGCCGACCCCGTGCCCGGTCGCCGGCGCGTCGACGATCACCAGGTCGTACTTGCGGCCGCTCTTGACCTTGCGGTCGAGCTGCGCCAGCTCCCAGATCTTCCCGATCGTCACCAGCTCCTTCAGCCCTGGCGTCGCCGCGGCGAGGTAGTTGAAGATGCGGCTGCGGAAGAGCATGTCCCGCATCGCCCGCACCTTCAGCTGCAGCAGCACGTACTCGCGCATCGACTCGTCGGGGTCGATCGAGATCGACCAGAGGTTCTCCTCCATCTCGACCTCGTGGAAGCCGACGGATGCGTGGTCGAAGATCCGCGAGGCGTTCTCCTGCGAGGAGACCTCGCAGACGATCGTCCGCTTGCCTTCGCTTGCCGCGCGCAGCCCGAGGGCCACCGCGACCGTCGTCTTGCCGACGCCACCCTTGCCGGTGACGATTACGAGCCGCTTGTCGAGGAGGTCGGGGATTGACTGATTCCTAGCAATTTCGGAGGCCGGCAGGAAAAGCCGGGTCCCATACGAATATCCGCGCAATGGGATTTCTAAGCCGAAAGAAGCCAAAGCCCGCTCCCGTCGAGATCCAGGAGGAGTCGCCGATGGTCGCCGAGCTCCAGGAGATGGAAGAGGCGGTTCCGCTCAGGGAAGAGCCTCAGCCCGCGGAAGAGACCTTCGAGCCCGAGCCGATCGCGGAGGTTGCGGTCGAGGAGGAGCCGTCCAAGGAGGTAGTTGACGAGCCCGCTCTCAATGCGCAGGACCCCGACGAAGAGGAAGGCGATGCGCGGATGAAGGCGATCGACCTGATCGCGCCGACTCGGCTTGACTTCCTCGCCGAGAGGGAGGCTGTGAAAGAGCCGCCTGTGAAGACCGCCGAGGTGTTCGTCTTCGCCAACCAGAAGGGCGGCGTCGCGAAGACGACGACGACCCTGAACCTGGCCGTCGCCTTCGCCGAGTCCGGCTACCGCGTGCTCTGCATCGACCTCGACCCGCAGGGGAACCTGACGATGAGCCAGGGGATCGACCCCGACAAGGTCGAGAAAAGCCTCTACGACGTCCTCGTCAACGACATCCCGATCTCCGAGATCATCATCAAGCGCGAGATCGACATCGCGGTCGCCTCGATCGACCTGGCCGGGGCCGAGATCGCGATGAGCACCAAGATCGGCCGCGAGCGCTCGCTGGAGAAAGCGCTGAAAGAGGTCGAGGGTGACTACGACTTCGTCTGCATCGACACGCCGCCGAGCCTGGGCTTGCTGACGATCAACGCGCTCACCGCGGCCGACAAGGTGATCGTCCCGGTCCAGTGCGAGTACCTCTCGATGCGCGGCCTCGTCCAGCTCCAGAACACGCTGCGGATGATCCAGGAGAACCTCAACCCCGACGTCAAGATCGAGGGGATCCTGCCGACGATGCTCGACTCGCGGACGATCCACGCCAAGGAGGCGGTGGAGATCCTCGAGGAGAACTTCGGCGACCTCGTTTTCCGCTCCCGGATCAAAAAGGCGATCAAGTTCGCGGAGGCTCCCGTCAAGGGCGCCTCCGTGCTCAAGTACGATTCAGGCTCGAGCGCGGCGAACTACTACCGGGAGTTGGCGAAGGAGGTTCTGTCCCATGGCTCGGCGTAACAAGCGCGCAAGCATGCGCGAGGGGCCGCTGTCCGACCTGTTCAAGTCGACGAGCGACGACGCACCGATCGATCCGCCGGAGGCGCCGCGGTACGGACGCCAGGATCCGGCGGAGGCGAAAAAGGCTGAGCAGGACGAGAGCGCTGGGGCCGCGGGTCCTGTCTCCGATAGCCCCCTCCCGCCAAGCGGCGGGAGTGCGCCATCGTCGCCACCCACGGCAGATGCCGCTGAGGATGCACCTCAGGCGGAAATTCCACTCCAGAAGGAGGAGGCGCCCGAGTTCTTCGATCAGGAGATCGAAGGTTCGACGGAGTCTGCGCCTGAGCGGTTGAAACGAGTCTTTTCGGAGGAGCCCGCCCCTCGGCGGGGGGAGCAGTTCCAGCCGGAAAACCCGCGCTACGGGCGTGAGGAGCCGGCCTATGAGCCGCCCGGTAGCGGCGAGCCGCACCAGCCGGTGATCAAGGTCGTCGGCGTCGGCGGAGCCGGCGTCAACGCGGTCAACCGCATGGTCGACGCCCGCATCCCCGGGGTCGAGTTCATGGCCGTCAACACCGACCTTCAGTCACTGCAGCTCTGCGTCGCCGACGTCACCGTCCACATCGGCGACGAACAGACGCGCGGCCTCGGCGCCGGCGCCGACCCCGAGGTCGGCCACCGGTCCGCATTCGAGGAGCAGGACAAGATCAAGCGCCTGCTGAAGGGCTCGGACATGGTCTTCGTCGCCGCCGGTGCCGGTGGCGGCACCGGCTCGGGCGCCGCCCCGGTCGTCGCCCGGCTCGCTCGCGAGGTCGGCGCGCTCACGGTCGGCATCGTCACCAAGCCGTTTAGCTTCGAGGGCAGTCGCCGCGGCGAGATGGCCGACAAGGGCATCGAGGAGCTTGCCGCCGAGGTCGACACCCTGATCGTCGTCCCCAACGACCGCCTGCTCGACGTGCTCGACCAGCAGACCTCGATGGTCGAGGCCTTCAAGGTCGCCGACGACGTCCTCCGCCAGGGCGTCCAGGGGATCTCCGACCTCGTCACCCTGCCGGCGGTCATCAACCTCGACTTCGCCGACGTGCGGTCGATCATGTCCGAAGCCGGCCGAGCTCTCCTCGGGATCGGGATGGCCTATGGCGACGACCGCGCCGTCCTCGCCGCCGAAAAAGCGATCTCCTCGCCCTTGCTCGAGACCTCGATGGAGGGCGCCCGCTCGATCCTCCTCTCGATCACCGGCGGCGCCGACCTCTCGCTGGTCGAGGTGTCCGAGGCCGCCAAGGTGGTCGGCGAGGCCGCCCACCCCGACGCCAACATCATCTTCGGTGCCAACGTAGACGAGGAGCTCTCCGAGCAGATCTGGGTCACCGTCGTCGCGACGCGCTTCGACGGCCGCCCACAGGTGACCCGCCGCGCCGCCGAGCCGACGATCCGCCGCACCAAAGACGCCGAGACCGGCCGCCGTGGGCGCTCCGGCGAGCGCGAGCTGGGGATAGACGTCCCCGAGTTCCTACCCGGGTAGCGGCCCCTCCCTTGTCGCAGCGGCGCTTGGCCGGCTGCAAACCTGCGCCTGCCGTCGTCCTCATCAATCCGAATAGCTCTGCTATTCAGATTGACTGCGTCCTAGTCATGCTTGGTTTTCGCTCGCCCAATCACCACTGCTCCTGCGGGAGTGACCGCTACCCGGGCTTCCCGTGGTAAGGGGGGTCGTCGCAGCCGGCCATTCGCTGACCGCCGAGGCCGGTGCCTCCGTCCTGCGCGACGGCGGCAACGCGGTCGACGCCGCCGTCTGCGCGGTGCTGGCGTCCTTTGCGGTCGAGAGCCCGCTGACCGGGTTCGGGGCGGGCGGCCACATGATGGTCCACGAGGGTGGCGAGACCACCCTGATCGACTTCTTCGTCGCGGCCCCCGGGCTCGACGGGATCGAGCGTGGGGCGGAGCTGGTCCCGGTCCCGGTCCGTTTCGATGCCGAGACGACGCAGACGTTCTACGTCGGCCCCGCCTCCTGCGGGGTACCGGGGACCGCCGCCGGGCTTGCCCACGCGCTGGAGCGTTTCGGCACGCGCCCGCTCTCCGAGCTGGTTGGCCCGGGGGTGAGGCTCGCCCGCGAGGGAGAGCCGGTCAACCGCGGCCAGGCCTACATCCTCGACATCCTCGCCCCGATCCACGAGCGGATGCCGGGGACGCGGGAGCTCTACGCGCCGCAGGGCCGGCCGCTGGGGGAGGGGGACGTCTTCCGGTTCCCGGAACTGGCGGAGGCGCTGGAACTCTACGGCGCCGAGGGCCCCGAGCCCTTCTACCGCGGCGAGGTGGCGGCGGCGATCAGCGACTTCGTCGTCGGCCACGGCGGCCTCGTCGGCCCTGGCGACCTCGCCTCGTATGAGGCGATTGAGCGCAAGCCGATCGACACCCCCTTCCGCGGCACCGAAGTCCTCACCAACCCGCCGCCCTCCTCGGGCGGGATCCTGATCGCCTACACCCTCGGCCTGCTCGAGCGTTTCGGCTCTAAAAGCGGCCCCGAGCAGCTGGTCCTGGCGATGGAGGCGGCCAACTCGCGCCGTGATCTCGCCTTCGCCGAGTCTCTCTACGAGGAGGGGATGGAGGTCGGCTTCCTCGATTCGATCGGGCTCGACCTCGCTGCCGCCGACCTGCTCGGCTCGACCACCCACATCTCGGTGCTCGACGCCGCCGGCAACTGCGCCACCGTCACCTGCTCCAACGGCTCCGGCTCCGGCGTGCTCGTCCCCGGCACCGGCGTCATCCTCAACAACATGCTCGGCGAGGAGGACCTCAACCCGGCCGGGTTCCACGCGATCGCGCCGGGACGCCGCGTCCCTTCGATGATGGCGCCGACCGTCGTCCTCCGCGACGGCGAGATCGTCCTCGCCCTCGGCAGCGCCGGCTCTAACCGGATCCGCTCGGCGATCCTGCAGACGGTGGTGCGGGCGGTCGAGCAGGGCTACCCGGTCGAGGCGGCAGTCGAAGCCCCTCGCCTGCACTTCGAGCAGGGGATCGTTCAGGCCGAGAAGGGTGTCGACCCAACCGCCCTCGACCGGCTCGAGGAGCGGGGCTGGGAGGTCGCGCGCTGGCCCTCGCTCAACCTCTTCTTCGGCGGCGTCCAAGCAGTCTCCCGCGATCCCGCGACGGGCGAGCTCAGCGGCGGCGGCGACCCCCGTCGCGGCGGCGCCGTTGCGTACGCTGATTGACCTTGGCGCCGGGACCCCAGATCGATTTTGAGGCGGAGGGCCTGCTCGAGGGCGTTGAGGGCGAGCCGCGGCAGGCCCGGCTGCAGCTGCTCGAGCAGCTGCACGGCGAAGGCTGCAGTCTCGAGGAGCTGAAGGAGGCGGTCGCCTCGCACCGCCTGACGCTGCTGCCGGTGGAGCGGAAGCTGGCGGGAGCGGGCCCCCGCTACACCGCTCGCGAAGTCGCCGAGATCGCCGAGATCGACCTCGAGATGCTGCTCCGCTTCCGCTCGGCCCTGGGGATTCCGGTCCCCGACCCCGACGAGCACCTCGGCACCGATGCCGATGTCGAGGCGGCGCGGGCGATGAAGCGGTTCCTCGAGCTCGGCCTGCCCGAAGACGGGATGCTGCAGGTGGCGCGGACGATCGGGATGGGGACGGCGCGGATCGCCGAAGCCAACCGCGAGCTGATCATCCGCACCCTCACTCAGCCCGGCGACACCGAGCGCGACGTCGCCCTGCGCTTCGCCGCCGCCGCCGAGTACATGCTGCCGCTGGCCGGGCCGACCGTCGTCTACTCCCTTCAGCAGCACCTGCTCGAACAGATCCGCCATGACGTGATCGGCGCCACCGACCTCGCCTCGGGGGAGATCGGCGGCGCCGTCGACCTCACCGTCTGCTTCGCCGACCTCGTCGAGTTCACCCGGCTGGGAGAGGAGATCGCCCCCGAGGAGCTGGGCATGGTCGCCGGGCGCCTGGAGGAGATGGCAACCGCCGTCGCCAAACCGCCGGTGCGCTTCGTGAAGTCGATCGGCGACGCGGTGATGCTGGTCTCGGCCGAGCCCGAGCCGATGGTCGCCGCGGCGCTGGAGCTGATCCGGGCAGCCGAGCAAGAAGGCCAGCAGTTCCCCTGGCTGCGCGCCGGCATCGCCAGCGGCCCGACCTTGCCGCAGTCGGGCGACTACTACGGCCGCGCCGTCAACCTCGCCAGCCGGATCACCAACGTCGCCCGCCCCGGCAGCGTCGTCCTCGACGAGGCGACGAAAGAGGCGACGGAGGACTTCAGCTACTCCTACGTCGGCGAACGGCGTCTCAAGGGTCTGGACTACCGGGTAAAGCTGTTCCGGGCGCGCCAGGCTGGTGAAAAACGACGTTAGGGGAGGGTATCGGTGGGGGTCCCTGGGAGCACCTCCGCCGAGTCGAGTCGGGGACAGCTGGCGCCTAAAGCCGCAACGCTCGGTCTCCGTGCCAAGTACCCAGGGACCCCCACCGATACCCTCCATCAAGCGAGCTCCGGTAGCTCCTGTTTCACCGAATCCGCGAGAAAGCACCCTCAAGATGCTTTTTCGCGGACTCGATGAAAAGCGAACAACAGAAGGCTGTCGCTAGGAGGGACGGGTGTCCCCTGGCCGACCGGCGTCATGTTCCTCGCCCTATCCACTCATAGAGAGATGGCGCGCGTCCGGCGAGGAACCCAGGGAGGCCAGGGGACACCCGTCCCTCCCTACCGCCGCGGTTAAAGCGGCTTGCGCGCCGAGACGAGCAGGTTGTAGAAGAGCTCGGCCGGGAGATAGGGCTCGAGCACTTTCGTGTCGACCTTCTGCAGGGCGATGTAGCTGTTGAAGGCGAAGCGGCGCCAGCGGAAGGAGACCGATTCCGGCTCGGCGCTGGACTCGACCGTGCGCAGGCCCCAGCCCCAGGCGTTGGAGAGGAGCTCCTCGCCGCCGACGTGGCGCTGCTCGAAGCCGGCGCTCTTGAGCAGGCGGCGGAGGTCGGCGGGGGCGAAAGCGTGGACGTCGACCTCGGCCTCCAGCGAGTGGTCGTGAGACTGCTCGCCTTCGGCGACGGCGCGCTCCTCGGCGCCGACCGCCCGCCGCCAAAGGGGCGCCAGCGCCAGCCCGGCGCGCTTCGGCAGCGCCGCCAGGGTGTCGCCGTAGCGCGAAGGCTCGCCGGCGAAGGCGATGATCCCGCCCGGCCGCAGGACGCGACGGAATTCGGCGAAGGCTTTATCGAGATCGGGGATGTGGTGGAGGACGGCGTGGCCGAGGACGAGGTCGAAGCTCTCGTCCTCAAACGGCAACACCTCGGCCTCAGTCTGGACCGTGGTGACATCGGAGAGCCCGAGCGCATCCGCCGTCGCCGCCAGCCGTTTCAGCATCCCCGGCGAGATGTCGGTCGCGGTCAGCCGCTCGATAATCCCGAGCTGGACGAGGTTGAGCGAGAAGTAGCCGGTGCCGGAGCCGATCTCCAGCGCGTCGCCGAAGGAGCGGCCCTTCATCCCGCCCAGCGCCTTGACCAGCTTCAGCCGCACCTGGCGCTGACCGACGTCGCCGAAGTCGATGCCCCACTTGGCGTCGTACTCCTCGGCGGCCGCGTCGTGGTAGCGGGTGTTGACGTCCTTGATGTGCTCGTGGGTGGCGGTGGGGGAGGCCGGCATCGCGGCGGAACTCTAAGCCCAAGGTGCAGCGGTGCGCCTTTTGGACCCTCTCGGTCCATAAAGCACACCGCTGCAATACGGTCTCGGGATCGCCGAGGAGTTCCTACAGCAGAACCAGCCGCCCGGGGTGCCGGCGCTGCCGCTGACGGGCGAGCGGACGCTGCCCGACGTGCCGGAGGAGAACTACTGGTTCCGCCGTCATCTGGTCGTCTACGAATGGATCGCCGAGCGGGCCCGCGGTCAACGTGTCGTCGACATGGCATGCGGCGAGGGATACGGCTCCGACGTCCTCGCCCGCACCGCCGCCAGCGCTGTCGGCGTCGACGCCAACCCCGAAGCCCACGAGCACGCGCGGCTGCGGTACCAGCGGCCGAACCTGCGCTTCGAGCGCGAGCTGGTGGAAACGTTCAGCGAGCCCTGTGATGCCGTCGTCTTCCTGCAGACGATCGAGCACGTCCAGGACCCCGGCGCGATCCTCGAGCACTTCAAGTCGATGCTGGCGCCGGGCGGTGTCGCCTACGTCTCGACCCCGAACCTGCTGACGCTGGCGCCGCCAGGGGCGGAGAAGTCCGACAACCCCTGGCATGTGAAGGAGTACCGGGCCGCCGAGTTCCAGGAGCTCTGCGAGGCGCACTTCCCGCGGGTCGAGATGCTCGGCCTCTTCCACGCCCGCAAGCTGCGCGCACACGAGCTGGCGATCAAGCTCGGCTGGGACGGCGTCCACAAGCGGCTACGGCTGACCAAGCCCTTCTACGACCGCTTCACCCCGGCGATCTCCGCTGCGGATTTCGGCCTGCGCGCCGGCGACCTCGACCGCGCCCTCGACTTCCTCGCGGTCTGCCACGCCGAGTAATGGCCCAGGAGGGGACCGCCGGCGACCTGGCGATCGTCCTGCACAGCCACATGCCCTACGTCGAGGGCTTCGGCACCTATCCCTTCGGGGAGGAGTGGCTGTTCGACGCGGTGATCCGCTCCTACCTGCCAGTCCTGGAGGTGGCGCGGGACCTGACGATGACGGTGACGCCGGTGCTGGCGGACCAGCTCGAGGACCGAGGGGTCGCCGAGCGGCTCCGTCGCTTCCTGCTCGAGTGGCGGATTGGAGCCGCCGAAGCCGATCTGCCGCAGGTGCCGGGGGAGTGCCGCGCAGCTTGCGAAGCGGAGCGCGACCGCTACCGGCACGCGCTTGAGTTGCTCGACGCGGCCGGAGGCGATCCGCTCGCCCCCTTCCAGCGCGCCGCGAGCGAGGGACGCGTTGCCCTCGCCGCCTCAGCCGCCACCCACGCGGTGCTGCCGCTGCTGGCTACCCGTCCGGGGTTGCGGCTGCAACTCGACGCCGGTGTCCGCTCCCACCGTCGCCGCTTCGGCTGGGACGGGGGCTTCTGGCTTCCCGAGTGCGCCTACGTCCCCGGGATGGAGTGGCGGCTGGCCGAGCATGGAGTGGAGTGGTTCTGCGTCGACCAGAGCGCCCACACCGAGCCGCTCGAGGCGCTGGCGCCGGTCGCGACCGAGGCGGGCCCGGTCGCCCTGCCGATCGACTGGGAGGCGATCTCCTGGCTCTGGTCGCTCGACGGCTACCCCTCCGACCCCGCCCACGCCCAGTTCGCCGGTAAATCCCTACGCGGGATTCGGATCTGGAAGGTCGGCGGCGGCGCCTACGAGCCGGCTGCGGCCGAGGCGGCGGCACGACGGCAGGGCGAGGAGTTCCTCGCCGCCGTCGCCGAGCGCCTGCGCACCTACGCCGAGAGCCGTGACCGTCGCGGTCTGCTCGTCTTCGCGATCGACACCGAGCTGCTCGGGCACTGGTGGTCGGAGGGGCCGGTCTGGTTGCAGACCGTCCTCGACGGGGCCGAGGCTGCCGGGGTGCGGCCGGTCACCGTGCCGCAGGCGCTGGCCGAGCACGAGCGTGTCGAGCGCCCCCTGCGGCCCTCGACCTGGGGCGAGGACAAGAACCTCCACACCTGGGACTCCCCTGCGGTGGCCGACCTCGCCTGGGGGGCGCGGCGGGCGGAGCTGCGGCTGCTGCGGGCGGTTTCCGGCGGCCTCCGCGGCGAGCGCCTGGAGCGGGCAAGCCGCGACCTCCTCGCCCTCCAGGCCAGCGACTGGGCCTTCCTCGACCAGCGCAAGCAGGCGGGCGATTACGCCTGGCAGCGGGCGACCGATCACTCCCAGGCGCTGTTGGAGGCCATAGACTGCGACCGCGCCACCGACCCGTGTATGCGTTCACTCGCCCCGGACCTCAGCACCGCTCCTTTGCTGGAGCCCTGAACAGCCACCCGAACTTGACCCGCGTACTGATCCTCTCCTGGGAGTACCCGCCGCTGATCGAGGGTGGCCTGGCCCGCCACGTCCGCAAGCTCTCCGAGGCGCTGGTCGAGCGCGAAGTCGAGGTCCACGTGCTGACCCGCGGGGGAGAGGAGTCGCCGGCGCAGGAGCGCTGCGACGGGGTGATCATCCACCGCATCCGCGAGCCCAAACGTCCGACCGACCTCGGCGAGTTCGTCGCCTGGGTAGAGCGGATGAACTCCGACATGCTCGCCGCCGGGGTCGAGCTCGGCGATCGCTACAGCTTCGACCTCGTCCACGGACACGACTGGCTCGTGGCCAATGCCTGCGATCACCTCGCGAAGCGCTTCGACGCGCCGCTGGTGACGACGATCCACGCGACCGAGTACGGCCGCCACCAGGGCTGGGTCGACAAGCACCCCCAGACCTACATCCACGGTGTCGAGCGCTGGATCACCAACCGCTCGCAGCGGGTGATCACCTGTTCCCATTACATGCGCGAACAGGTGGTCGACATCTTCGGCGTCGAGGAGCAACGCGTGACCGTGATCCCGAACGGGATCGACCCCGATGACCTGCCCGACCAGCCCGCCGACGACCTGGCTCGTCTGCGCTCCGAGTTCGCCACACCGGATGAGAAGTTGGTCCTGCTGATCGGCCGCCTCGTCTACGAGAAGGGCTTTCAGCTAGCGCTGGAGGCGATGCCGCGGGTGCTCGAAGAGGCGCCCGGGACGCGCTTCCTCGTCGCCGGCTCCGGTACCCACGAGGCCGAACTGAAGCGCCAGGCGAGCGAGCTCGGCCTGATGGAGCACGGCACCTTCCTCGGCTGGATCGGGGACGACGTCCTCCACTCGCTCTACCGGATCGCCGACCTCACGGTGGTGCCCTCGATCTACGAGCCCTTCGGCCTCGTCGCCCTCGAGGCGATGGCCTCCGGCTGCCCCTGCATCGTCGCCGACACCGGAGGCCTGCGCGAGGTCGTCCCGCACGAGGAGGCGGGGCTGCGCTTCCGCGCCCACGACCCCGAAGCGCTGGCCGAGGTGGCAATCCGCGTCCTCTCCGACGACGAGCTCGGCCGCCGCCTCGTCGCCGAAGCCTACGAGCACCTGCGCCGCTTCGATTGGGGCGATGTGGCCGAGCAGACCGCAGTCGTCTACGCCGAGCTCGCCGGCGCCAAAACCGCCTAGTAGCGAGGCCTGTTTAGCAGCTGTCCCCGCGGCGACGGGCGAGGCTGCGGTCGGTGATGCTGAAGCCGCCCTCGGCGCTGTTGCCGGGGACCCAGTGGATCCCGTCGAGTAACTCCAGCGGCGAGACCGAAAGGGCGCCGGCGAGCTTCATCAGCGTGTCGACGCGAGCCAGGCGCGTCCCCTGCTCAAGCATCCCGATCTCGGTCCGGTGCAGGGAGGCGAGCCCGCCCAGCTCTTCCTGGGACATCGCCGCGCGGCGCCGGCAGCGGTAGAGGTTGCGGCCGAACTTGGTCGCCACCTCCTGCGATCGGATTCTCCCGTCGGCTGCCATGCAGACAGCTTGTCGCCGGACATTCATTGTCAGCCAGACAATAGGCATCAAAGCTGACAGGCTTCTTGCAGACGAAGAGACTCGGCTCAGGCGATCGCGCGATTGAGGAAGTCGACCTGGGTCTGCTTGCGCAGGATCAGGTGCTCCATCAGGTGCTCGAGCGCCTCGGAGCGACCGTCGCGGCCGGTCGGCTCGATCGCTTCCTGCAGCAGCTCCACGGCGGCTTCCTCGCACTCCGCCAGCCAGCGCAGGGCGCTCTTGGCGTTCCTGTCGAAGCGGAGCTCGGCGACGTTCGTCGTCGGATCGCCGCCGAAGGAGACGATTTTCTCGACCAGCCGCCGCGCGTCGGCCAGCTCCAGGTCTCCAAACCCAGTCAGCTGCGACCCCAGCGCCTGCGCCTCGATCCCGGTCAGGGTGGCTGCGGTGAGGGAGTACTGCAACGCCGAGCGGTACTGCAGCTCGAGGGCGGCGTTGAGGCGCTTGACCGCCTCCTTCTCGTCGAGCCTCTCTTCTGAGTCGGGCATGCCCCGGCCTACCCGCCGGGGATTCTTCCTACTCGCCGTGCTCGGCCAGGTGCGGTGGCTGCATCGTCGTCCAGGCTCCGGGGTCGGGCTCAACCGGCCGCTCCCAGCGCAGCTCCCCCGGTGCCTCGCGCATGCGGATGATCCGGGCCGGGATGCCGCCGACGACGGCGTTGGCCGGGACATCCTTGGTGACGACCGCGTTGGTGCCGATGACCGAGTTGTCGCCGACGCTGACGCCGCGGAGGATGCAGGCGCCGTAGCCGATCCAGACGTTGTTGCCGACCTCGACATCGCGCTTGTAGATGCCCTGCGAGCGGATCGGCCGCTCGACCTCGACGATGCCATGGTCGAAGTCGATGAACATTGCCCGGTCGGCGATAACGCACTCCTCGCCGATTCGCACCCGCTGGTAGGCGGAGATCGTGCACTCCTGGCCCATCACCGTCTTCGCGCCGATCTCGACGACCCCCTCGTGGCAGCGGATCTTGCTCCCGTCGCCGATCCAGACGAAGCGGCCAAAGCGGATCTCGCCGCGAGGCTCGATCTTCAGTTCCAGCTCGCCGCCGAGGAAGAAGGGGCCGTCGGAGCGCCAGCGCCAACCGGCGGAAGTCAGCAGGCGACGCCAGAGGTAGCGCCAGAGGAGCCGCGCGTAGCGCGGCCGCAGCATCCGGTTGCGGGCAAGGAAGCGGAGCACGGCGGGCACTTTAGGCGCACGGGCGGTTTCCAGGATGACCTCTTAGACTGGCCCGGCCTTGGCCGACGTCGCCAAAACCGCCCCGCTCGTCGAGCGCCTACTCGCGGGCGAAAAGCGGGCGCTGGCGCGGGCGATCACCCTGATCGAGTCCGACGACCCGGCTGGCTGGGAGCTTGTGCGCGAGGTCTACCCGCGGACCGGCAAGGCGCGGATCATCGGCTTCACCGGACCGCCCGGCGTCGGCAAGAGCACCCTGATCGGAGCGCTGACCGGAGAGCTGCGCAAAGCCGAGCGCGAGGTCGCGGTGCTTTCGATCGACCCCTCGAGCCCGTTCACCCGCGGCGCCCTGCTCGGCGACCGGATCCGCCTCACCGACCACTTCCTCGACCCGGGCGTCTTCATCCGCTCGATGGCCTCGCGCGGCGCCCTCGGCGGCCTCAGCGAGGCGGCACTGCAGGTGGCGCTGATCATGGACGCGGCCGGCAAAGACGACGTCCTGATCGAGACCGTCGGCGTCGGCCAGGCGGAGATCGACATCGTCGACCACGCCGACACCATTGTCCTGGCGCTGATGCCGGGCTCCGGCGACTCGATCCAGGCGCTGAAGGCGGGGGTGATGGAGATCCCCGACGTGATCGTCGTCAACAAGGCCGACCACCCGATGACCGACACGATGGTCCGCGAGGTGCGCGGGGTGCTCGCCCTCTCGCAGGATCCGGAGGGGTGGAAGGTGCCGATCCTGCGCACCGAGGCGGCCCGCGGCGAGGGGATCGAGGAGCTGGCGGTGAAGATCAAGGAGCACCGCGAGTTCATCGAGGAGAAGGGAACCCTGGCCGAGCGCCGCGCCCGCAACCTCCGCAGCGAGGTGCTCGGGATCGCCACCTCGCGGATGCGCCGCCGCCTCGAGCAGACCGTCTCCGAGGACCCGGCGACGGCGGACCTGCTCGACCGGGTCGTGCGACGGGAGCTCGACCCGGCCAGCGCGGCCAGTGAGCTGCTGGATAGGCATGTGGATGACTGATGTCGATGACTGACGCGCGGCAGGTACCGACCGCCGAGGCGATGGGCTGGCTCGGCGCCGAGGTCGCGGAGCTGGGCGGCTCATCCGTCGGGCAGGTGCAGGGCCTCTACGTCGACGCCGACAGCGGCGAACCGGCCTGGCTGATCGCCCGCCTCAGCCGCCGGCGCCGCGCCCGGGTCGTCGCCATCCCCTTCTCCAACTGCGCCGGCGCGCCCTTCGGCGTCTGGGTCGCCCAGGAGGCCGACGCGATCCGCAGCGCCCCCGTTGTCGACCCGACCCGTCCGCTGCGCCGCGAGCACGAGCTGATGATCTGCGCCCACTTCGGGATCGGCGAGAAGGTCGGGCGGGCCGCAGTTGTGAGGCCTCGATTGACGGAAGAGATGACCGCGGTTCCCTCGAAAGAACTCCACTAGTATCTGATTAATGCGCGTTTTATCGCTCGCCGTATGGGGCGTAGTTCTTCTGCTCCTAGGTGGGTGTGGGAGCGGAGACAACGAGTCCGATCGTGCGGCGCTTGCTGGGGCGAAGGCCAACGCTTCGCCGCGCCACACTCGCGCACTAAGTGTCACCCTTGATCGGTGGCACGGTCCGCCGCACCTCGGCATCCTGATGGCGACTGCGCGTGGTTACTTCGCGGACGCCGGTTTAGAGGTGGTGGCCACGTCGCCCGCAACTCCGGCGCGACCGATCCCCTACGTCGTCGAGCGGGTGGTCGATCTATCAGTAGCTCAGCTACCGCAAGTGGTTATGGCGAGGGAGAAGGGGGCGCCGATTGTCGCCATTGGCAGTCTGGTCTCCCAGTCAACCTCAACGATGGTCTGGTTAAAGAAATCCCATTTACAGGACATCCCTGACCTCAAGGGAAAGACGATCGGATTCCCTGGCGTTCCCTTCGAGCGTGCATTCCTCGAGCGCGTTCTTGCGGAGCGAGGATTGGCCTCGTCCGAGGTGCACATCAAGAACGTCAATTACGATCTCGTTCCTGCCTTGGTGAGCGGACGCGTGGATGCAATTTTCGGCGGGTCGGCGAATCTGGAGGGGGTGAAGCTCCAAGCAATGGGTCTGGAACCAGTGATCACCCCGGTCGAGAAGCTAGGGGTACCTGCCTACGACGAACTCGTTGTCGTCGCACGTAGGGACAGCATCTCCCAGAATCCGGCGGCGTACCGGAGGTTCATGCTTGCGGTCGCCAGGGGCGCTGCAGCTGCCATCGAACTTCCGGAACAGGCTGCTGAAGTGGTCGCCCTCAGCGCCGAAGGCGAACCATTCAGAGGTTCGGGGCTGGCGAAGGCTCAGGTCGAAGCAACCATGCCTCTCCTGTCGAAAGACGGTTACATGGATCCGGACGAGGCGAGCCAGCTGGTTACCTGGATGAAGAGCGAGGGAATCATCGGGAGGACGTTGCCACCAGCAGCGCTCCTCACCAATGCCTTCGTCAAACGCTAGAGCTGCAGGCTCTTCACCTGCAGCATCTCCTCGATCCCGTAACGGCCGTTCTCGCGTCCGTGGCCGGACTGCCCGTAACCGCCGAACGGAGCCAGTGGATTGAAGGCGCCGCCGTTGATCTCGATCTGGCCGGTGCGGATGCGACGGGCGACGGCGATCGCGCGGTCGCTGTCGCCTGACCAGACACCTCCGGCGAGCCCATAGTCGGTTGAGTTGGCGATGCGAACGGCGTCGTCCTCTCCTTCGTAGGGCTGGATCACGAGAACCGGGCCGAAGATCTCCTCCTGGCCGATCGTCATCTCCGGCTCGACCTCGGAGAAGACGGTGGGGCGGACGAAGAAGCCGCGCGCGAGGCCCTCCGGAGGCTCGGCACCGCCGGTGATCAGCCGCGCCCCCTCCGCAACGCCCTTCTCGATGTAGCCGCGGACGCGCTCGCGCTGGACCTCGGAGACCAGCGGCCCGAGGCGGGTCGAAGACTCGAATGGATCGCCGGGCGCGAAGGTCTCCGCCGCCGCCTTCGCCAGTTCCTCGGCCTCGGCCAGGCGCTGGCGGGGGACCAGCATCCGGGTCAGGGCGCTGCAGGTCTGGCCGCTGTTGAGGAAGCACTTGGCGACGCCGTCGGGCACCGCCCGCTCGAGATCGGCATCGTCGAGGATCACGTTCGGCGACTTGCCGCCGAGCTCCATCGCCACCGGCTTCACGGTCGCCGAGGCGAGCTCGGAGACGCGGCGACCGGCGCGGGTCGAGCCGGTGAAGGAGACCATGTCGACCCCGGGGTGAGCGGCGATCGCCTCGCCGACCACCGGGCCGACCCCGGTGACGAGGTTGAAGACTCCGGCGGGAAGGCCGGCGGCCTCGATCGCCTCGGCGAGCAGGAAGGCGTTCAGCGGCGTCACCTCACTCGGCTTCAAGACCACGGTGCAGCCGGCGGCGAGGGCGGGGGCGACCTTGGCGGCGATCTGGTTGAGCGGGTAGTTCCAGGGCGTGATCGCGCCGAGCACGCCGACCGGCTCGCGCAGCACCCGCGAGTTGCCGATCTCCTCCTCCCAGGCGACTTCCTCCATCAGCTTCGGCATCGAGGCGAACTGCGAGGCGGGCAGCCCGACCTGGATGATCCCGCTCAGCTTCAGCGGCATCCCCAGCTCCTGGGTGATCGTCGCCGTGATCTCCTCGGCGCGGCCCTGCAGCCCTTCGGCGATGGCGGCGATGAAGCCGGCGCGCTCCTCGCGCGAAGTCTGCGCCCAGCTCTCAAAGGCATCCCGGGCGGCAACGACGGCGCGGTCGACGTCGAGGGGCGAACAGCCGGGGATCGTCCCCATCACTTCCTCGGTAGTGGGGTTGACCACCTCGATCGGGTCCGCCCCGCTCGGCTCCACCCACTCGCCGCCGATGAAGATCCTGTCCTTGACCTGAAGCTCAGCCGCCGTCGCCATAAGTCCTCCTGGTTGCCCGCTAGTTGCCCAGAAACTAGCTGATCGGCTGTAATCGCGAATATGCGATAATCGCTAATACGCTATGGACCAGGAACCAGGAACACTTTTGCGCGAAGCGAGAATCCGACACGGACTCAGCCAAGAGCGGCTGGCAATCCGTGCAGGCACGACTCAGTCTGCGATCTCGAGGATCGAGCAGGACCGGGGATCGCCGACTGTGAAAACGCTGGCGGAGCTGTTGCGCCTGATGGGCGAGGACCTGGTGCTGAAGCTCGAGCCCCGCGACGCCGGCATCGATCCGACGCTGATCGACGAGCGGCTGAAAATGAACGAGGCCGAACGCCTCGACTACGGGATCTCCTTCGCCGATCAGGTCATCGAGATGAGCCCGCTGCCCAAGCGGGAGGGATGGAAGTCATGACGGAGAGCCTCCCTCAAAAGGCTCCTGATCTGCGGGGTCTGCTCGGTCCGTTGGTGGGCCAAGGTGTCAACTTCGTCCTGATCGGAGGCATGGCGGGGATCGCCCGCGGCTCGAGCTATCCCAGCTTCGACTTGGATGTCGCTTACGGCCGAGACAAAGCGAACGTGCGGCGGCTTGTCTCGGCATTGCGGGAAATCGGAGTGCGCCTCCGCGGGGCTCCTGCCGATCTGCCCTTCCAGCTCGATGAGCGAACGATCGAAAACGGCGCAAACTTCACCTTCGTCACGCCCTTCGGAGACCTGGATGTTCTCGCCGATGTGGATGGCATCCGCTCCTACGATGAACTAGCGGCCGGAGCAGAGGAGAGAGAGATCTTTGGATATCCCGTGCTCGTCGCATCGCTCGACCACCTCATCGCGATGAAGCGGGCCGCGAACCGTCCAAAGGACCGGAACATGGTCGAGGAGTACGTCGTGCTGGCCGAGGAGATCCGCCGTCGCGACGAGGAAAAAGACGCGCACTAAACCGCCGTCGTCAGCGCGTTCGCCTCTGCTTCCGCGCCAGGCCCCGGCACCTGCTTCGCGTCCCTCGCCGTCAGCACCTTGCCGCAGCTTTCGCAGATGCCTCGCTCGCTGACGGTGCCGCCGCACTGCTTGTGAACGATCAGGCGGCGCGGGCCGTCCGGGTCGGGGGAGTAGCGGTCGCCCCAGTTGAGAAGGGCGATCAGCGCCGGCCAGAGGTCGAGACCCTTCTGGGTCAGGAAGTACTCGTAGCGCGGCGGGCTTTCCTGGTAGGCGCGGCGCTCGAGGATCTCCTCGTCGACCAGCCGCTGTAGCCGTGCCGAGAGGACGTTGCGGGCAATCCCCAGGGACTCCTGCATCTCGCCGAAGCGGCGGTTGCCGTGCATCACCGAGCGCACGATCAGCAGCGACCAGCGCTCACCGACCACCTCGAGGGCCTTGGCAACCGAGCAGTCGAGGGCTGGGTAATCGCGACGCAGCACGTGTGAATCTTCGCACACTAGGTTGCATGAAGCAACTGACCACGGTAGGCTACCGCTGCCCAGAGTTGCTTCATGCAACCTAGTCCGAATGGAGGCCCCAGATGAGGCTGATTCCACGACACAGGAACCACAGGCGCCCGAAGGGTCCGCGGATCGCGATCAGCGAGGCGGAGATCAGCGCCGACCTGCACTACCCGGCAAGCCAGCCGCGCGCGCGGCGCACGGCGGACGTCCAGAGGCTTTCGGTCCGGTGAGCGAGAACGGCGTGGTCACGGCGCCCGAGGGCACGGCGGCGGACGTGGCGGAAGCGTTCGCGGCATCGGATCCGAGCTATTCCCGCAGCCGTACCCTCGTCTGGCAGGACCCGGTGCCGACGGCGGCAGCCGGGGCGACGATGACCGGGATGGAGTACATGACCGCGGTCGTCACCGGCCAGATGCCGCCGCCGCCGATCGCGGTGACGATGCGGCTGCGGCCGGTCGAGCTGGAGGAGGGAAGGGTGGTCTTCGAGGGGGAGCCCGGCGAGGAGCACTACAACCCGATCGGCGTCGTCCACGGCGGCTACGCCGCAACCCTGCTCGACTCGGCGCTCGGCTGCGCCGTCCACACCACGCTCCCCGCCGGCGTCGGCTACACCTCACTCGGGCTGGAGGCGAAGTTCGTGCGGCCGATCACCCGCGATACCGGCCGCGTCCTCTGCGAGGCGACCGTCCTCTACCGCGGCCGCAAGCAGGCAACGTCGGAGGCGACCCTGACCGCGGCGGAGGGCGGCAAGCTGATCGCCCACGGGATCGCCACCTGCATGATCCTCGGCGGCGAGGCCTAGGAGGCGCTGTGGCGGGCGAACTCGACCAGGAGCCGTGCGCCGAAGCCGTTGGCCTCGTTGCCGACGTACTCGCGGCCGATGTCCCAGGCGCTGCCGGCGATGTCCAGGTGCGCCCAGGCCGTCTCGCCGACGAACTCCTCGAGGAAGGAGGCGGCGGTGATCGTCCCCGCCTTGCGCTTTTTCCCCAGGTTGGAGAGGTCGGCGACGGTGCCCTTCATCAGCTCCTTGTACTCGGGGTGGAGCGGCAGGCGCCAAACCAGCTCGCCGGAGACTTCGCCGGCTTCGATGACCTCGGCGGCGAGGGGGTCGTCGTTGGAGACGAGGCCGGCGTAGGTCGAGCCGAGGGCGATCTCGACCGCTCCGGTCAGGGTGGCGATGTCGACGATCCGCTCAGCCCCGAGCTCGACCGCATAGGCGAGAGCGTCGGCGAGGATCAGCCGGCCCTCGGCGTCGGTGTTATTGACCTCGACCGTCTTGCCGTTGTACTGGGTGATGATGTCGCCCGGCTTGATCGCGGTCCCGGAAGGCATGTTCTCGGTGGTGGGGACGAGGGCGATCAGCTCGAGCGGCAGCCCCAGCTCGGCGATCGCCGCGGTCGCCTCGAGTACCGCCGCGCCGCCGGACATGTCCATCTTCATCTCCTGCATCCCGGCGCCGGGCTTGAGCGAGATGCCGCCGGTGTCGAAGGTGACCCCCTTGCCGACGTAGGCGAGGGTGGGGCCGGAGCCGCCGCCGCTGTAGCGGAGGACGATGAGCTTCGGCTCCTCGGCGCTCCCTTGGCCCACTGCGATCAGGCCGCCCATGCCTTTTGCTTCCAGCTCGGCGCGGCCGAAGACCTCGACGGTGAGCGCTTCAGAGGCAGCGGTGATCGCTTCGGCCCGTTCTGCGAGGAAGGTGGGGGTGGCGAAATTGGCGGGGGTCAGCTGCAGATCCCGGGCGCGGTTCTGGGCCTCGGCGGTGATGCGGGCCCACTCGACGGTTTTGGCGAATTCGGCCGGTCCGGGCAGCACCAGCGACTCCAGTCGCGGGGAGTCGTCGCGCTCGCCGGACTTGAAACGGTCGAAGCGGTAGGCGGCGAGGACCGTGCCGGTGACAAGCGCATCTGCGGCGAGCACGGAGTCGATGCCTCTCGGGTACGCCCAGGCGATCGACTTCGCCTCCAGCCGCTCTGCCTCCTTGGCTGCAACCGCAGCGGCGATGCGCAGCGTCTCGAGGTCGAGCTCCTCGCTCTCGCCCAGCCCGACGACCAGCACCGTCGGGAAGCCGTCCGGTCGCAGCAGCGAGAGCTTCTTGAAGCCGCTCCTGGCGCTGTCGGCTCCGGCGGCGCCGGCGATCTCGGGCGGCAGTTCGCCGCCCTCGACCAGCCCCACGGCGAGGAGATCGGTCCCGACGTCCACCAGTTCGACCTGTTTCACCTCGACCTTCATCGGCCGCGAGTTTACGTTGCCCTGTCGGTATCGTCATCCGCTGGACCTGGCGGACAGGGGCCAGGTCGGCGAACTTCGGAAAGGAAAGGCAGTAGATGCCCAGCTCAGTGATTCTTGGAACCGCGCGCACCCCCTTCGGAAAGATGGGCGGCGGTCTCTCCTCCCTCGACGCCACCGATCTCGGCGGCACTGTGATTGAGGCCGCTCTGGACCGCTCCGGCGTCGCCCCAGAGCAGGTCGAGCAGGTCGTCTTCGGCCAGGTCCTGCAGGCCGGCCAGGGTCAGATCCCCTCGCGCCAGGCTCAGATCAAGGGTGGGATCCCAAAGGAGGTTCCCTCGGAGACGATCAACAAGGTCTGCGCCTCGGGCATGCGCTCGCTCGGCCTCGCCGACCAGGCGATCCGGGCCGGCGATACCAACATCGCCGTCACCGGCGGCATGGAGTCGATGAGCCAGGCTCCCTACCTGCTGCCGAACGCCCGCTTCGGCTTCCGGATGGGCGACGTCCAGGCGCTCGACGCGATGACCCACGATGGGCTCACCAACCCCTTCACCGAAAAGCAGATGATCAACGAGGCCAGCGAGGTCTCCAACGAGCTCGAGATCACCCGCGTCGACATGGACCGCTTCGCCGAGCGCTCGCACCGGCTCGCCCACGAGGCGACCGAAGCCGGCCGCCTCGCCGAAGAGATCGTCGGCGTCACCGTCAAGTCCCGCAAGGGCGAGTCCACGGTCGAGGCCGACGAGGCGATCCGTCCCCAAACGACCCTGGAGACGCTGGCCGGGTTGAAGGGGATCGGCGGCCCCGACGCCACCCACACCGCCGGCAACGCCCCGGGGGTCAACGACGGCGCCGGCGCGATCGTCGTCGCCTCCGAGGAGTGGGCCGAGAAGGAAGGGAAGACGCCGCTGGGGCGGATCCTCTCCTACGGCACCGTCGCCGACGACTTCCCCTACCTGGCGAAAACGCCGGCCAACGCCTCGAAGCTGGCGCTGGAAAAAATCGGCAAGAGCCCGGAGGACGTCGACCTCTGGGAGATCAACGAGGCCTTCGCCTCGGTCGCTCTCAACTCGGTGCGGATGCTCGGCGTCGACGAGGAGAAGGTCAACGTCAACGGCGGCGCGATCGCCCTCGGCCACCCGATCGGCGCCTCCGGCTCCCGCATCGTCGGCGCCCTCGTCCACGAGCTGCGCCGCCGCGGCGGCGGCCTCGGCGTCGCCGCGATCTGCTCCGGCGGTGGCCAAGGCGACGCGATCGTCGTCGAGGTCAACGGAGTCTGATCCTGGATGCCGCAGTCCGAGCAGCCAAAGCGGGCTGCGGCATTCTTCGACCTAGATAAGACCCTGATGGCGGGGTCGAGCGGGATGCAGTTCGCCCGCATCGCCGCCAAGCAGGGTGTCGTCAGCCGCCGGCTTCTGGCCAGCTGGGCCTGGGAGCACCTGCGCTATCGCCTCCGTGGCACCACCGACGAGCGGACCGCCGAGGTGCTGAAAGTGGCGCGGGAGCTGATCCGTGGCCTGCCGTCGAAGACGATTGACCGGATGGGGCCGGAAGTGATGGCGGCGATCCTGCCCCGCGTCTTCCCGCAGATGCTGGAGGAGGTCTACGCCCACCAGGACGCCGGCCGTCCCACCTTCATCGTCAGCGCCGCCGGCAACGGCGTCGTCGAGCAGCTCGCCCATGTCCTCGGCATGGACGGTGGCATCGGCACTCGCTACGAGGTCGATGGCGAAGGCGGCTACACCGGCCGCCTCGATGGCCCCTTCGTCTACGGCGAGGGGAAGGTGACGGCGATGGAGGAATTCGCCGAGGAGCATGGGATCGAGCTGGGCGAATCCTTTGCCTACTCCGACTCGCTTTCCGACCTGCCGATGCTGCGCGCGGTCGGCCACCCGGTCGCGGTCAACCCCGACCCGCCGCTGGCGGCGATCGCCCGCGAGGAGGGCTGGCAGACGCTGCGCTTCGAGCGCCTCGGCCGCCGCCTCGTCGCCCTCGCCGTCACCTTCCTCGCCACCGTCGCCGGCTTCGGCGCCTCGCGCGTCGCCGCCCGCCGTCGCGTCCCGCCGCCACGGCGCCTTTACGCCCGCCGCTGATCCCCCCGTTCCTTTTCGGGGCCTGGCAAGGAAAAGGAACAGGGGAATGCTGAATCACTAGGCTTCGCGCTGATGAGTACCGCAACCGCACGGAAGATCCGCGTCGTCGTCGCCAAGCCCGGCCTCGACGGGCACGATCGCGGCGCCAAGATCATCGCCCGCGCCCTGCGCGACGCCGGCATGGAGGTGATCTACACCGGGCTGCACCAGACGCCCGAGCAGATCGCTGAGACGGTAATCCAAGAGGACGCCGACGCCGTCGGCCTCTCGATTCTCTCCGGCGCCCACATGACCCTGGTCCCGAAAGTCGTCGAGCTGCTGCAGGCCCAAGGAGTCGACGACGTCCTCGTCACCGTCGGCGGCACGATCCCGGCCGACGACATCCCCGAGCTGAAGCAGCTGGGGGTCGCCGAGGTCTTCACCCCTGGCTCCGGAACCGACGACATCGTCGAGTTCATCCAGGAGCGGGCGAGCGCCCGCCACGCCGAAGGCTGAGCCAAACCGCGCCTGGGGCGCTCCGTGACATTCGACACTGATCGGTGCATAGGTCCGACCGATCCGGGTATCATCCTGATTGACTCGTCAGTCAACCGCGCCGAGGCGTTAAGATCGCGCCCCGCGAAGACCTGAGAATCGTCCCCAAGGAGGCTTTGTTTTGAAGATCTGCGTCCTCGTCAAGGAGGTCCCGGACGCCGCCGTTCAGAAGCGCATCGACCCAAGCACGATGCGACTGGACCGCGGCGGCGAGAAAAACCTCAACCCCTTCGACACGCACGCCCTCGAGGCGGCCATGCAGATCAAGGAGGGTGGCGCGATCCCGGTCGAGGAGGTCATTGCGGTGACGATGGGCCCGAGTACCGCGGTCCGCGCGCTGCACAAGGCCGTCGCCCTCGGCGCCGACCGCTCGGTTCACCTCTCCGACGACGCGCTGTCCGGCTCCGACGTCTGCGCGACCGGTTACGCGCTGGCCAAAGTGCTCGAGTCGGAGAACCCCGACCTGGTTCTGCTGGGCCAGCAGTCCGATGACGGCGAGTGCTACACGATCGGCGCCGTTGTCGCCGACCACCTGAAGATGCCCTCGCTGACCCAGGTGATCCAGATCGACGTCACCGACGGCAAGCTGCGCTGCGAGCGCCAGGCCGAGTACGGCTACGACACCGTCGAGGTCGAGTTGCCGGCTGTGATCAGCGTCGGCGACGCGATCAACGAGCCGCGTTACCCGAGCCTGAAAGCGATCATGGGCGCGAAAAAGAAACCGCTCGACGCGAAAGCGACCGGCGACGTCGGCATCGACGCCGGCCAGGTCGGCGAAGGCGGTTCGAAGACCAAGGTCCTGGGGCTGAACCCGCCACCGGCCAAGGAAGCGGGCGAGATCATCGAGGACGAGGACACCAACGAGACGGTCGAAAAAATCGTCACGTGGCTGGACGAGAGGAAGCTGATCTAGATGTCAGGGATTCTGGTTTACGCCCTTCACGACGACGAGGGCAACTTCAACAAGAACTCGCTCGGGGCGATCTCCGAGGCGGCCAAGCTGGCCGGGGAAGTCGGTGGCGAGGCCGCCGCGCTGGTGGTCGGCGACATCGCTGACGACGCCTGCGCTTCGCTCGGCAACTACGGCGCCGCCAAGGTCTACCGGGCCAAGAGCGTGCCGGAGGGCCTGGCGCAGCCGATCGTCGACGCGATGGCGAAAGTCATCCAGGACAACGGCATCTCCTACGCCCTCTTCGGCGGCGGCCTGCTCGGTTTCGAGATCGGGGCCGGCCTCACCGCCCGCCTCAACGCCGGTGTGACGATGGAGGTCACCGCGGTCAAAGTCCAGGACGGGAAACTGGTCGTCGAGCGGCCGATCCTGCAGGACTCCGAGATCGCCGACGTCGGCTATGTCTCCGAGCCCGGCATCATCATCGGCCGCCTCAACGCCTTTGACACCAAGGAGTCCGGCGGTAGCGCCGAGGTCGTCGACGTCGAGGTCGAGCTCTCCGAGTGGTCGAGCAAGGCGAAGCTGGTCCAGCGCGGCGAGCAGCGCGGCGCCGATGTCAACATCGAGGACGCCGACATCCTCGTCGGCGGCGGCCGCGGTCTCGGCGCCAAAGAGGGCTTCGAGCTCTGCGAGCAGCTGGCCGAGTCGATGGGCGGCGCCGTCGCCGCGACCCGCGCCGTGGTCGATGCCGGTTGGTACCCCTACGCGGCCCAGATCGGCCAAACCGGGAAGACGGTGGCGCCGAAGCTGTACCTCGCCGCCGGCGTCTCCGGGGCGATCCAGCACAAGGTCGGGATGCAGAACTCGGAGAACATCCTTGCCATCAACAAGGACCCGAACGCGCCGATCTTCGAGTTCTCGGATCTCGGCGTGGTCGGCGATCTCCACAAGATCGTCCCCAAGCTGACCGAGGCGATCAAAGCTAAAAGGGGAGGCTGAGCTTCGGCTCAGTCTCCTTTTCGAAAGGAGCTCGAATTGGCAGTTGCACCGAGTGAGTTTCCGCCGCCCTTCGATTCGGCGAGCGTCATCGCAGCGCCGACGGATCCCGCGGACGAGCGCATCGAGGTCGGCATCGCGATCGTCGGCGGCGGCCCGGCCGGGCTTGCCTGCGCCAACAAACTCATGCAGCTGCTGGAGGACGAGCCGGAGCTGACCGAGAAGCTGGGCGAAGTCCCGGTCGCGGTGATCGAGAAGGGGAAAGTCGCCGGCGCGCACCTGCTCTCGGGCGCCAACGTCGACCCCTCGGCGCTGGAACGGCTCTTCCCCGACCTGCCGCCGGCGGAGTGGCCTCCGGTCTACCAGGAGGTGACGAAGGACGCGACGTACTTCCTCACCAAGAGCAAAGCCTTCCCGCTGAAGCCGCCGCCGCCCAACTTCCGCAAAGAGGGGACCTACACGATGTCGGTCTCCAAACTCGGCCGCTTTCTCTCCGAAAAAGCCGAAGAGGCGGGCGTCTACATCCTCACCGAGACCGCGGCCACTCAGCTGTTGGTCGAGGACAGGATCGTCAAAGGCGTGCGCTCCGGCGACCGCGGCCGCGGCAAAGAGGGTCAGGAGCTCGGCAACTTCGAGCCCGGCTCCGACGTCGTCGCCAAGGCGACGGTCCTGGCCGAGGGGACGATCGGCCATCTCACCTACGCCGCGATGGACTACTTCAACCTCCGTGAGGGCTCCGACCCGCAGGTCTGGGAGCTCGGGGTGAAGGAGGTCTGGGAGGTCCCCAAGCCGCTCGACCGGGTCATCCACACCCTCGGCTGGCCGCTGCGCTGGAGTCCCCGTTTCAAGGAGGCGGGCGGCAGTTTCATCTACCCGATGGGCGAGGACAAGGTCTGCTTCGGCCTCGTCGTCGGCCTCGACACCACCGACGCCACCTTCTCCGTCCACGACGCCCTGCAGGAGTTCAAGACCCACCCCTTCGTCAGGAACATCATCGAGGGCGGCAAGCGGGTCGGCTGGGGCGCGAAGACGATCCCCTCGGGCGGCTACTGGGCGCTGCCGAAGCGCTTCTCGGTGCCCGGGATGCTGATGGCCGGCGACGCCGCCGGCATGGTCAACATCGCCGAACTCGCCGGCGTCCACTACGCGATGCACGCCGGGATGTACGCGGCGGAAACGATCGTCGAGTCGCTGAAGCAGGACATCGATTCGGTCAACTTCGAAAGCTATGACGAGAAGATCCGGGGCTCGGTGATCGAGAAGGACCTCTACCGCTCCCGCAACATGAAGCAGCCGCTGACCAAGGGGCTGATCTTCGGCGGCATGATGGGCAGCGCCATGGTCGCGACCAAAGGTGCCTTCCCCGGCGGCCATTGGAAGATCGAGGACAACGCCGAGATCCCGGTCTCCGAGGGCAAGGCGGCGGACAGCTACCCGAAGGCCGACAACGAGCTCACCTTCAACAAGCTCGACTCGGTCTTCCTCTCCGGCAACGCCACCCGCGACGACGCCCCGAACCACGTCCGTATCCAGACCCACGTCCCCCGCGAGATCGCCCAGACCTGGGTCTCGATGTGCCCGGCCCAGGTCTACGAGATCCCCGAGGACCAGCTGGAAAACGGCGGGACCGACGTCGACGTCCACGTCACCGCGTCCAACTGTGTCCAGTGCGGTGCGATCACCGCCAAGGGCGGCCGCCTCACCCTCCCTGAGGGCGGCGACGGGCCGCTCTACCAGGAGACGTAGGAAACCTGTTCGCCTAACGGCACGATCCGCGCACCACGTGTGCGGATCTGCCGCCTAGGGTCGTCGGGTGCTTCCCGTTGGCTCAATCGCTGTTGACGACGCGGCAGCTTGCGCCGGGTTCATGGCGGCGGCCATCGCCGTCTGCGGTTTCCTGCTCCAGGTTCCCTCTGCTCTCGCTCGCAAAGATGACGAGGCGGTGCGAGCGGCGATGGTTACTGGCGGGTTGTTCGGCTTCTTGATCTCCCTCGGCATCGTGCTCCTGGGAGAATGGTAAGCTTTTGTCTGTGGAGGATGAGAATGACTGAGAGACGGGCACTTCTGGCGTTTGCCGTAGCCGCAGTGTTGATTGAGGTAGTCGCCATCAATGGGATGGCGCTTCTAGGGGCGGACTCGGAAGCTCAGGCGAAGGTTTGCGTTGCCCTCATGAGCACCGCCAGCCTCCTTGGCGGGCTCCTGTTCATGCGCTACCACTGAGCGGCAGCTACAGCGCTTCGGCTTCCTCCGTCTGAAACATCGGCGAGCCGTCGAAGATCTGGGCGGCGCGGGAGGTGGCGGGAGTGAAGTCGAGGGTGCTGCGGCGGCGCGGGGCCGCGATCACAGTCCACTCGTCGCAACCCGCGAACGCTTCATCAAGGCGCTGGGCCATCGTGCTGCGGGGACGATCCTGGTCGAAGATCTGCTGGGACATCGCTGCTCCGTCCTGTGTCGGGGTCGGTGAAGTTTCCCCCTGCTCGTCGGACGAAAAATATGCACTTTGCGATTGTTTGGGAACGTTTGTTCGTTCGGGCGCTTACGAGGAAGCCGCAAACTCGGCGATCTCGTCGGCGACGCGCTGGGGCTGATCGAGCGGGACGAAGGTTTTTGCGTCCGGGATGCGGACCAGCTCGGCGTTCCCCGCTTCGCTAGCTAGGCGCTCGCCGTAGGAGATCGGGAAGTACTTGTCGCCCGGTGCCCAGAGCAGCTTGATCGGCAGCTCTGAGCCGCGCAGCTTCTCGGCGGCGGCGAGCGTGTGGCGCTTGTTCATCCCGGCGGTGACCTTGCCGGCGTCTCGCATGATCTTCGGATCGGCCTTCACGGGCTCCATCCAGGAAGCGACGAGGTCGTCCGGGATCTTCGTCTTCGCGAAGGGGGCGAAGGCGCGGCGGGCCAGTGCTTCGATTCGGAACGGCGCCGCGAGGACGCGCATTCCGCCCGGGAGCTTCGCCAGCGGCGGCATCGCCTTGAACATCCCCGGCGGAAAGTTCTCGTGGGTGTCGCAGTTGGTCAGGACCAGGCGCCCGATCCGCTCTGGGTGGGTCGTAACCAGGACCTGCGACATCGCCCCGCCGGAGTCGTTGCCGACGATCGTCACGTCCTCGAGCTCGAGCTTGGCGAGGAAGTCGGCGATTAGGCGGGCGATGCCGGTAGGGGAGAGGTCGGCGCCGGCGTTCATCGGGGCGCGGTGGGCCGCGATCGGCCAGTCCGGGGCGATGCACCGGTATCGGTCGGAGAGGCGGTCGACGACGCCGTCCCAGAGGCGCCCGTCGACGAGGAAGCCGTGGACGAAGACGACCGGCTTGCCCTCACCAGCTTCGCGGTAGCGGATCGGTCCCTGCGGCAGTTGCACTTCTTTGCGCTGGTCGGTCACGATGGTGCCTCCTTTAGCCTCGGTTCCAGCTCCGGTTCTCTCACTAACATACAGACCGCATGAACGTAAATCCAGGAAAGCGCACGCAGGCCGAGCGAACCGAAGCGACCCGCGAGGCATTGATGGCCGCCGCCCGCAAGCTCTTCACCGAGCGCGGCTATGAGGACGTCGGCACCGAGGAGATTGTCCGCGCCGCCGGAGTCACCCGCGGTGCCCTCTATCACCAGTTTGGCGACAAGGCGAGCCTGCTGCGGGCGGTCTACGAACGGATCGAGGCGGAATCGACCGAGCGCGTCGCCCGCGTCGTCCTCGGCTCAGAGCTGCACAGCCCCCTGGATGCGATGAAGGCCGGGGTGGAGGCCTTCCTCGACGAGTGTGCAGAGCCCGAGCTGCGCCAGATCGCTCTCCACGACGCCCCCGCGGTACTGGGCTGGGAGCGCTGGCGCGAGATCGGTGCCGCCAACGGCCTCGGGCTGATCGAAGCGAGCGTT
>Ga0126305_10000105_pt1 | contig 36355 bp, 32 predicted proteins | sample Plot26_FD_92536 | JGI IMG/M metagenome (GOLD analysis project Ga0126305, IMG submission 92536) | Serpentine soil microbial communities from UC McLaughlin Reserve, CA, USA - Plot26 | ecosystem: Environmental > Terrestrial > Soil > Grasslands | place: USA: UC McLaughlin Reserve, Lake County... | reverse complement strand
GTCACCGCAACGCCGGTGCGCTCTTACCGCACCATTTCACCCTTGCCTGTGCGCGACGCAGCTGCGGCCGCGCCATCGGCGGTGTCATTTCTGTGGCACTTTCCCGCGGGTTTCCCCGGGTGGCGTTACCCACCGCCCTGCCCTGTGGTGTCCGGACTTTCCTCGAAGGGTTTTCTCTCCCCCCGCGGTCGCTCGGCCCGCCCCTCGATGGTAGCTCGGCTGGTGCATGCGACCAAGTGCCCGGCGGCTATGGTGGCGGGCATGCGAACGGCGGTTGTCACCGGCGCCGGCAGCGGCCTCGGCCGGGCGATCGCGGCCGAGCTGATCGAGCGCGGATACCGCGTCCACGTCACCGACGTCGATGCCGGGGCGGCGGACCGGGTCGCTGCCGAGCTCGGCGCCGAGGCCCGCGGCTCGGCGCTGGATGTTCGCGACGAGCCCGCCTGCCGAGGGCTGGCCGACTCGATCGGCCGCACCGGCTCGCTCGACCTCTGGGTCAACAACGCCGGCGTCTTCCACAGCGGCCCAGCCTGGGAGCAGAGCGCAGAGACGCGCCAGACGATGCTCGACGTCAACGTCAGCGGCCTGATGAACGGCACGGTGGCCGCCCTCGGCCCGATGCGCGCCGCCGGCCGCGGCCACGTCGTCAACGTCGTCTCCCTCGCCGGGATCGTCGCCGCCCCGGGAGAGGTCACCTACTCGGCGACGAAGCACGCGGCGATGGCCTTCACGCTGGGCACCCTCTTCGACCTTCGCCGCACCGGCAACAAGGGGATCCAGCTCTCCGCCGTCTGCCCCGACGGGATCTGGACGCCGATGCTCGAAGACAAGCTCGACGACCTCGATGCCGCCCCCTCCTTCTCCGGCCGCCTGCTCACCGCCGAGGAGGTCGCGAAGGAGGTCGGCAGGCTGACCGAGCGCCCCCGTCCGATCCTGATCGTCCCGCGCTGGCGCGGCCCCCAGTTGCGGCTCTTCGACCTCTTCCCACGCCTGGGCCTGCGCCTGCTGCCGCTCGTTCTCTGGGACGCCCGCAGGCGACAGCGGCGCTACAAGAAGCTGATCGAAGCCGGCAAGTGGCCCTGACGAGGCTCAGGAGCCTTCATGCGGCGTCCTCAGTCGTCGAAATAGCGCTGCTATTCCGACTCCCTGCGTCCTTGCCTGACGACTCCTGAGCCTCGTCAGACCTTTCGAAAGACGCCGACTACTTTGCCGAGGACGCGCGCCTCGGTGGTGAGGATCGGCTCCATTTCCTCGTTTTCGGGCTGCAGCCGGATGTGGTCCTTCTCGCGGAAGATCCGCTTCACGGTCGCCTCCTCGCCGATCAGGGCGACGACGATCTCCCCGTCGGCCGCGTCGTCGCTCGGGCGCACGATCACGTAGTCGCTTTCGAGGATGCCGGCATCCTTCATGCTTTCGCCGCGGATCTGGAGGATGTAGTCGCCGTCCTCGCCGCCGATCACGTCCGGGACTTCGAGGTACTCCTCGATGTTCTCTTCGGCCAGGATCGGCGCACCGGCGGCAACCTGCCCGACCAGCGGCAGCCCACTCCCGGGCGAGATCGTCCGCTTCGCCTTGTCAAATAGCAACTCGATCGCCCGCGGTTTTGACGGATCGCGCTTGACAAGGCCCAGCTTCTCCAGGTTCGCCAGGTGCGCGTGGACGGTGGAAGACGAGTGCAGTCCCACGGCTTTCCCAATCTCCCGCACCGTAGGCGGGTAACCGGTCTTCGCCGCGTACTTGCGGATGAAGTCGAAGATCTCTTTCTGCCTTTTGGTCAGATCCAGTTCCATCGTCGTTCCGATTTCCTCCGCTCCCGGGTCAGCAGGGTCAAATAGGCGCAAATCGCCTTCGAACACTTGTTCGTAGAGTACCCGCCCCTCCGGACACCCGCAACCTCCGACCTCCCCCTGCACGCAAACATCTAGAATCCCTCGCCCTCGAGCGGCTGTGGCGGAACTGGTAGACGCGCAAGGTTGAGGGCCTTGTGTCCCTAACGGGACGTGATGGTTCGACTCCATTCAGCCGCATAAGGAGCTCCTGCAAATGGGGGCATTTCAATCAAGACCACGTTTTCCGGCACTGCTGCCCTACGGTCCATTGCGGACCGATTTGGCAGCAATGCCGCATACCACTGCGCCTCTTCGCAAGTCTCCAGGCGTAGACGAGGCGATTCCCCACGCAGGGGAAGACCGCCGGTTTTGTGTCGCAGGAGCCCGTCGATGCGGCTGTCTGGAGCTTCGAATCCATCCTTCCCCCAGGGGCTTCTTAAGGAGGAACGATGGAAGACAAAGCCAGCATGCGCCGGCCACACGGGACCGGCACCCTCTATGTCCAGGCGAGAGCTAATGGCCGCGAGGTCTGGTACGGACGCTGGCATATGGGCGGCCGGCGGGTCAACCGTCGCCTGGGAGCCAAGCTGCGCCGCGGCACCAGGGAGGGACTGAACCGCACCCAGGCCGAGGCCGAGCTACGGCGGCTAATGGTTCGCGAGCGCCCGCCCCAGGCCGGCGCGAGCGTCTCGTTCGAGAGCACCGCGGAATTGATGCTCCGCGAACTCGAATCACTCGGGCGTAAGGCGACGACCCTCGACAACTACCGGGCGATCCTTCGCGCTCACCTGCTGCCCCGCTTCGGCGAGCTCATGGTCAACCGGGTGAGGAAGAGCGACGTCGAAAGCTTCATGACTGCGCTCACCGCGGCCGGCAAGGCGGAGAGGACGCGCTTGGGCGTCTTCAAGCTTCTCTCCCAGGTCTTCACCTTCGCCGAGCGCCAAGGCTGGTGCGAGGAGAATCCGTGTCACTCGGTGAGACGGCCCAAGGTGCGGGAATGCTCAGAGATCCGGTTCCTCAGCCAACCGGATCTCGAGGCGCTGATCGCCGCCGTCGACGTCTCCGAAGAGCCCTTCGGCTCGACCGACCGGGCGATCTTCCTGACCGCCGCGATGACTGGGATGCGCCAAGGTGAGCTCCTCGCACTGCGCTGGAGGGACGTCGATTGGGGCGCGGAGCGAATCCGTGTGCGCCGCAACTACAGCCGCGGCCACTGGTCAACACCGAAGTCGCGCAGCGGCGAACGATCGGTGCCACTTGCAAGCCGGGTCGCGACCGAGCTGCGGGACCATCAGCTGCATTCCCGTTTTTCAGGCGAGGACGACCTGGTCTTCGCCAATCCTTTGAGCGGCGAGGTGCTCCCCCACAGCCCGCTCCTGCGCCGCTTCAAGAAGGCGCTGAAGGCGGCGGGAGTGCGGAAAGTCCGGTTCCATGATCTGCGCCACACCTTCGGCACCCGGATCGCCGCCGCCGGTGTGCCGATGCGAACTCTGCAGGAGTGGATGGGCCACCGTGACTTTCGCACCACCCTCATCTACGCGGACTATGAACCCGGAGAAGAAGAGAGCGACCTCGTGGACGCAGCGTTCTCCGGATCTCCGGCACAGAAAGGGCGCCCTGGCTTGCGCGCCAAGCGGCGCCTGTCGCAACTGAGGAACTCCCTTCACCGCTAGATGGAACTAGTCAAGACCAGCAATACCTAGCCCAGCGCGTTCAGCCGCCCGAGCGAGATCCCGATCCCAGGTGACCAGAACGACTTCTTCGTCGCCAAGTTCGAGCGCAGTAGCGAGGTGGACCGCATCGTAGCCGCGCAGGCCGAGATCTTCGGCATATCCACCAGCGCGCACGCGAGTTCCTGATCGACGCCGACCGCAATCAACTCCCCGTAAAGCTCCTCGAAGGTCGCGAGCGCCTCTCGGTGCTCCTTCTCCCCCAGCCGGTCCAGCCGCCGTGCGGCCGCGAGGGCAGCACGGCCCTCCGGATAGGCGAGGATGCTCGACGCTGCCGAGTAGGCGCTCCCCCACAGCTTGGCGGTCAGCTCCGAGCCATCCTCGACGACAACGAGCTTGACCAGATCTTCTACTTCGACACCTCGGCGCGGCACCAAGGGCGAGTCGAATGCGGGCTTCGTCACTGAGGAGCGCACTCTAGAGCGGTTTCGCGAGATTTGGCTACGTAGAATCTTGTGGGCCTGTTGCCCCATTGCTGCCCAATTCCAATCTACGGCCGGACGTTGCTTGTAGGACTCATTTCCCTCCGGCGCGGACCAGCTCTCTCGGCTACGCGGCCTCTGCGACGCGAAGAGTGGGAGCAACCGCAGGCAGCCGCTGGACGGCGAGACGGTCGCCGAGGGCGCGTCCGGCGACGTCGATCAGGTGAAGATGGTGAGTGAGGACGGTGACCTGGGTCGTTTGCGCAAGTTCGCCGAGTGCCTCGAAGACGCGCTCGGAGCGCGGCTCGTCTGACTCCGAGAAGACGTCGTCGAAGATGACCGGAACCGGACCTGCCGTCTCGACGTAGCGGTCGATCGCCGCGATACGCAGGGAGAGGAAGAGCTGTTCCCTGGTCCCCTTACTCATCTGTTCGATCTGCATCAAAGCACCATCGTATTGGCGACCGATCAAGACCGCCTTGCCACTGTCCTCGACGTCGACGTAGAGGTCACTGAACGTGCTCTGGGTGAAGCGCCTGAAGAGTTCTTTCGCGCGGTTCACCATCGGGCTCTGGTGTTCACGGCGGTAGCGCTCCATAGCCCGTCGCACGGAAAGCCCTGCGAGGCGCGCCTGGGCATAGGCCAGCGCTGCGGCTTCGACTCGACTACGGACCATCTCGATGTCCTCGCGCGCCCGAACTGCCGCTGGATCGTTCTCTAGAGCCGCCAGATCTCGGCGCCGAGTGACGACCTCGTCCCGGACGCTGTCGCGTTCCGCAGTGAGCTCGTGGGTCCGGTCGACGAGCTCATCCAGCTTGATCGCATCGGCGTCTCGGTCGAAACCCTCGGCGTCGGCGACGAGTGAAGCGAAGTCGGCGCCGCCGGCCTCGACCACCTGGCGCTCGAGACTCTCGATTTCCCCCCGCAATGCTCGAGCGCGGTCGGAGCGGCGCTCGATCTCGGGAAGCCGGCCGACCTCCTTGGTTCCCGCCGCGTACAAAAGCACCTTGATTGATTCTTCGGCTGCCGCGATCTCCTCTTCGGCTGCCGCGACCGACCGAGTGGACGCCTCCCGCTGATCGACGAGGGTGCTGACCCGCTCCGTCCGCGTCCTATGCTCGGAGAGCTTCGCGTGGATGGCGGTGGCCGCCGCCTCCGGCTCGAGGCCGGACAACTCCGGGGCGAGGCTCTCGCAGAGAGCCTGGACCTCCGCGATGAACGCTTTTCGGTCGGCGTCGATGCCCGAGATGCGTCGCTCCAGGTTGTCGATCTCCTCGCGCAGACCGGCGGCCTCATCGAGAGCCCTGACCAGCTCCTGCGCCTCAGAGGACCCAACCCCCTCCGCCAAACCGGCTCGCCGCACTATGTCGGGCCATCCCCTCTGCCAGTCGCTCATCTCTTGCGTCGCCAGGGCGAGATCCTCCTCCGCATCGCCCAACGCCTCGACCTTGCCACGCAGATCGGTCTCCAACTCGAGTCGCGTACTTCGACGCCCGCGTTCCTCCTCCACCAGCGTGGCGGCCCTGGCGCACAAGCCAGCGAGAGTCATGCTCTCCTCAGGCTGCACCTCAAGCGAGGCAAGCACAGCGCGGAGCGCGCGCGAATGGTCCGACTCGCGATCGCGAGCTGCCGCGACCTCAGCTGCGGCCGCTGCCGCCTGCGAGTCGAGGTCGAGGACCCGCTCCCGAGCCTCCAGCCAGGCAGGCGCCAAGTTCGCAGGGAGGGCGTCGAGACCGCTCTTCCTCCAAAGCTCAGACCAGGCGGAGGCGGCGACCTCTTCGCCGCCGGCGCGCTCCTGGCGGCGGGTCTCAAGCCGCTCCTCCTCCCTCTCGAGGCTGCGGACGGATGCCTCGTGCGAGACCGCCCTCCCGAGCCTCTCGGCCGCGTCCGCGCGCCGGTCGGCAAGCTGATCCGCCACATCGATCGCCGCCTCGAAGTCACCCGCGACGCCGGGATCGAGTCTCTCCCCGGCTTCGCCACCGGCACGAATCGGTGCCCAGGCGGCAACCCGGTGCTCCCGGGCGGACGTCATCTCACCCAGAGTTGGCGCGGCCCCTTCGGCCTCGATTCGGTCGCCCTCCTCCTCCAACTCCATTCGTCGAGACGCGATCGTGGCCGCCTCGGCATTGAGCGTCCGGGCGACCTCGGCGACCTCCGCAAGTCGGGTCGCCGCCTCTTCCGCCTCCTCAACCGACGGAAGATCCATCTCGCCGAGTTCGGTGATCGACCCGGGGCGAGGAGTCAGCTGGCGAAAAGCCCTGTCGGCCGCCCGGCGCTTGCTCTCCTGTCCGCCCTCGAGGGCGGAGATCTGCTCGGAGAGCCCACCGAAGGCGCGGGCTCCACCGAGTGCGGCCTCAAGTTCGGCAAGGTCGCGGACCTCGGGGCTGCCCTTGAGATCATCGGCAGCGCGATCGCGGGCCTTCGTCGCCTTGACCAAGCGTTCTTTGGCGCCCAGGAGCCGCTTGGAGATCTCCCCATAGGCGCCGACAGCCCCGTCCACGGCTTTACTCGCCGAGGCGTCCAGACGCGACGCCGCGACATCCTCGACCGAGGTGCGGGCAGCCTGCGCGGCCGTAGACAGAGAGACCTTCGCGACGTGAAGCTCGCCCTCCAGTTTCCGGCGATCCTTCGCCGCCTTGGAGACCGCGGAGACCTCGTCTTTGACCGCCGAGATCACGTCGCCGCGGGAGAGAATGCCCTCGTCCACCTCGACGGCCGAGATCTGATCTTCGAGTTCCTCAAGAACCTTCCGGGCCCGGGTGAGCTGTGCGCGGCCCGCATCCAGGCGCGCCTGCGCCGATGCGCGATCCGAGGCGGCCTCCACGGGCAGGGCGGGAGTGTCGGCGATCGGGGCCAGTTCCTCGCGCAGCCTTGAATGGGCCATGATGAGCGGCGCGATCGTGCGCCGCCGCTCAACGGCTCTCATGTTCACCTCGAGCGAGCGGATCTCCTCGCCGAGTTCCTCGGCCCGCGCCTCTTCGACTCGCAGTTCGGCTCGCAAGGACGCGTGGCGCTGGGGTTTCAGCGTCGCGGCACGCATCGTCTTTTCGCACTCCTGCAGCTCTCTCAGCGCGGTTTCGAGCGCACCTTTACGGCCCCGGGGAGGGTTGTAGGCGTCTTGTGCCTCGGCCTCGAGCGCGGCCAAGGTCGCGTGAAGGCCGCGGATGCCCGCAGCCGCCGCGAAGAGGCTCTCCCCGATCTCTCCGCCGCCGCCAAGGAGCTCTTCCGCCCCCTCGTCGAGGGTCTCCCTGTCGACGTGGAAGAGACCTCGATACACATCCGGGCCCAGACCGCCGAGCGCAGCCGCGATCGGGTCCGAGGCGAGTGGGCGACCGTCGACATCGAGAAGCGACGCAGACGGCTTCTTGACTCGAGAGAGGTCGAGATGCTGACCGTCGATCGAGAGGCCGGCATCGATCTTCAGCTCGGAGTACGGGAATGTGTGGTCGTCGATGGTGCGTGCATCCATGCCGAAGAGGAGGCTTCGGATGCCCCGACCGGTGGTCGACTTGCCGGTCGCGTTCTCGCCGTAGATCAGGTCGACGTTCCCAGCTCCCGCGAACTCGATCGGATGGTCTGCGAACGAGCCCCAGGGTTTGAACCTGACTTCCTCGATCCGTAGGGCCATCAGCCCGACACCCCCCGCAGCAGCCTCGGGGGCAGTGTCTCCCGGAGCTCTCCCAGGAGGGCCCGGACCTGGTTCTCGGACGCTGGGTCGAAATCGAGGCGCGCCTCGCGGGGAAGGATCGCGTCGAGTCGCGCCAACGCATCGGCCGCCGACTCGAGGCCCGGCCCCGACAGCTCCTCGATCTCCCGGATCAGCTCGCCGACCGCGTCCTCGCCGCCGGCGGCGATCGACCGCGGTGCGCGAGTCTCGAGCCGCACGCGCTCCACGAAGACCTGCCCACCGACGGCCCCGACAGCCGCAGAGATCGCACCGTAGCGGAGGCTCTCGGGATCGGCGGCGAGCTCGGTATGCGCGGTCGTCACTCCTTCTATGACGACCCCCGCCGCCAGCAATCGCCCGCCGCACTGCTCGCCGGCACCGCGGACCTCGGCGGAGAGCGAGGAGAAGATCTCGTCCGTCGAGGTCACATCCGACGCATCGATGCGGATCAGCTCCCAGCGCACGCAGTCGAGGTCAATGTGGCTCTCGACCGGATCGCTCGACCCGTCGAGCTCGATCAGGCTCGCGCCCTTCGGACCCGTCTCACGGATGTTGCGCCCCTGAAGATTCCCGGGGAAGAGGATGAGCGGGTCTGCATTCAGCACCTCGCGGGCGTGCACATGGCCGAGAGCCCAAAGGTCGTATCCGCTGGAGACCAGAGTCTCGAGACTGCATGGCGCGTAGTTCTCGTGGCCGGTCCGGCCTTCTGCTGCGGTGTGCAGCAGACCGATGTTCAAGAGGTCGGCCCGCGGAGAGGGGAAGCCTGCGGCCAGGTCATCTCGAATCTCGGGGGTCGCGTAGCTCTGGCCGTGGACCGCGACCCCTATCTCCTCAAGCAAGTGGGTTTGCGGTGCCTTGGCCTCGAGGAGCGTGACGTTGTCGGGCAGCGGCAGGGTCCGGGTCAGCTTTGATTCGGCGTCGTGGTTCCCGGAAACCATCACCACCGGGATCTCGGCCTCTCGCAACCTTCCCATCTCCTTGACGAAATGGAGCCCAGTCCCATAGTCAGGCCAGTTGCCATCGAACACGTCACCGGCTAGCAGAACCAGGGCTACCTCTTCGGCCATCGCCAGGTCGACGAGGTTCGCCAGCGCGCGCCGGGTCGCCATCCTCAGCTCCTCAACAGGGGCATCCTCGTAGGCCAGCAGGCCTCGCATCGGCGAATCCAGGTGGAGGTCGGCGGCGTGAAGGATCCTCACCGCAACTCACCCCCGGCCGCCCGCGCTCGGTTCTCAAAGAAGTCCATGTGCGGGGTTGAACGTAGGGACCGAGTCGGATGAACCAGTCGGGGAGGGAATCCGTTGAAACGCACACCTATGCGTCCGACTGGACAGTTACAAGCGGTGGCCCAGGACTCGATCGAAACGCTGCTGGAGCAACGGCGTCTGCTCGTCGCCCGGGTGGGAGAGGAGCAGGAGCGGCTCGAGGCGCTCCGCCAATTGGGCGCAGACCTCGAGGCGCAACTCGACTTCGATGAGCGCGTCCCCGTCGAGATCGACTCCGTCCTCGGCCGCCGCCCCCAACTCCGACTGGAGGATGCCAACCTGCGCCTGCGCGGTAGGCGATTGGAGGAAGTCGCGATCGCGATCCTGAGCGAGGAGCGTGAGCCCGGGTCAATAGTCCGTTATCGCGAATGGTTCGAGCTCTTTCGGGCGCGCGGACACTTGGTCGCCGGCAAGGCTCCGCTCAATACGTTCCTTGCCCAGATCAATCGCTGCGAGGGGGTCGAGGCGATCGGAAGGCGCAGCGGCCAATACCGCCTCTCCGACCGAACCGAGGCCGACGCGGCCTGAGCATCAGGACCCTAACCACCTATCCAGGTGAGGAGGCCGGGCCGATGTCGGGGCTCGGCACGACCTGCCTGTGAAGTCGGGTCAGGTTATTCACCACCTGATCGGCTGCCTCTCGGTCCTCGAGCCCCCAGAGTCGGCCAAGTGCTTTGACGACCGGCAGTACGTCGGCCGGTCGGCACTCGCGTGAGCCCTGCCGACAGAAGGGCCCGTCGGTCTCGGTCAGGACTCGGCCCTGGGGAAGCAGCGCCAGGAGGCGCCCACCCGCTTTCGTTCGCAGCATCGAAGGGTTGATCGAGAAGTAGAGACCGGCAGCCAGGGCTCGTTCGGCTATGGACGTGGAGCCCGTATACCAGTGGAGGATCCCGACTGCAGAAGCCTGCTCCATGCGTTCGACCACCTGCCTTGCCGCACCTCGAGAGTGCAGCGTCAGCACCTTCTCCCGGATCCTCGGCTCGGCGAGAATGCGATCAAAGATCTGGAGTTGCCGCGCTTCAGTGGGTTTTCCTTGCGGCGAGCGGTCGATCCCGATCTCGCCTACATAGTCGGTCCTACCAAGAGAGGCGAAGAAGCGCTCGACTTCGCTCCCGGACAATTGGGCTGCACGAAGCGGATGCAAACCGAGCGCTGGACGGAGATAGTTGTCCTTGCCGTGCGTCGTCAGCTGCTGCTGAAAAGCACTGGGAGTCTCGGTGACTGCGACGACGACGACGCGCCTCTCCCTCGCCTCAGAGAGCACTGCTTGCGGGTCGCGGTATTGATCGAGGTGGCAGTGGGTGTCGACAAAAAGCGTCTGGACGCTAGTCCCCGAGCGCAGCCTTGACTTTGGCGCTCCCCTTATCGGAGAGCCAGCTTCGGAGCTCTTCACGACCCCGACGGTACACATCGGAGAAATCGACGACGTCAGCTGCTGCCACCGGACCGTTGCGCAGGACGTCGAAGCGCCCCGGAGTCCTCCGCAGGCTATTGAGGACTGCCATCGGATCCGCAGCTCGGCCGGTGTCGGGCGCGAGGAAGCGGTGGTCCCTCAGGACGTCGAAGGCATATTTGGTCCGGTCCTCCATGCCGGCCGCGTGGATGCTTGCCTGGCGGATCAGACAGGGAAAGCAGTAGCCACAGTGCTGAGGCGAAAACCCGAAGTTGTGAAGGGACTCGGGATGGGAGCAGGAGAGAGAAGTCGGGACCAGCGCCTCCATGCCCTGAGCGTCAGCAACCGAGGCCAAGACCTCGCCCTTCGTCCGCGTTCGGAAGGGATTGAGTATCGGCGTCGCGACGCCCAGCACCCGCAGGGACTCCTCCACCCGATCCATGAACCACGGGTGCGTCGTGCGCGTGCTCCGCGAGCCGGCCCGCGTAGCCCTTAAGGGGACGTTGATCCCGATGAAGCCGTTCTCCGGCACGTAGAGCGGAACGTCTGGGTCAAGCGCATCCGCCAGCGCGACGCCCGCCGAGATGAAGAGCATCGACCGCGCGCGAAAGCTGCTCTCGCGGTCGGCCCCCTTTGGCAGAGGCCTCATCTGGTGAGGCGCCTGGGCAGCCGGTCCGAGATGAAGCTGAAACAACCTCGACTGCTCCGGTCCATACCTACTGGCGAGTCGATCGGCGAGCAGCTTTTGACGCTTCGGCGCCAGACCGTTCTCGAAATGGCCCACCAGCGCGACTCGCTTTCCAGCCTCAAGCAAGGCCACCGCCCCGCAGAGGGAGTCGAGCCCGCCGGAGAAGAGACAGACAGCGTCGTAGGCACTCAGCTCCCCCTGAGACGCCATATCTTCCATCTGCCGAATCGGGCCGGCCGATTTCCGCAGGGACAGCTCCCAGCGATCGCCGCTCAGGAACTCAAGAGCCTCCGTCAAGGGTCCCAGAGCCGCAGACCACGCGGCCCGGTCCGACACTCCGATCTGGAGCGAGAGGTCTCGATGCCAGCGATCGTTGAACCCGGCGCGGCGTACAACCCGGTCCGCGCAATAGATCGAACCGCCCAGCCGCAACAGATCCTCCCCGATCGCGCTCAACCTAGGACCGGCCATGTAGGTGCTACCGCAGTCGACGGTGCGCTCCGACGCGCCGCCGAACCAGTCGAGCAACAGCGTCCCCTGCGCGCCCGCGCTCTCAGTTGCTCGGGTTCTCACTCGGACGGCGGTCAATAGTCCTGTGCCTCCAAGTAGGCGAGCGTCTCCCGAATCAGAGCTTCGAGTTCTGCCTCGGTCGCCTGAGGCCAACGGGTCGCATCGAAGGCGCCCTTCGAGACGTTCAGCTCAACGACCGCCGCCACGACCTCTCGAAGTTCGCCCTCACGTTTGGCCCGCAGCGCTGCGTCGCCGAGGCGTTCCAGGCGCTCCTCGATAACCGGCAAGAGCAGCCAGTAGACATAGGAGGAGAGGAACATTTCGACGACCGACCCGAGATCGTCGACCTGGGCCAGCGCCTGCTCGAGGCTTTCGTAGGAGTCAGCGTCCTCGGCCAGCCGCTCGAACACGTCGCAGGCGGCGGCCCTGGCCGCCTGGCCCTCCCTGTCGTCGCCGCTGCCGGCGAGCATGTCGACCAGGCCAGCGATCACCTCGTCGGCCGGACGACCCACAAGGTCGGCGAGGCCGAGTCGCCCAAGAGCCGTGTCCAGGCCATCGGCGGCCGAGGTGGAGAGCAGTGACCCGAGGCCGCGGGTCACTGCAGTTGCACCGCTCGATGCGGCGGCTACGGCGCCGGCACCGCCAAGTGCCACGACCAGGCGGCCGAGCGCGCGTTCGGCCCGGCGTTTGTCGCCCTTTTTCGCGAAGCTCGTACTGGCTCGTTTTGCGCCTTCCCAGCTACCGCCTGAGCCGCCGGAATGATCGGTCGAGGTGCCCATCAGCCCGACGACCCACCTTTGGCTTTTGCCTTCGACAGGACATCGTCGAACCGGTGATCGCTCTCGCCGAAGATGGTCTTGAGGTGAAGCGGCGTGGCATAGGGAATCGCGCTGCCTGGGATCTCATCCAAGGCGCCGACGAGGGTAGGGACCAACGTCTCGTCTGCCTTTGCCATTTCGGCGAGTGCGCGGAGCGCTTTCGTGGTCGGCTCGCGGACGGCCGCCTCGCAGGCGGCGGCAAACAGCATCGCCCTCGACGCCGGCTCGAGGTCCGCGGCATCCTTGATCGCCTGTTTTCGCGCGGCGTCGCCCTCGCCGAGCAGAGCAACGAGGAGTCCCTGCAAGGGCCCCGGGAGACGGGACGTCGTTCCGGTCGCGAAGATCTTGTCCCGCGCGTAGGAGAAGTAAGGCCCCAGATCAACGCCGTCGAGGCTAGGGTCGAGCTGAAGCCAGGCTGCCAGCGTGCGGTCCTCTGCCCAGTCCCGGGGGCCCTGGGACGGTTCCTCAAGCTCCTCTCCTCCCGAGATCTTCTCGGCCTCCGCGATCTCGATCGGTCTTCCACCTGCGGAGGCCTGCCACCTGTAGAGCTGGCGAAACCGATGCAGGTGACGCTCCTCGAGGATCATCAGCTTCGCGAGCACCGTCGGCTTCAGCTCGATTCCCCTTCGCGAGGACGCCTCCAGCTTCAGCAACAACGTGTTGAGAAACCGCTTGATCTCACGAGGGTTCCCACGCAAGCCCTCCGAGATCTGAGGTGAGATCAGATTTGCCAGCTGGAGGTCCTGCTCAAGGGACGAGGGGACCTCGCCCAATACTTCCCTGGCAAACCCATAGTTCATTGCGACGTCCAACGGATGTTCGCGGCGGTTCTCCTCAGCGCGGGCGCGGATCGCCTGGAAGCCGCCGGTGTCGAGGTGAAGTTGGGCGAACAGAAGGCTGACGTAGGTCTCAACCTCGGGAGTGGCGAGCGCGGGCACCGAAACCGTCAGCTGCCAGATCTTCTCGAGGTAGTCGGTGCCCAGATCGTCTGCTTCGACCCCCTCTCTCGCATACTGGCTAGCGATCGCGTTCCGGACTATGCGCGGATCGGCGGCGATGACGTAGGCGGTGTTCGGTACGTGCAGGAAGAGCCGAATTGCCTCCAGAGTGTCGACGACCGCACGCGGCATACACCGATCGAGGTCGTCGATGAACACGTACACACCGTCGATCTCCTCGGCCAGATCGGCGAGTAGAGATTCAAATTCGTCACGAAACCCCCCGGCCGAGATGGGCTCCGCCCGAGGGACTGCGGTCTCCTGACTATCTCCGTCGTCGGAAGACGCCGGCTCCGAGATCGCGTGCGCGGCCTCGCCGAGCATCGTCGCCGTCGCCGGATCGAGTCCTGTCGCCATCGCTCCGCCCGTGATCACGAGCTTTGCCAGCCTCAGCCGATCGGCAAGGTCCCTGATGCGCTTCCACTTGCTTGCCTCCGGTGCCCCTTCCTCGATTCGCTCGCCCAACTGGTCGAGGACCGCGACCATGAGCGAGTGCTTGATGTCGTCGTAGTCCTCGTAGCGCCAGGGACTGAACGAACAACAGACATTCTTCTCGTTCCGTTCGAGGTGCTCCTGCGTCATGCGCATGAGACTTGACTTGCCGGACCCCCACCCTCCGGAAAGTCCGACGGTGAGTGGTCTCAACTCCGGCTTGGCGAGAACGACTTCCAACTGGTCGACCAGGTAGACGAATCCACACAAGTCAACAGCAGTCTCGTTGTCAGACCACACCCTTCCTCCCCTCCTACCCAGCGCCCGCGGTTCGCGGCATCAAATCACAAAGCCACTCAGCCAGACTGCGCGCGTACCCAAAAGCTTTCGTCGAACCCTGAGCGCGACGCCGCCCCCAACGCCCGATAACCCTGTCTTATGGCGACCCGAAGAAGCGTCGTACCCCCGGCTGCCCTAGGCAGTGACCGCGGAGCGCCACCCTTCTCGTGAGGCAGCGCATTCCTGGCCCTCGCCCAAATGACTTCGGCGGCAGAGCGCCCGAGGCCGCGGTCCTAGGGCGGCGGCTGGAGACGCTAGATGGAGATCGCTTCGAGGTGAAGACGGCGTGGCACGAGCCACCCGGATAGCTGATTCAGAGACCCATATAGCTGCTCAAATTGTGTTTGAGGTCTACTGCGGTATTGAGGATGAACACCGCGAAGACGACCCACGCGAGCGCCTCGGGATCGGACTCCAACGTCACCAATCCTAGGAATGACGTCACCGCTACCCCCCCGTTAGCAAGCTCGTTCTTGACCAACTTGCGATCAAGACCCATCTCATCCGAGATCGAGGAGCGCGAAAAGAGCAGGCAGCCTCCATACCAGACAATCTCCACGCAGAAAAGGACCGTCAACCAGCGAATGAACTCATAGGGGTTCGTCACAAGGTATGAGCTTCCCAGGAGGATCAGACTTTGGAGAACAGTTACTAAGAAGTGGTAGAAGCGGCGCAGCGACCCTTCGGAGCTGCTGAAAACGTAGTCCATAAAGTTGTTGTTCCCGAAGAAGAACCGCAGCGCCATGATCATGCACATGCTGGCGCAGAGGAGCACGGTAGTAGAGACCCCATCGCGAAACTCCACCGCGTTCCCGTTGTCTACGTGTATGACCTGGTAGATCGCGTTCGCGAACGTCACCGTATAAATCGCGGTGATCACAAAGTTGATCGAGGTCGCGGAGGTCCTGGCCCGGCTGGGCATCAACGGCTCAGTCATCAGGCACCCGGTCAATGACGAGCCGAAAGCCGGTCTGACCGTCTCGCCTCTCCGCCAGCTGAGTATTCCTCATCCAGGTTCGCACGCAGAACTCGTCGTAGGAGTAGCTTCCACCGCGGACCACAAGGCGGTCGGTGGGTCGCAGCGATTCCAGATTGCGAAGCAACTCGCGAATCGCAGTCTTATCCCAATCTATTCCCGGAACCCCACCGTAGGCTCTAGTCCATTCCCTGACGTTGCCCGCCATGTCCTGGCAGCCCGATGGACTGTCGCCGTTCGGCGAGTACGCGCCGGCTGTCGTCGGACCGTTTTCCATGCCACAGTTACATTTTGCCGGGTCGAAGGTGTCACCCCATGGGTATTCCATCCCTTCGGGGCCTCGGGCGGCAGCCTCCCACTCGCGCTCGGTCGGCAACGACACCCTCTCCCCCGGCTCGATCAGACCGGTCGAGCGAAACGCGTTTTCGACGAGACCTGCGAATTCCAGAGCGTCAAATGCCGTGCACTCGGTGACCGGAAAGTCACGAGCGCAGGAAGCCAGTGCCGGCGTCTTGCAGAAGAGTTCCCAATCACCAAGGAGAACCGGGCGCATGAGGATCTTAAAGGGATCAACGATCACCGTTTGCGCTGGCGCAGGCGGTTCGCTCCGGTCATATGCGACCTCGGTGCCGAATTTGTAGAGGCCACCCGGCACGCTCACGAATTGCTCGCGCAGTGCCTTGACGGCCCCGCTGGGCGGGCACCCGGGAGCCAACGGGGTGCGGACGGAGGAGGCCGTGCGATCCGGCCCTAGGAGGTCGAACCCAAACCTGGTACCCCGCAGCCAATCGAAGTCGACTGCGCTCTGGTCGAGCTCGGTGAACCAGAGGAGCGCCTGGGAAGAGACGAGGTGCTCCGCGAGCGGCTGGGACATTGCGCGTGGTGCTAGGGCCGCATCGGCAAGCCGCTTCATCGTGTCCCCGACCTGCTCGTCGCGTGCCCCGCAGAGGATCTTCTCGTAGTCAACCGACGTAACCAGCGTGGAACCGCCGCTCCATGCAATCGAACCGGGCTGCATGGAGTTTGCGAACGCAATGGAGTCCCCTCTCGGCAGTAGGCCGTTGAGAGCCTCGACGAAGACGGTCAACCTCTCGGCCAGGTAGGGAAAAGTCACCGACTTCTGAAAGAGGGTGCGAAGCCCCCACCAGCGCGAGAACTCGCAACCGAGGCCCACGAGGGCGGCAGCTTGCTTGGATCGCGCGCAGCAGACAAAGGCCGCGTCGACCTGCGATCCGAGGCCCTTAGCCACGGGACCGGGGTCCACCTCCTCATCGAGAATGAGGAAGAGGAACGTCGGCGGCCGATTTTGGCTCCCGATTACATCGAATAGTCCTGCAACCGCGGGGCGGTCGCGCCCGCTTACGTCTAGACGCAGCTGGTCGTTCAAGCCACCCTTAGCTCGCCCTACAAGGATGCAGGCGCGCTCAGGGAGCAGCTTCTCGAGACGTCGGCGCAAATTCGCCTCAGTCCACCCGGTGAGCTTCTCGTCGCTGTGGAGGATTAGCCTGGCCAGGCTTCGCAGAGCAGGGTCGGCACCTTGCTCAGGGCCGAGATTGATCGTGAACGAAGGCTGGCTCAAGAATTTCGCTGGCCGAGCCACCAGCGGATCGCCTCGTGGGTGAAGACCCTCTCATCGGGACGCTGTAGGCCGTGGCCACCCTCGGGATATGCGAAGAGGACGCACTCCCCCTTTGCCTCGCGCACCGCCCGGAGGCTCTGCTCGAACGGGACGGCAACATCCCGCTTACCGTGAACCAAGAGACATCGGCGGTCCGGCAACTGAAAACAGGGGCCAAAGTCGAACGTGCCCAACTCCTCCAGAAACGCGGACCCGAGAACGATCCCATCGTCTTCGATGCGCCCACTCTCCTTCGCCTCAGCCATCCATCGCGGCTCCAGATACGGCTTGAGGTCGGTGTCGCGCAAGTCGAACGCCGGCCAGAGCAGCACGTAGGTCGCGGCAGGCAGGCTCCAGTCGAGGGCCGCAACCGTCGCCCCCATGCTCTCACCGATGACATGAACAGGACGCTCCAGCTCGGCATACGCATAGGCGAATGCTGCCCGATAATCATGCAGCTGAGTTTCAAGCGTGATGTCGGCAGGTTCACCTTCGCTGGCACCAGCACCAAACATGTCAAACTGCAGGACGTTGAACCCGGCGGAGGGCGCATAGCTGGCTACCTGGTCGAAAATCTCCTCATTGCCATGAAAGTCTCCACTCGGACCTCCGTGAAGGCATACGAGAGTCCCGCGGGCATTGGACGCGCGAATTAGATAGGCAGCAACGCCCCCACTCTCACTGGAGAGTCGTACTTCACTCACTGGCATGGAGTTGGTTTTCGCCATTTCGGCAGCGAAGCCTACTCCAGGCGGCACCCGAGGCGGGAGACTGCGGACCTTTCTGCGGACCTCTAAATCGCACTGAGAAATGGGCGCCGATTGTTTGGGTACGCTGCCAAACTTGTGGCAGACGATCCGGAGATCGGCGGGAAAAAAGCAGATGACAAAGGCGAGGCGCCTATTCGCGTCTGCCCCAGTTGCTCGGCTCAAACGAGGACTTCAGCCGATACCTGCCCCCATTGTGGCGCCTCGTTTATTCGCAGTAGGCGCAGGCGAGCGCAGCGCCGCCTTGGCGGATGGTCAACGCGGAAGAAGGTCACCGCACTCGTGCTCCTCGCTGCGCTTGTTGGCGCGGGCATCGCGGTTGCCGTGATCGCCAAGGTAAATCATGACAACGCGGTGGCCGAGGAACATCAAGAAGAACAGGAAGACCGCGAACAGGCTCAGAAGGAAGAGGCCGAAGAAGAGGAACTGCTGGCCGAAGAAGCCGAAACCGAAGAAGAACTGGAACGCATCGAAAACAAGTACGGCCTAGAAAGCGTCAAGGAACTTGAGGGCGCCATCACCGAGGCGGCAAATAGCGAAGCAGAAGAAGGCTTCTCCGAATATGTCTCCGAAACTTCGTGCGAAGCAGAAGGGGGCCAAATCAATACGAAACTCACGGCCCAGAACTTCTCTTGCCTCGCGATAACCACTGAAGAAGGTGGCGTACAGGAAGGCTACCGCTACTCCGGCACTGTCAACTACGCCAAGGGAACGCTTACCTGGCGCCTCGGGGGGCCGTAAAAGCGGACAGGGAAGCAAGCGGCGGCGGCACCCTATTCACCGATCACCGCAAGCCCGACCTCGTTTGCCGCTCGGCAGAGGTCTCGGTCCCAGCTAACCAGGGCCACGTCGTGCTCGACCAAGCTGAGCGCCGTTGCCAGGTGCACGGCGTCGTAGCCGCGAAGGTTGAGATCCGCGGCGAGGTCCCCGGCCATCCGGGTAAGCTTTTCATCGACACCTATGGCGATTAGTTCCTCGCCCACATGCTCGAACTCCGTCTCGGCTTTTCGGCAGAGGGATGCGGTTAAGCGGTTACTCCGGCGCGCCGCCGCCAGTGCCGCTCGTCCCTCGGGATAAGCGAGAAGTGAAGATGCCACCGGCGATGAGCTCTCCCAAAGCTCCACCGCGAGGTCCGACCCCTGCTCAAGGAGCACGAGCTTGATCAGCGCTGAGGTGTCGAAATAAAGGGTCAGCGCCGCTGGTCTCGGACTAAACGAGAGACCGACCCCTTGCTGCCGGCGAGCGGCTTTCGCGCCTGGCGGGGTTTGTCTGGCCAACGGATCAAGCCCCGCCGCTCCAGATCCTCGAAGGGGCGAGGGCCCTCCACCTGGCTCAGTCGTGCAATTGGTCTCCCGCGGCGGGTGACGACAAAGTCAGTTCCACCCTCAACCTTTTCGAGGTACTCGCTGAGCCGATCATGGAGCTCACGCACCCCGACTTCACCCTCATCGCGATGTAGCGTCATTGAGGTGACGGTAGCAGCTACATCAGGCAAGATCGTTGAGGAATTCACCCTTCCCTAAGTCTCGGGGGGAGAAAACTCTCCCCCTGGCCGTCCAGCTCCCACTCCATCTCGTCCGCCAGTTCCAAGTGCACATACGGCCCCTCCTCCCGCAGGGCCCCGATGATGCTGCGGCGGGTCTCCTCGCTTTTGTTCTGGCTCAGCTTGCGCTTCAACTCGAAGCGGTCGATTGGGATTCGGATGCCGACGGTGCCTTTGGCGATCGGGATGGCGTAGTCGCGCTCCAGGTAGGCGGGCTCCGGGACGTGCTGCTCGAAGTGCTCGACCAGGCGGGTGAGGACGGTGAGGTTCTCCTCCTCGTCGAGTCGCTGCGCGGTGCCGTGGAGGTGGGCGACGGTGAAGTTCCAGGTCGGCACTTTGCGCTCCTGAGGCGAGTACCAGCTCGGCGAGATGTAGCCGTGGTGGCCTTGGACGATGACGAGGATCTCGCCTTGCTCTATCTCGAGGACCTCCTCGTCGGGCCGGCCGAGGTGGGTGAGCAGGGCTAGGCCGTCGGCCTCCTCGTCCAGCAACACGGGGTAGTGGGAGGCGGCAAGGCCCGAGGCGGTCTCCTTCACCAGCGTCGCCCACGGGTGCTCGCGCACGAGCGCGCGCACCAGGTCCGGATCCTCGGAGGCGAAAAGGGGGTTAGGGCGCATCGCCCACCCCCCATTCCGACCCCAGCAATCCGTACACGACGCTGTCGAGGTATCGCCCGCCGACCAGCTCGGTCTCGCGAAGCTGCGCTTCCTCGCGGGAACACCGCGCCGGTTGGTCGCGGTTCGCCTCGAACAGCGCGTGGAGCTCGGGGGCGTCCGCCTCCTCGAGCGGGCGCACGCCAAGGGAGTCAAGCTTCGGCGACAGCATCGCGACCAGCCTAGACTTCCAGCGCGATGCCGCGCGACGACTTCTACGCCTCCCCGTTCGGCGTCGCCTTCAGCACCTACATGGAGCGCCCGTGGCTGAGCCGGCTGATCGCCCGCCTGCTCTGGGGCGCCGACGTCTCCCCTTATTACGAGAGCATGGCCGCGATCGGCGCGGTCCCCGTTGGCGGCACTGTCGTCGACTGCCCCTGTGGCGCCGGCCCTGCCCTCATGGCCCTCTCCCCCCGGCAGCAGGTTCGCTACTTCGCCTTCGACCTCTCCCCCTCGATGCTGCGACGGGCCGAGAAGAAGATCCGCGATCGCGGCCTGCCGCAGGTGGAGCTGGCCAACGCCGACGCGACGGCCCTCCCGTTGCCGGACGGCAGCGCCGACCTTTTCCTCTCCTACTGGGGCCTTCATTGCTTCGACGACCCAGCCGCCGCCCTCGAGGAGGCGGCGAGGGTGCTGAAACCCGGCGGCCGCCTCGTCGGCTCCGCCATCCTCGCCGGCCGCGACAGCCGCCGTCAGCGGCTCCTCGTCAAGGCCGACCGCGGCGACTTCGGCAACCCGGGAACCGAAGAGGAGGTGGTGGCTTGGCTGCGGAGCGCCGGTTTTGCCGAACCGCACCTGCAGCGGTCGGGGCCGATGCTCTACTTCGACGCTCAGCTGAGCTGATCCGCCGAGCCCAGCGCCTTGTCGACGAACGGGCCGAGCAGCTCGGCCACGGCCCTGGCGGCGTCCTCGGCGGAGTCCCCCGGGGTCGTCACGTAGCTGATTGAGAGCCGGACAAGGCTCTCGGCCAGCCTCTTCACGTCCCCCTCGGGCGCCTCCGGCCAGCCCTCTTCGATCACGGTGGTCAGCCGCGCAGTCGCCCACTGGACGACGGGCAGGCCCTGGGTGGTGACGAAGGGCAACATGCCGCCGGTGCCGTCGTCGGAGAGGAGGATGCTGATCAGCGGATCCTCGCCCGCGGTGCGGAGGAAGTGCTCGAGTGCCGCCAGGATCGCGGCGCGGGGATCGTCGCGGTGCTCCAGTACCGCCTCCTCGACGTCATCCATGAACCGTTCGGCCTCGTGGATGACGAAGGCGAAGCCGAACTCGTTGCGGTTGCCGAACTCGTTGTAGAGGGTCTGGCGGCTGACCCCGGCGCCGGTGGCGATGTCGGCCATCGTGATCTCCGACCAAGTCTGCTGCGCTAGCTGCTCGCGCGCCGCGTCGAAGACCGTCTTCCGCAGCAGCTCCCGCGCTGCCTCCTGATAAGGGGTCCTGCCATTGGGCACGCCCCCTATCGTGCCAGCGGCGGCTCTCAGGCGTCGCCCGAGACCGGCTCGAAATCGATCTTGTCGCGGACGCCACAGTCCGGACAGGCCCAATCGTCGGGCACCTCGCTCCACGGCGTGCCCGCCGGGAAACCCTCACGCGGGTGGCCGGCCTGCTCGTCGTAGACGTAGCCGCAGCTGGGGCAGTGCCAGGCGCTCACGCGACCCGCCCGAAGCGCTCCAGGACCCGGCCGAGCTTCCGCGGCTGGATGTTGCACCTGGTCACATCGCCGCCGTAGTGGTCGAGCAGGCGCGGGTCCATCACCCGGCGCCAGAGCGGCGGGAACCAGGCGAGGACGATCATCCCCGCGTACCCGGTCGGCAACTGCGGCGCCTCGTCGACATGGCGCAGCGCCTGGTAGCGGCGGGTCGGGTTGGCGTGGTGGTCTGAGTGGCGCTGCAGGTGGTAGAGGAGAACGTTCGAGGCGACGTTGTTGCTGTTCCAGCTGTGTTCCGGCATGCAGCGCTCATACCGCCCGTCCTCGCGCTTCTGGCGCAGCAGCCCGTAGTGCTCGAGGTAGTTGACGACCTCCAGCAGGGAGAAACCGACCACCGCCTGGACCAGCAGGTAGGGCAGGACGACCGCGCCGAATGCGATTCCCAGGCCGGCGAAGAGAACGATCGTCATTGCCCACGCGCCGAGGATGTCGTTGTGGCGTCCCCAGTGCGACTTGCCCAACCGGTCCAGGCGGGCGGTTTCGATCTCCCAGGCCGAGCGGACGCTGCCGACGACGGTGCGTGGCAGGAAGGCCCAGAAGCTCTCCCCGAGGCGGGAGCTGGCCGGGTCCTCGGGAGTGGCCACCTTGACGTGGTGGCCGCGGTTGTGCTCGATGAAGAAGTGCCCGTAGCCGGTCTGCGCGAGGGCGATGCGGCTGAGCCACTTCTCCGAGCTGGCGCGCTTGTGGCCGAGCTCGTGGGCGGTGTTGATCGCGATCCCGCCGACGACAGCCATCGTCAGCGCCAGGCCGATCGATTCGACCAAGGTGAGGTCGCCGCTCGCCCACATCCAGCAGGCGAAGACGAGCCCGGCGTACTGGATCGGGATGAAGACGTAGGTGCACCAGCGGTAGTAGCGGTCCTGCTCGAGGAACTTGAGGACGCTGTCGGGCGGGTTGGTCCGGTCGAGGCCGATCGCCATGTCGAGCAGCGGGAAGAGGCCGAAGACGAGAGCGGGGCCGAGGAACCACATCCCCCCGAAGCCCGTCACCCAGACCCAAAAGGCAGCCAGGAAGGGTGAGAGCGGCACGATGATCCCGAGCAGCCAGGCATAGCGCTTGCCATCGGTCCACGCCGCGGGATTGACCTCTACGTCGTCGTGGTGGTGATGATGAATGTGCTCCGCGTGCGCCTCCACTGCCCCTCCTTGTCATTCGCCCCGAGTTCGTCCGTGAGTTTTACACAGTTCTCGGATATGTCAAACGGCGCTACAGGGCAACAGGAAATGTCCGCGTATGCGGGACGGTCAGAAAGCGATGAGGCTCCTCTAGATCTTGAGGAGGAGGAACGTGTTCAGGACGAAGAGGACGGCGAAGAAGACGGTCGCTCGGTCGAGGTTTTTCTCGACCATGGAACCGCCACCGAGGCCGCTGCCACCGGCGCCGCCGATGCCGAAGGCACCGGAGAGCCCCGCGTCTTTCCCGGAGTGCAGAAGCACGAGGAAGATGACGACGATGGCGATGATCACCTGGATGACGGCGAAGAACGTGAACACGAGAGGGAAAGTTTAGCTTCGCTCAGCTTTTTCCGGCTCGCGGGGGTGCACCCCGTTGCCGTTGCCGTGTCCGTTCCCGTTTCCAGCTCCATCGAGGATCTCCAATGCCTCCTCGCGCAGCTCGGCGTCGAGGGCGGCAAAGTCCTCGTCGGAGAGCTTGCCGGCGGCGTGGTCGAGCTCGGCGTCGCGGATCTCCCGGTACTTCGCTTCCTTGCGAGCGTCGGCTTCGGTGCGGACGAGGGCGCCGCGGCGGCGTCCGCGCGAGGGCCAGAGCCCGATCAAGGCGCCGGCCAGGGCGATGATGCCGCCGATCCACATCCAGGTGACGAGCGGGTTGACGATCACCTTGAAGGTCGAGGCAGCGTCGGACCGGAGAAAGCTTTCGGCCACGTCCTCGGCCGCCAGCGATTGCAGCCGGGAGATCTGCTCGAGCGCGCGAGCTTCCCGCTGCGGGTTGCCGACCGAGGCGCGCATGATCAGCCCCAGCGCTTTGCACTCGGGCGGCGATCCCGGAACCTCGCGGATGCAGGCCTGGAAGCCTTTGTCGGCCTGCCGCACCCCACGCTGGACTTCGGCGATGTTCGGCTGCTCGGCGATCCAGAGGTCGTGCCAGGGGCCGGTTCGCAGGCCGACCTCGCTGGTCGCCTCGCCGGCGAAGAAGCTGCCGATCGTCCCGGATTCCTGGCCGGTTGGGCGGAAGAAGCGCCGGCTCGGGCGCACGTGGCCGACCACCTCGCCGTCTTCTTCAATCCGCAGCACCGATCCGAAGGTGAACTTCTCCGCGTCGACGGCGACGGTCGGCTTCACGTAGGTGATCGTGCGGCCGTCGACGACAGTGCTCTCCCCCGGCCGCAGCTCGATGTCGCGGTTGGTCTGGAAGCTGGAGGAGGCGGCGACTCCGATCAGCAGGACGATGATGCCGATGTGGACGATGTAGCCGCCGTAGCGGCGGCGGTTGCGGCTGACCAGGCCGACCAACGCCTGCGCCCCCGGCTCGCCGGTGAGCTGCCGCCGCGCCGCGGTGCCGCTCCAGAACTCCTGCCCCAGGCCGGTGAGGGCGAAGGCGGCGAAGGCAAAGAGCGAAAGAGCCCAAAGGTTGTCCGCGGCATCGGTGAAAACGACGAGGACCAAGGTGACGATCGCGGCGACGATGAGCGGCAGCCGGAAGACCCGCTTCGCCGACTCCCAGCTGACCCGCCGCCAGGCCAGCAGCGGCCCGATCCCGGTGAAGACGACGAGCAGGATCGCCAGCGGCGTCGTGTAGCGATCGAACCAGGGCGCCGCCAGCGAGGCCTTCTCGCCCGTGAAGAGTTCGGAGATCAGGGGAAAGAAGGTGCCCCAGAAGATCACCGCGGTCATCCCGACCAAGAGCAGGTTGTTGACGAGGAAGACCGACTCGCGGGAGGCCAGGGAGTCGATCCGCTTCGGCGAGCGGAGGTCGTCGAGGCGGCTGACGATCAGCGCCGTCGAGCCGACCAGCACCACACCGATCAGGCCGAGGATGTAGGGGCCGACGGTGTTGTCGCCGAAGGCGTGGATCGACTGCAGGACGCCGGAGCGGACGAGGAAGGTGCCGAGCAGCGCCATCGAGAAGGTGCCGACAATCAGGCTCGCGTTCCAGACCTTCAGCATCCCCCGCTTCTCCTGGACCATGATCGAGTGCAGGAAGGCGGTGCCGAGGAGCCACGGCATCAGCGCCGCGTTCTCGACCGGGTCCCAGGCCCAATAGCCGCCCCAGCCGAGCTCGGTGTAGGACCAGCGGGCACCGAGCAGGAGCCCGAACCCGAGGAAAGCCCAGGCGATCAAGGCGAAGCGACGGGTGGCGCGGATCCACTCGGCGTCGAGGCGGCGGGTGACGAGGGCGCCGATCGCGAAGGCGAACGGCACCGTGAAGGCGACGTAGCCCGAGTAGAGCATCGGCGGGTGGATCATCATGCTCGGGTGCTGCAGCAGGGGGTTGAGGCCGACGCCGTTCGGTGGCGTCGGGCTCAGCGTTGCGAACGGATCGACATCGGGCGCGAAGAGCATCAGCCCGGTGAAAAAGGCGGCGACGCCCATCATCACCGCAGTCGCCCACGGAACCAGGTCCCGCAGCCGGCGGCGGGTCGCCCAGAGGGCGGCGCTGGAGGCGAGCGAGAGGACGAAGGCCCAGAGCAGCAGCGAGCCCTCCTGGCTCGACCACATCGCCGCCAACTTGTAACCGGCCGGCGTCTCGATCGAGGAGTGCTCTTGGACGATCTGGAAGGAGAAGTCGTCGCCGGCGAAGGCGAGCTCGATGATCACGACGCAAGCCGTGATCAGGCCGCAGAAGCCGTAAACGGTGCGGCGCGAGAGCGTCAGCAGGCGCTCGTCGCCTTTGCGACCGGCGAGCGCCAGGGCTGCGGCCGCCAGGGCCGCGAGGAAGGCAAGGCCCAGCAGGGCGCTGCCGAGGCTAGACATCAGACTTGGTCGTGAACTTCGACGGGCACTTCGTGATCAGGGTTTCGGGCTCGCCGACGAAGGCGCCGTTCTCGATCTCTCCGGTGAGGACGATCTCGCGGCCGCCGCGGAAGGGGTCCGGGACGGCGCCGGTGTAGGTAACGGGCAGCGCCTGGCCGCCGCCGTCGCGGTCGACGACGCGGAAGGCGATGCCGTTGCCCTCGCGCTGGATCGAGCCTTCGACGACCTTGCCGGTCATCTCGTAGCTGGTGCCCGGGGCGGCGCCGAGCAGCTCGGAGGGCTCCTTCGCCTCGGTCGAGGCCGAGAAGGAGGTGTAGATCAGCGCCACCGCGAGCAGCACGGCGGTGCTGAGCGCGACGACGAGCCGGATCTTCCGCTTCCGCTGAGGGTCCACAGGCATCCGGATTATCGCAACTGCGAGAATTGGGCTCGTGGCCGACGATCCCGTCCTCCTGATCACCGGCGCCAGCAGCGGCATCGGCGCGGCGACGGCGCGCGCCGCGGCCGGGAAGTACCGCCTGGTGCTGGCGGCGCGGCGCCAGGAAGAGCTGCAGGAGCTGGCGAGCGAGCTCGGCGGCGAGGAGCGGGCGATCGCCGTCCGCTGCGACGTCACCGAGTGGGACGAGGTCGAGGCGATGGCCGCGGCCGCCCTCGACGGCTTCGGCCGCATCGACGCCGTCTTCGCCAACGCCGGCTTCGGCGCTTCCCGCGGCTTTCTCGAGGAGTCGCCGGAGCATTGGCGCTCGATGGTCCTGACCAACGTCTACGGAGTCGCCCTGACGATCCGCGCCACCCTCCCCCATCTGCTCGAGCGCGGCGACGGCCACTTCCTCGTCACCAGCTCGATCGCCGGGCGGCGGGTCCTCCCCGGCTCGCTCTACTCGGCGACGAAGTGGGCCGCGACCGCGATCGGCGAGGCGCTGCGGCAGGAGCTCCGCCAGATGCACGACAACCACGGCATCAAGGTCACCCTGATCGAGCCGGGGATGGTCGACACGCCCTTCTTCGAGAACCGCCCCGGCGACAGCGCCCTCGGCGACGACGACATCGCCCGCGCCGTGATGTTCGCCCTCGAGCAGCCCGAGGGCGTCGACGTGAACGAGATCCTGATCCGCCCGATCACCCAGTCGACCTGACGCTTCCGCAATTTTCCTCGCTATAGCGAGGTCAATGTCGTAGTGGCAGCAGCACCATGACCACGCGCCAGTAGGAACGAAGCGCCAGGCGGGCCGGCCATGAGCGGACCAGCGGTGAGATCAGTTCGGAATCGAGGTCTGGGGTCAGCATCGCCGCGAACTCGCGAGAGCCGATGGTCCGTCGCCCCTGGATCTCCCGCCGCTCGCGCAGCAGCCGCGGCAGCCAGCGGACGAACGCCAGGTTCGCGCGCAGCTTCTCCCTTCCCCAGCCGCCCATCGCCGAGACGAGCAGGAGCGCAAGCTCGGTCGCGAGCAGCGCCGGGGCGAGCAAAGCCAGCAGCGGGCCGGGATAGGTGCGGACGATGAAGGCGAGGCGGTTGCGCTCGAGCCAGAACCACTTCTGGTCGTTGGCGCCGAACTCGTAGTCGTGAGCGACCACCGCGGCAGGTTCGATCCCGACCGCGCGCCCTTCCGCCCGCAGCCGCACCGAGATGTCGACGTCCTCGTGGTACATGAAGAACTCGGCCGGGAAGCCGCCGACGGCGCGCCACCGCTCGAGCGGAATAGCCAGACAAGCCCCCGAAGCGGCGGCGACCTCTCCCGGCGGCGCCTCGGACAGCGGCCGCCCGTGGCCGCCGGCCCAGACGATGCCGGTGAAGTGGATCGGGTTGCCGGCGGAGTTGACGGAGCGGCCCGCGCCGTCGGCGATGAGCGCCTGCCACGCCCCCCACCCTCTGCTCTCCAGCAACGGTCGGCGTATCGCATCGCCGAAGCCGGGCTGCGGCGCCGCGTCGGGGTTGAGGATCACCAACAGGTCGCCGCTCGCCGCCTCTGCGCCGGCGTTGCAGCCGCCGGCGAAACCCATGTTGCGGCCCATCGGCACGATCCGCGCCTGCGGCGCCAGCTCGCGCACGACCTCGGCGCTGCCGTCGCCGGGCTTGTTGTCGACGACGATCAGCTCATCGCCCTCGCCCAGCTCAGGGAGGAGGGCGGGAAGGGTCGTAGTGAGATCGTCGCGACTCTCGAAGGCGACGATCAGGACTGAGAGCGTCGGGCGCACCGGCGCGGAGGCTATTCGGCCATCCGCACCGGTGCTGACGCGCTGAGCGCGGCTCCTACTTCTTGCCCTTCTTCTTGCCGCAGGAGACGACGTTCAGCTTGAACTTCTTGGCGTTCTTCTTCTTGCCGTTCTGGCCCTTCATCTTCACGATCGCCCTCTGCGACTTGGCGCAGGTGTTGGTCGAGTTGACGAGGAGGCTCTTCTTGCCGCCCTTCATGTTGAGGACGAACTTGTTCACCGGCACATCCGGCACCTTGCGGAAGACCGTCTTCAGGCCCCCCGTGCTGCCGCTGCCGATCACGCCGCGCAGGTAGATCTCCACCTGGCCGCGCAGGTCGACCAGCAGGTCCGGCAATTCGTTGTTGGAGGACACGAGGTAGACCTTGCCCTTCAACTTCTTGCTGAGCAGCGGCGATTTCGCCCACGCCTTGCCGTAGACCGAAGCCTTCGGGCAGGTGTGGGAGGCCAGCTGCGGCCGCGTGCAGACGGTGCCGATGTGGCCCTGTTCGAGGAACAGGGAGCGCGGCATCGTCACGGCCGTGCGGGCGATGTTGGCGTCACCCTTGCGGGCCGTCAGCGTCGCCTTCAGGCGCGGGTACTTGTTGCGCTTCGTCCCGCCGTACAGCTGGATCTTCAGCTTCGGCTTGAAGGCGAGCTTCTTGCACTTAGCCGCCCGGAATGGATCACTGACGGCATAGCTGCTGAATGCCGCGGGATCGGTCGGGTCCGCGCCGCCGCCCTTGATCGTCCCGGCGGTCGCCTGCTTCTTGCAGTTGGTCGGGTTGAGCATGAACTTCTTGCGGTTGATCTTCAGGTCGATCGACCGCAGATCCAGCTTCACCCCACCGTAGACGTCGGGGATCGCATCGGACACCGCGTTGATCTGAGCGGTCTCCGGGTGGACGTTGAGCGCCACCCGCACGACCACGTTGCCGAGGTCGAACGGGCCCGCCACCGCCGGCGTAATCGTCACCAGCGAGAGCGCCGCACCCTTGTACGGGCCAGCCAGGTAGGCCTTGCCGCCCAGCTGCAGCGGATTGTTGCCGCTGCCGGACTTGGTCGTGACCGTGCCGACCTTGCTCTTACTCGAGCAGCTCGGGCTGCCCTGCTCGTCCTTGCCGCTGCGACCATTGGCGGCCGCGATGGCAGCCTCCGGGCAGTAGGGGATGCCGGCCAGTTTGCCGGTCAGGCCCTTCGGCAGGGTGACGTCGACAACCTTCAGCTCCTGCTCTCCATCCCGTCGCGCGATGTTGACGTGGAACGGCGAGTAGGCGCCGGCCTTTTGGCTCTTCGTGTGCGCTTTGTAAGACGGAGAGAACTTCCGCTCCGCCAGCGTTTTCGGGCAGGCCCCTCCGGTCGGATCGTCCGACAGGGTGACCGAGGAGGTCACCGGCTTCTGTTCGCCGGGACGGGCCCACGGTTCGAAGCGGCTGGTCCCGCTCGCCGAGCAGATCGGCGGGCTGGTCAGCACGTTTTTCGCCCCGTCGATGTGGACTTTGATCGATTGGAACGGAACCTGGGGCAGCCCTTCGGGCAGCTCGCCGGCGAACTGGTTCACCAGCTTGTCGTTGAGCACCGCCGTCAGGTCGCCGGTCGTTTTGTTCGCCACGATGCGGCCGATCAAGCGGGCGTTGATGCCCTCATGCGCGCTCTTGGCTTCGAGCAGGATCCGGAACTGGTTGCCCGATTCGGGGTCGCCGCTGTTCTGGGTGCCGACGTAGACGTCGCCCACCAGCGGCTCCGCTAGCGGCGGCGAAACGACTTCGACGCTGCCGATGTCCGAAGCTGCGGGACACTGGTTGTCGAAGACCCGCTGGCCCTTCTTGAACTGATCGTCCGTGCAGGCCACGAGACCCTGGGCCCCCGAAGGGTTGATCCCCATTCCCTTCGGCAGCACCACTTCCGCTTTGCGGACGTGCGACTGCGAGATCCCTTCTTTGCCTTCGTTCCTGACTTCCCCGCCTTCTTTGGCCGGATCGGACGGCAGCGTGGTCGTCACCGTCGCACGAGCAGGAGAGTCGACCGCTTTCGTCCCAGGGTCGACGTCGAGACCCGGATCGAACGGAACCCGATCGCAACCCGTCGGGGCTACCCCGGGCGGCAGTTTCGCCTCGAAGGGCGTAGAGCCTTCCGGGAAGGTCGGGTTCTGTTCGCCCCACGACTCGCCCCGGAACCAGGTCGAGTAGAGGTGCGGCCACTCGTCTGGGTTGAAGCAGGTGGTCGGCAGGGTGATGTGGGTGCCGTCCCCTGACTGGCCATAGGCGACCAGACGACTTTTCAGGCTCGAGAACGGAGCCGAGGGTTCAGGGAGTTTGATCGTGAAGTACTCATGAAAGTCGCTCTCCCAGGCAACCCCACCTTCGAGTTCGATGACCCTGGTTCCTGCGATCACGAAGCCAAGGCGAGCCGGTTCGCCCTCGTTGGGAACAAGGTTGTAGACGGCGACTCTCGTTCCTTTGGCGGGATCCGGTGAGATGACGAACCCTTTGGGGAGGAAGGGCCCGGTGACGGGGTCCCCACCGGGAACCGGCACTTTGTTCGCCGTATTGACGACCAGCCAGGTTTCGTTGCGCCCGACGATCGTGCTGTCGTCACAGACGGGAACGAAGGTTTTAGGTGCAACTTCTTTTCTAAAGTCCTCCTGCGAGCACTGTGGACTGCTCTGGGGATTCTCGGTGAATCCTGGGGGCAGATCGACTCGCTCCGTTTTGAGTACCCGGTCTTTGTAGGGGGGCGTGTCCGAAGGGTCCTCTTCCAACGGCATCAGGATGCCAAAGGCCGAGGCTTCTTCCTCATGCCTGATGATGTATTGGTCAAATGCGAAGGGTGGATGCCCTCCTGCCTGCGTGTAGAAGAGTTTGGGGGTTTCCGGAGAGCAAAACGGTTTGGTGGTATCCGTCGGGTTGACGGGTTTCGGCGGCTCCGGCACTTCGCCCACCTGGTTTTGGTAACAGGTGCCTGCCTGCCAGCCGTCTGCCGCCGTTGGCGGTTCGTGCTGCGGTTCGATCACGTTCCCGGTGTCCGCGGCCGCTAATGCAGGCAGCGCGAACAGGGCTCCGATACACACCAAGAGCAACGCGACTGAGCGCTTTGCCATCAATTTCCTCCTCGGTTTCCCTTAACGAGGACGCCCCCTGTGGCGCCCAGAATCAGGCACCTCCCGTGGAAAACATTACAGGGCACCACGGGTCTTTCAAGTGCCTCCCGGTGTTACTACCCAAGTAACCGTGACATCGATCTGTGACGTGACACTGTTCGGTGTCGCGTCACCCGCGAAGTACAACCGGGCTATCCCCTTGGTACCCAATCGGGAGGGGCGCTAACGCCGCTTCTTTTTGCCTTTCCGTTTGCACGGGGTACGCAGTTTCGGCTTGCTGTTGGCTTTCTTGCCGTTCTGAGCTTTGATCCGGATGAACGCTTTGACGGGCTTCTGGCAGAGGTTGCGCGAATTCACCAGGAGACCCTTCTTGCCACCCGGAAGGGTCATCACGAACTTTTCGACGGGGACGTCGGGGACGCGGTCGAAGGTGGTTCGGATGCCACCGCGGAAGCTGTCGATCCGCCCGACGAGGTCGATGTCGACCTGGCCCTCGAGGTGGGCGACCATGTCCGGCAGCGTGTTGTTGGACGACCGCAGGTAGACGGGCCCTTCGAGCGGTTTGCCCAGCAGCGGGGTGAAGGCGCGAGCACGGCCGTAGATCGATTTCTTCGGGCAGTCGTTCGCCGCGAACTGCACCCGCGTGCAGACCTTCGCCAGGCTGGCCTGATCGAGGAAGAGCGCGTGCGGCAAGGCGACAGAGGCCCGGCCGATGTTGGCATCGCCAGGGCGCGCTTTCAAGATCGCCCGCAGTTTCGGGTGCTTGGCCCGCTTGGTCTTTCCGAACAAGCGGATCTTCAGCTTCGGGCGGAATTTCAGGTTCTCGCAGCCTTTGCCCTCGAACGGGTCGGAGACCCCGTAGGAGGAATAGGTGGCTGGGTTCGTCGGATCCGCACCGCCACCGCGAAGGACGCCTGCGACCGCACCTTTTCGGCAGTTGGTGCCGTTGAGGGTGAATTCCTTGCGGTTGAGGTTGAGGAACACCGAGCGGATGCCGAGCCGCGTGCCGCCGAAGACGTCCGGGATCGCGTCGGTCTTCGGGTGGACCTGAGCGGTCTCCGGGTCGACGAAGAGCGGGACTCGCACGACCACCGTGCCGAGGTCGAATGGCCCGGCGAGGGCCGGCGTGATGACCACGACCGACAACGGTGCGCCCTGATAGCGACCGGCGAGGTACGCGGTGCCCTCGATCTTCAACGGCGCCGGGCCGGTGCCGGCTTCCACCGCAGCCACGCCGATCTTGCTCTCGGCCGGACAGCTGGAGTTGTCCTTCTCCGCCTGGCCCGAGCGGCTTTCAGCGCCCGCGATCTCCTCCGGCGAGCAATACGGAACCCCCTTCAGCTTCGCGGTGGCGCCTTCGGGGAGGGTGATGTCGAGGCCTTTGAACTCCTGCTGTCCCGCGGCACGCGAGACGTGCGCAGAGAACGGAGTGAAGGCCAGCGCCTCGTTGCTTTTCGGCTTCGCCGTGAAGCCGGGGGCAAACGGCCGCTCCGCCATCGTTTTCGGGCAGGGACCTCCGCCCGGGAGCGAGGCGAGGCCGAATTGGCCGGTCGGGCTCGCGGGTTTGCCACCGAACAGCGCCGACCAGGGGGTCAACTGGCTGGTCGCGGTATTCGGCCCGCAGGTCGGCGGGCTGCTGACCGCCGCCTTCGGCCCACCGTCCAGGCTGATCTTGAAGTTCGTGAACGGCACCTGCGGCAGGCCATTCGGGATGTTGTCCGCGTTGCCGCCCCGCGTCACTGCCTTCGCCGGGTCGTCGAAGACAGCGGTCAGCTGGCCCGTTTTCGCATTGGCGATGACGTTGCCGACGAGGCGGACGTCGACTCCGTAGCGGCCGGAGGCCGCGTTGACGAAGATGCGGAACTCCTCCCCCGACTCGGGATCGCGGCTTTTCTGGGAACCGACGTAGACGTTGCCGACCAGCGGGCCCTCCGGCAGCGGCGGCGTCTCCACCGTAGCCGTGCCGATCTTCGAAGCGGCCGGACAGGCGACCGGATTGCGCGTGCCCTTGCCGAACTGGTCGTCAGTGCAGGCGACGAGGCCGTTGGCGGCCGAAGGATTGAGCCCCATCCCCGGCGGCAGCATCACCCTTGCCACCCGGACGGTGGAAGTTTCCTGGCCTTTGGGATCGGATTCGATCGGCAGTTTGACTTCAGTCGTGGCCGCCGCCGGCGCATCCACCTGGTCCGTCCCCGGGCTCACCCCGAGCGAGGGGTTGAAGGGGATTGAGTCGCAGTCCTTCGGGAAGGTTCCGGGCGGGATGATCGCCTCGACGTAAGGAGAGCCGTTGGGGAAGTTCGGGTCTTTGTTCTGTTCGGAGTCGGCCCGCGCGTAGGTCGAGTAGGTGTGGGCGTGCGCCGGGTCGGTGTTGGGGTTCCAGCAGGTGCTCGGCGTGGTGATGAAGAAGCCTTTCGCAGCGCTCCCTTTTTCCCCAAAGAAGACGAGACGATTTTTCAGCAACCGCAGGTGTTCGGCCTTGGGGGCGTCGATCGTGAAGCCCTCGTGGAAATCGGACTCCCAGGCCACGTCGGCTTCGAGGTAGACGTGCTGGGGCGGGGCCACGAGGTCGATCACCGGAATCGGGATCGCCTCAACCGTGAAGCCGAAGCGGGCGGGTTGGCCCGGCTTCGGGACCAGGTTGTAGACGGGTGCTTTGACTTCGATCGGGGGAGTCAGCGGAATCCCTTCCGGCGAAACCGTCACCCAGCTTTCGCCGACCTGGCTCAGCGGCGCCGACGTTTTGCATTCGCTGGGGAGCGGCGAGGCGCACTGCGGGGTCGCCCCCGGGTTGACGCTGAGGCCGACCGGAAGGTCAACCCGAATGTGGTCTAGGTCCACTTCGGGTTCTTCGTGGGGGTCGCCGGGGAGACCGCCTTCCTCGTGCCTGACGATGAACTGGGTCATCCCGAACGGAGGATGGGCGGCCGCGGTTTCGAAGAATTCCGCCTCGTTTTCGGGAGTGCAGGTCGCCGTGGTGCAGGTGCCGGCCTGCCAACCGTCCTCTTTCGTCGGCGGGTTGTTCTGCGGGGAGAAGACGACTTCTGCAGCCGAGGCAGAAGCCGCGGCGGCGAGACCGAGAACCAGCGTGAAAACGATGACCTTTCCCCAACGGGACACCCGGCTCCTACTCATCCCAGACTCCTCCCCGGCCTCCCAAGGCCGTTCTAGATCTTGCTGGAGAGGCGATACCCGATCGGATCTGGGCTTAACCTTGCTCCGCAAGATGCAGTTTTCAACAGATGTTCTACCCAGATTTGATGAGTTGAATCATCATTATTGGGTAATATCTTCCTATGCCAACCCAAAATGGACATTCACCCCCCAATCACTCTGTAAACGGCGATCACGCAGCAAATCCCGCGGAAAACGGTCATAACGGCAACGGAAATCGGCGCTCTGCCCTGCCCGTCAACTGGGAGCGGCTGGCTCGGGCGACGGCTCATCCACTGCGCGTCTCGATCCTCGAAATCCTCGGGATCGACGGCGGCAGGGTCCTCTCACCCAGCGACCTCAGCCGGGAGCTGCAAATTCCCCTCAGCAACACCAACTACCACGTCACCGAGCTGGCGAAAGCCGGCCTGATCGAACTGGTGCGGGAGCGGCAGGTGCGCGGCGCGACCGAGCACTTCTACCGGTTGCCGGAGGCCGCGGCGACCAACGGGAGCGGCGGCGAGCGGCAAGAGCCTGTCAAGGAGGCAGAACGAGCCTGGGCGATGGCCTAAGCCGCGCCCAGGCCCAGGCGCTACTGCTCGAGTTCGATCGCGACCTCGTATTTGTCGACGCCGGCTCGTTGGCCCATGCCGTCGCCGGGCGGGCTCATCGAATTCAGCGTTGCGTCCCCCTGCCGGTAGTCCTCCTCGCTCTCGAAAAGGGTGATCGCCATCGAGCGGCCGCCCTCCTTGTCCTGGAGCAGGATCAGCTTCTTCGCCGGCAACCCCTCCGGCGGACCCGACTCCGCGTTCTCGCGTATTCCCGCGGCGGCCTGATCGAGCGCCTCCGCGCTCGCGCCCTCCCAACGTGCAACCCGTGCGTACATGACTTCCTCTCGTCTAGGGATGGGTGACAGAACCAGCGGACCACGTTTGCGTGCCTAAATCAAGCGGGCCTCGGCTGTGAACTGCCGGCGGCCCGGGCCGGCTCTACCAGCGTAGAATCCCCCCGGCGCGGACGTAGCTCAGCTGGTAGAGCGCGAGCTTCCCAAGCTCGAGGTCGCGGGTTCGACCCCCGTCGTCCGCTTCTTCGTGAGCGCTCGCTCCCTCATCGCAGTCCTCGGCGTGCTGGCCGTCGTCGGCCTGCTCGTCTTCGGGCTGGCCAGCAAAGGGGGCTCCCGTCTGCAGGTAGGGGACACCGTCCCGACTGCGCCCCTCCCCCAGCTCGAAGGCGGCGGAAGCGAATCGCTGGCCGACTACAAAGGCGAATGGGTGCTGGTCAACTTCTGGGCCTCGTGGTGCCTGCCCTGCCGCGCCGAGGCGCCGGCGCTGGAGGAGTTCCAGCACCAGCACAGCAAATCAGGGTTCACGGTCGTCGGCATCGACACCCAGGACCTGAGCGATGACGCCAGGGCCTTTGTTGAGCGGTTTGGGCTCTCTTATCCGCAGCTGCGCGACGCGGATGGAGACATCGCCGACGAATACGGAACCACCGGTGTGCCGGAGAACTTCTTGGTCGACCCCACGGGCAAGGTGCGATTAGTGGCTGCCGGACCTGTCGACGAGGAATACCTGCAGAAGGAAGTCGCGCCCCTGCTGCCCGGAGGAAGATCTTGAGCCGGCTCGTTCTTCTCCTGGGAGTTGCGCTCGCGGTGCTGGCGCCGGCGGCAGCAGCCGAGGGGGACGCCTCGCTGACCGAAATCGAAAAGCAGGTGATGTGCCCCGTCTGCGGGACCCTGCTGCAGCTCGCCGAATCGCCGCAGGCCCAGCGCGAGCGCGCATTCATCAACCGCCTGATCGATGAAGGCCACAGCGAAGAGGAGGTAAAGGACGCTCTCGTGGCGGAGTACGGCGACGAGGTTCTGGCGCTACCGCCAGGCTCCGGCTTCAGCCTCTCCGCCTATGTCGTCCCGATCATCGCCTTCCTGATCGCGGCAGCGGCCCTGGCGATCGGGGTTCTGCGCTGGCGGCGCGGCGGTTCGGGCGGAACGGGAGCGCCCCCCTCTGCGGGGCCGACTGGCGAGGACGCCGACAGGCTCGACGCCGACCTCGCCCGCTACGACCTCTGAACCCAGCTCGGCGACGCCAGCGCCACCGCCCCCAGGACGGGGGCCGGCAAGCGGCCGATCGCGGAACGCAAGGGGCGCCCTGAACGACCGCTCGCCTCGTCCGCGGGCAGCGCCGCCAGGACCGCATCCGCTTGCGAGGCAGCCGCCAGCACGGAAGCTGGTCCGGCCGTGACCGACGGTGCCAACAGGATCGTCAGCTCGTAGGCTGCGCGGAGCTTCTCGACCATGTGGCCGAAGCTCTGCAGGCCGAGGAGGGTCTCGGCCTTGGCTGCCGGGCGCCCAGCGCAGACACAGACGAGCGGGTCGCCGGCGCTCGCGGTCGCCGACCCGGCGAGGACGACCGGCTGCAGGATCCCCTGTGGCTCGGCCTCCCAGCGCAGGTACTCGTGCAGGCCCGGGCTCGCAGTCAGGCCGACGTGCGCGGCCAGCCGGGGCTGGGCGAGGTCACACTCGACGAGGATCGTGCGGCGGCCGGAGGCCGAGGCTGCCGCGGCGACGGCGACGGCCGCGACGGCCGGGGCCGCCCCCTCCCCGGCGACCGTCACCACCCGACGCTCGG
>Ga0126305_10000104_pt1 | contig 36516 bp, 31 predicted proteins | sample Plot26_FD_92536 | JGI IMG/M metagenome (GOLD analysis project Ga0126305, IMG submission 92536) | Serpentine soil microbial communities from UC McLaughlin Reserve, CA, USA - Plot26 | ecosystem: Environmental > Terrestrial > Soil > Grasslands | place: USA: UC McLaughlin Reserve, Lake County... | reverse complement strand
GCTACTGGCGACGAGCTGCCGCTACTGGCGACGGGCTGCCGCTACTAGCGACGAGCTGCCGCTACTGGCGACGAGCTGCCGCTACTGGCGACGGGCTGCCGCTTCAGACGACAAGCCGTCGACGCCAAACGACAGATCGTCGCCACAGGCGGCGGAACGTCGTGGCGCGACGACAGAGCATCGTCCGCGCCGACGGCACGTCGGCGATCCTTCGGCCGGCTTATCGCCCCGGCAGGGCCGGCCCGAAGAGGGAGGCGGATGGGATCGCGATTGCACTTGCCGGCACACGGTGGATAATCCCACCATGGCGATATCAACGGCTGATACCAAGCGGCGCGTGATCCTCCCTGCGGCGAGGCCCGGGGATATCTTCGACATCCAGAGCCAGGGTGAGGGCCGCCTGCTGCTGGTACGCCTCGAACGTCCGAAGCCGGCTCCCGGGATGAGCGTAGAACGCTGCCTCGAGGCCATCGCCGCCGCCCCCCTGCGGCCTAAAATGACCTGGGATTCCCTGAAGGCCGTGACCCGGGAGCCATGATCCTCCTCGAAACGAAAATGAACCCGATGTCCCGCCCCGCTCCCTTCCCCTGCCGGCGGTAGCTCCAGAGCTTCTCCTCGTCGCAGCGGGTGCAGCGGGGGAGGACGACTACGTCTCCCACGCCCGCCTTCGCGAGTTGGAGGCGGGCGGCGCCGGGGAGGTCCAGGTGGGGCCGGCCGGCCGGGCCGGGGATGGACACCTCGGGACCGCTCGCGGCCACGACCTGGGCCGCGACCTCGTCGCCCACCTCGTAGCAGCAGGCTCCGATCGCGGGGCCCACCCAGGCGGTCCACTCCTCGGGCCGGCCCTTCATCTTCTTCAGGGCGGCGGGGATGACCCCGGCCACGATGCCGCGCCATCCCGCGTGGATCGCCGCGAGGCCCTCCGGCCCGGCAACGAGCACGGGCACGCAGTCGGCGGTGATCACGGAGAGCGTCAAGCCGGGCTCGTCCGTGAACAGGGCATCTCCCTCGCCACAAAAACCCGCCCGGGCCGGCAGCGCGACGGCCGAGTGGATCTGCTTCGCCCACGCCAGCGGCGGCGCCGAGGGCTCGATCGCCCGCAGCACCTCCTCGCGGTCGTTCGAGGGCCCGCGCCCGGTGAAGCGCACCTCCACGTCCCCCAGATGGGCCTTCCAGACCCAGGTACCACCTTCGAAACAAGGGCCCTCGAAGAGCGGCGGCCTCGTCACGCCTTCCTCCGCGCCTTGATCAGCGGCTCGATCTCCTCCGCGATGGCCTCGGCAAGCACCTTCTGCCCTTCCGCGTTGGGATGGATCGAGTCGCTCTTGAGCTCCCGGTCGCGGAGGATCTCGCCGATGGCGTCCTCGACGACCGGGATGCCGTACTCGTCGCCCAGGCGCTCGTAGATCTCCAGGTAGCGGCCGCCGAACGGCGCGTCCAGCTCGACCAGCACGGGGACCACCCTGGCGGCGACCAGCCGGTCGAGGATGCCGCGCAGGGCCAGCTCCGTCTGCTCGGGCGGTACCCGGCGGAGGAGGTCGTTGCCCCCGAGCTCGACGATCACCAGCCAGGGGTTCTCCGCCAGCACCTGGTCCACGCGGGCAAACCCCTCGGCCGCCGTCTCGCCGGACACCCCCGCGTTGATCACCTCGGTGCCGAGCCGCGCCGCCAGCAGGTCGGGATAGGACTGCCCCGGCCCCGATCCCACGCCGGCCGTGATCGAGTCGCCCAGGCAGACGATCGTGCGGCCCGGGGAGTCCAGGTTGGCCACGTCGGGCCGGCAGGCGGCGAGGAGCAGGATCAGGAGGAGGGGGAGGGGGAGGGTTTTCCGCATGACGGGGGATTATGACCGGGGATCATGGCTGTGAGCTCGTATTGCTACTTTGTCAGATGAGCGTCTCTCCCCGTGGGGGCCCTCATCACCCCGGCCCTCTTCTCCCCGCCTCCCTCCCGCCTGCGGTAGACTTATCGTCGCATGGCGACCCAGGCTTACGAAGCGGTGATCGGGCTCGAGGTTCACGTCCAGCTCCTGACCGAGACGAAGATGTTCTGCCGCTGCCCGAACCGGTTCGGGGCGGCGCCCAACACGCTCGTCTGCCCGGTCTGCCTCGGCTATCCGGGCACGCTGCCGGTGCCCAACCGCCACGCCGTGGACCTGGCGGCCAAGCTGGCCCTGGCCCTCGGGTGCGAGGTCTACGGCACCTCCGTCTTCGCCCGCAAGAACTACTTCTACCCGGACCTGCCCAAGGGCTATCAGATCAGCCAGTTCGACCGTCCCCTGGCCGAGGGCGGACTGCTGCCGCTCTCCCAGCACGACAAGGCCGTGCGCATCGAGCGCCTGCACCTGGAGGAGGACGCCGGCAAGCTCCTGCACGAGGCGCCGGGCGGCGGCGCGCTGCCCGGCCAGAGCCTGGTGGACTTCAACCGCTGCGGCGTGCCGCTGGTCGAGACCGTCTCGCGGCCGGACCTCGCGAGCGCGGCCGAGGCGCAGGACTATCTCCAGACGATCCACCAGCTCCTGCTCTATACCGGCACCAGCGACGGCAACATGGAGGAGGGGAGCCTGCGCTGCGACGCCAACATCTCGGTGCGCCGGCGGGGCGCGGCGGAGCTCGGCACCAAGGTCGAGGTCAAGAACGTCAACTCCTTCCGCAACGTCGCGCGCGCCATCGAGCACGAGATCGAGCGGCAGATCGGAGTCGTCGAGGCGGGCGGCCGGGTGGTGCAGGAAACGCGCGGCTTCGACGCCGACACCGGCGTCACGCGGGTGATGCGGAGCAAGGAGGAGGCGCACGACTACCGCTACTTCCCCGACCCGGACCTGCCGCCGCTGGTGCTCACCCCCGAGCGGATCGCGGGGCTGCGGGCCGCGCTGCCGGAGCTGCCCTGGCAGCGGCGGGCGCGCTTCGCGAGCCAGTATGGCCTGTCGGCCGACGACGCCAAGCTGCTGACGGGCGCCCGCGAGCTCGCGGACTATTACGAGGCCGCCGCCGCGGCCTTGCCGAGGAGCGCGAAGGGGATCGCCAACTGGGTGATGGGCGAGGTGCTGCGCGACGTCAAGGAGCGCAAGGTGGAGCTCGCCGGCACCCTTCCGCCCGAGCGCCTGGCCGCTCTGGTGGGGATGGTGGACGCGGGGAAGATCTCGAACAGCGCCGCCAAGGAGGTCTTCGCGGCGGTCGCTCCCACCGGCGAGGAGCCGGCGGCGGCGGTCGAGCGCCTCGGCCTCGCGCAGGTCTCCGACACTTCGCAGATCGAGGGCTGGATCGAGGAGGTCATCGAGCAGAACCCTGCCCAGGTGGTCCAGTACCGGGCGGGCAAGGTCCAGGTGGTGGGATTCCTCGTCGGCCAGGTGATGAAGCGCTCGGGCGGGCGCGCCGAGCCGAAGACCGTGCAGCAGCTCCTGCGGCAGGCTCTGGAGCGCGAGCCGGTGGCTTGATCCAGTTCTTCCACGTCAGCAAGCGGTACCCCGGGGGCCAGTCGGCCCTCGATGACCTGACCTTCGACATCGCCCGCGGACAGTTCGTGTTCCTGACCGGCTCGAGCGGCGCCGGCAAGACGACGCTGCTGCGCATGATCTTCCGCGAGGAGGTCCCCACCGCCGGGCAGATCCTGGTCAACGGCCGCAACGTCTCGTCGATCCCGAGGAGCAAGATCCCCTACCTGCGGCGGACGATCGGCGTCGTCTTCCAGGACTTCCGGCTGATCCCCCGGAAGACCGTGTTCGAGAACGTCACCTACCTCCCCCGGGTCCTGGGGGTCGACGTCCAGAGCCAGAAGAAGATGGCCTACCAGGCCCTGCGCCGGGTGGGGCTCGCCCATCGCCTGAACGCTTTTCCGCCGGAGCTCTCGGGCGGCGAGCAGCAGCGGGTGGCGATCGCCCGCGCGCTGATCAACGACCCGGAGATCCTGATCGCGGACGAGCCCACGGGCAACCTCGACCCCGACCTCTCCCGCGAGATCCTGCGCCTGTTCCTGGAGGTGAACCTGCGGGGCACGACGGTGATCCTGGCGACGCACGACCGCGACACCATCCAGAGGGTGGGCCGGCGGGTGCTGACGCTGGACCGCGGACGCCTGGCCCTGGACCAGGAGCTGATCGGCACCGACCCGCCCGCCCTCGATCCCCTGGCAGGGACGGAGATCGAGACGGAGACGGAGATGGAGACGGAAGCGCCGGCCGGCTATGAACCGCCGGAGGAAGGGCCCGCTTGAAAGTCCTGCAGGCTCTCCGCTATTTCTTCCGCGAGGCGGCCATGAACCTCCTGCGGAGCTGGAAGGTGAGCCTGCTCGCCGTGCTGACCATTGCCGTCAGCCTGTTCATCGGCGGCGCCTTCCTCCTGGTGAGCGGCAACCTCTCGGCGTCGGTGGAGCGCTGGCGGGGCGAGATGCGGGTGGTGATCTATCTCCGGCCGGAGACGGCGGACGCGGACCTCCGCCGGCTGGCCGCCGAGGCCGCGCGGGGGCCGGCGGTGACCTCGGTGGAGCCGGTCACGGCCGCGGCGGCCCGGAAGCGGTTCCAGGAGGTCTTTCCCAGCCTCTCCAACCTCGTCGCGGGCTGGCAGGACGAGCCGCTGCCCGCCTCGCTCGAGATCGGGCTGGACCCCCGCGCCACGGGGGCGCCCGGACGCGAAGCCTGGCTCGCCGGCTGGCGCAAGCGCCCCGAGGTGACGCTGGTGGACGACGACCGCGAGTGGCTGGGCCAGCTCGAGACGGTGGTGGCGGTGGTGCGGGCGGTGGGGCTGGCCCTGGTGGCGGGACTGCTCGGGGCGGCGATCTTCACCATCGCGAGCGTGATCCGCCTGACCGCCTATCTCCATCACCAGGAGACCGAGGTCATGCGCCTGGTGGGCGCGACGGAGTTCTTCATCCGCGGCCCCTTCTACGTCGAGGGCCTGCTGCAGGGCCTGATCGGCGGCCTGGTGGCGAGCGGGGCCCTGTACGGCGTCTACCAGGCCGTTCATGCCCGCGGCCAGGGCTCGCTCTTCTCAACCATCCTGACGCTCGGTTTCCTGCCCCTGCGGCAGGTGGCCTTCCTCGTGCTCCTGGGCGGCGCGGCGGGGCTGTTCGGAGCGGTGGCTTCGCTGCGGCGCGAGGCCCTGTAATCCTTCCTACAAAAGCAAAAGGCCCCGCCTTGCGGCGGGGCCTGGAAAACCGGTCTCGGGGACCCGGTTACGGGATGGTGAGGATGACCCTCGCCGTGGCCTCGTTGGTGACCTGACCCTCGGTCGTGATCCGGCTCGGGTCGATCCCGTGCCGCGTGACCAGGTAGTTCTTCACCGCTCCGGCGCGCTGATCGGCGAGCCGCTGGTTGCTCGTCGCCGAGCCGGTCGAGCCGTCGGCATAGCCGATGACCTGAGCCGTCGCGTCGGAATCCTGCTTCATCCGCAGCGCCACCTCGTCGAACTTGGCCTTGCAGATGTTGGACAGCCGGGCGCTGCCGGACGTGAAGTCGCACGTCACTTCCATCCGCTCGGGCGCCGGAGGAGCCGGCGGCGGGGGCGGAGGCGGCGGCTCGGGAGTCGGCGCGGGGGGCGGCGGCGGCTCGGGAGCCGGCGGCGGCGGGGGCGGAGGCGGCGGCTCGGGAGCCGGCGGCAGGAGGCGCGGGAAGAAGGTCAGGCCGACCAGGCCGCCGATCGGGCAGTGCTCGTCGATCGAGTCGAGCTGGGCGAGGTCGGTGCGCAGGGCGAAGTTGAACGCCCAGTTGCTGTCCGCGCCGAGCCAGAGACGGCCGCCGGTGGTCAGGTCGTAGAAGTCTTCGAAGAAGGGATCGTCGCCCGTGTGGAAGGCGCCGTTGACCTCGGTGATCCAGTCGAAGGTCTCGGTGACCCGGCCGACGTAGCCGAGGCCGGCGGTGAAGGCCTCATTCGAGAAGCCGTCGCCGCCCGGGGCGGGACCGTCGAAGTCGCCGAGGTCCTGATAGCCGAGGTTGAGGACGAGCTTGTTGAACCGCCAGTCGAGGCCGACCCCGAAACCGAGGTCGTCGCTGGCCACGTCCTCGTCGCCGGTGGCGGCGGTGACGAAGGCGTTGAGGGCCATCGTCGTCGCATCCCCCCGGGCGCCGAGGAGACGGAACTTCGTGCCGACGCGGATGTTGCCGAGCCCACTGGGATCATCCGTGTCGAACAGGAGGTCGTCCTGGTCGAATTTGTAATCCTCGTAGGGGACCATGACGCTGAGCTCCCAGCGGTCGGTGATGCCATAACCGAGGCTGGCGCTCAGACGGTTGTGGTCCAGGCTGAGCTGACCCTCGTCGTTGAGGCTGAACTCGTCCGGAATGTCCACCAACCGGTCCCAGTTGTTGTAATAAAGTCCGAAAGACCATCCGCCCTGAGGCAATGTATCGCCCGTCAGGAGGGAGAACAGCCCCGTTTCCCCGGTGACGCTGGCAGCGTTCGCTTGCTCCGCCGCCGACGCCCCGGCAGGCACGAGAGCCGCCAGCGCGATGACGCCCAACCATTTCAGTTTCATGCATTCTCCTCCGGCTGTAAGCCAATTCTGCTTTGGGCTGCCTTGCAACCCAAGCCACTTTCTTGACTGCAGCGAAGCACCCCAAAGGCCGATCCCCCGGTCAAGTGGCTCGCTGAGCACGGCTCAGCGATACGACTTGACTGAGATACGCGCCTGCACTCCCCCATCCCCTTTCAAAGCTTGTGCCACAATCCCGGAGAGAAAGAACCTGTATTTCCGGAGGTTGAAGGAAGATTCGAAGCCGATGCCCGCATCGGGGATATAGGAACCGAAATCCGTGTAGGCCTTGCGGTCGAAGCCGATCGTACCGAATCCCGTGTACAAGATCCAGTACCAGTTCTGAAAGTCGAGCCGCAGGAAGCTCCGGTGGCTCTCGAGGAACCAGGGAAAGAAATACTCCCAGGTGGTCAGAAGTTGCTCGATGCCGCGCTGGCGGTCTTTCAGCCCCTTGAGGTTCTCGCGGCCGTCGAGGCGGAAGGCCTCGGAGCCGGGGATGGCGTAGAAGTCGATCGGGAACGGTTCCGACGGCAGCGTTTCCGGATCGGCCTTGCCGATGTGGGGGAAGGTGCCGCCGCGCAGGCGGCCGACCAGGAAGGTGCGGGTGCTGACGTCGAGCCGCTTGAGCGCCTCGAGCTCGAGCTTGGCGTAGTCGAAGTCGCCGATACCGAGCTGGAAGCCGTAGGTGAGCGCGGCCGTGAACGTGGCGTCGCCGGGCCCGAACTCGCGGAAGGCGGAGAACAGCCGCTCGGTGCGCGCCCGGGTCTCGCCGGCGATCGCGCTCGATCGCCCCTCGTCCGGCGTGCCGACCTGATAACCCAGCCGGACGAAGGTGTTGGTGCGGTCCTGGCGGACGAAGAAGTCGTTGTTCTGCTCCCGCCGGTTGGTGCTGATCTGGTCGATCTCGGCGAGGGCGAAGGTCCGGTAGTTGTAGCTGTGGGGCCACTGGAGCAGGACGAGGGTGCCGCGCACCCGGTCGAAGTCGCCGGTCACGTCCTGGTCGATATCGTCAAAAGAGATGTCGTCGAACACGGTGAGCTGGGTGGTCCGCTTGAAGCCGTAGTAGCGGTAGCGCAGGAAGGCCGTAATGTCGCCCTTGATGAAGTTGTACTTCACCTGGCCCTCGAAGAACGTCTTGTTGATCAGTCGGTTGACCCGCAGATCGAGATCGCCCTCGGGGAAGTAGACGTCCAGCCGGGGCAGGATGCGGTCCTCGGCGGGCCTGGCAGGGAGGTCGACGTCTCCCGTGCCGGCTTCGGTGCCGCCCGCGCCCGACGGCTCGTTGACGGCAGGGGCCTGGGGCTCCTCGCCGGCATCGGGCGACGCGGGAGCGGGCGCGGTCTGGGGATCGGCCGGAGGCGTCGGAGGCTGCTGGGCGCCGGCCGGGCCGGCGAGCACGTACACGACGAGCAGGGAGAGAGAGATACGGCGACCGCAGGATGTCATGGCGGCAATTCTAGCCCAGCCCGCTGGGCGTGAGGATCAAAGAAGGATCAGCGGTTCAGGAGCTGCGCCACGCGGTCGAGGAAGAGCTTGCTCTGGTTCGGCCCGAGGGCGGCGGAGACCACCTTCTCCTCGGCCCGCACGAGGTCGAGCACGGCTTCCACGCCGCGCCCGGAGTCCATTTCGGCCTTGCTCATGCGGAACGGGACGTCGAGGTCGGTCTGCCGGGCATGGCCGTTGAGCAGGGCGCGGGCCTGCTGGTGGACGGCCTCGGCCACCGCCGCCAGGTCGTTGGCCGCCATGGCGTGGAGGCGGTCGGTGCGCAGGCGGCTCAGGTCTTCGTTGAGAGCCACCAGGCCCGAGGTGATCAGGCCGTAGAGGAGCTTGCAGGCCTCGAAGGGGCTCATGTCGAGCCCGATGGCGACCTCCTCGATGGTGCGGCGCTCGTCGATCTTGCAGATCAGGGCCCACTCCTGGGGCGTCAGCGAGACCGAGGTGGTGGTGGCGTGCTGGGTGAAGACGGGGACCAGCCGGGTGGAGGGGATGCGCTTCGAGAGGATCTGCCACTCGTCGATCCGCCGCGCCGCCTCCATCAGGAGGTTGGTGTTGGACTTCTGGATCGTGGTGACGCTGGTCTCCTGGCCGGGGGTGAAGACGAACTCGCCCTCGGGCCAGATCGCCAGCTCGTACATCGCCTCCTCACCCTCGAGGTCGCCGACCTGGGCGTGGACGATATGCCCCCCGCGCAGATAGATCTCGCCGGTGTTGTCGCCGTTGCGGCGGAGCGCGAAAACGCCCGTCTTCCCCGAGACGGACACCAACTGGATGATGTCGGGGAGCGGCAGCTCTTTGAGTGAGCCTTGAAAGGCCATAAGTGAATGACGAAGTCAGAGTTTCACGGTTACAGGGTCGAGCAGCGTTCGATGGTAGCACAGGGTAAAAAACGGAAGCTACCTTGCCGCCGCCGCCTGGCAGCTACCTGGAGGTCCGGGCCGGCGTCTTCGCGCTGGCCAGCGTGTCCAGCCGCAGCCGCTGGGCGCAGCAGATGGCGAGGGCGAGGGCGTCGGTGGCGTCGCTCGCCCAGCCGTCGCCCCGGACCGCGAGCAGGAGGCGCACCATGCGGGCGACCTGGTCCTTGTCGGCGCGACCGTTGCCGGTGACGGCCGACTTGACCTCGGCCGGGCTGTACTCGCGGATCTCGACCTCCCGTCCGGCGAGCGTCGCCAGCAGGGCGCCGCGGGCCTGGGCGAGCACGATCAGCGAGCGCGCGTTCATGCCGTGGAAGGGGGTCTCGAGGACCGCCAGGTCCGGCCGCCGGCCGGCGATCAGCGCCTCGAGGCGGCCGACCAGGAAAGCCAGGCGTTGCGGCAGCTCCATGCCGCGGGGGCAGGAGAAGCGGCCGGCGTCGACGTGGACCAGGGACGAGCCGTGCTTCTCGACCAGCCCGTAGCCGGTGTGGAGGCTGCCCGGATCGATGCCCAGGATGAGCACTAGCGGGGCTGGGCCTCGAGGACCTTCTCGTCGATGTTGAGGTTGGCCCAGACTTTCTGGACGTCGTCGTGGTCTTCGAGGGCCTCCACCAGGCGCAGGACCTGGTTGACCTTGTCGCCGGCGTCGATGTAGCTCTGCGGGATCATCGCCAGCTCCTTGGCGGCCAGGAGGACGTTGCGGCGCTCGAGCTCCTCCTGGGTGGCGATGAAGTCCTCCATCGGCGTGTAGATCTCGTAGACGTCCTCCTCGATCGAGACGTCGTCGGCCCCGAGCTCGAGGGCGAGGTCCATGAACGTCTCCTCGTCCATGGCGCCGCGCTCGATGGCGAAGTAGCCGCGGCGCTGGAACATCCAGGCCACGCAGCCGCTCTCCCCCAGGTTGCCGCCGTTGCGGTGGAACAGGTTCCGGACCTCCCCCGCCGTGCGGTTGCGGTTGTCGGTCGCCCCCTCGACCAGGATGGCGACGCCGCCCGGCCCGTAGCCCTCGTAGAGGACCTCTTCATAGACCTCGGACTCGAGCTCGCCGGTGCCCTTCTTGATGGCGCGGTCGATGTTGTCGCCGGGGACGCTGTTGGACCGGGCCTCCAGGAGGGCGGCGCGCAGGCGCGGGTTGCCCTTGGGGTCGCCGCCGCCGAGGCGGGCCGAGACGGTGATCTCCTTGAGCAGCTTGCTGAACAGCTTGCCGCGGCGGATGTCGGTCACCGCCTTCTTGTGCTTGATCGTGCTCCACTTGCTATGACCCGACATGAGAGGCTCCCGGGGAAAATGATCAGAAGGGCGATGATTTTACAGGACTTCCCGTCCCGGCGGCTAGCCCAAGGGGCTCCGCACGAGCGTTAAATCCCTCAAAAATCAGGCTCTTTGGGGCGCCTTCCGATTGACGGGCGCGGCTTGGGAGTGTTACAAACGCTTGCTGGAAATACTTCTGGAGACAGGTATGCCCTCGATTCTGGTCGTCGAGCAAGAACCGCGCTACGTGGAACGGATCAACGCGGCCCTCAGTGCGGAGGGCTGGCGCGTGCGCGTGATGCCGGGCGTCGACCAGGCTCTCCAGGCGGCGGCGGCGGACGCGCCCGACTTGGTGCTGGCCGGCACCGACGTGCCGGGGTTCGAGGTGCTCGTCTTCTCGTTCTCCCGCGGCGCCGGCGGCCCCGGGCTCCTGGGCCTCGTGCCCGAGCACGGCGGCGGATCGGACCGCGCGGACGGCCAGATCGCCAAGCCTTTCACCGATCAGCAGGTGGTGCTGGCGGCCCGCCAGGCCCTCCTGGCCCGGCGGCCCGCGGCCCCGGCGGCGGCGAAGGAGCAGAAGCTGACCTCCCTCGACATCTTCGGCGACGTGCTGGCCGAGGTCGAGGGCAGCTCCGCGGAGCCGCCGGCGCCCGCCGCTCCACGTCCCGTGCCGCGCCCCGCTCCGCCGCCCCAGGACGACGAGATGCAGCGCCGGCTCGAGCAGACGCTCTCCGGCGTCATGAGCCCCGAGCCGAAGCCCCGTCCCGCCACGCCTGCCGCGGCGGTGGCGCCTTCGCCCGCTCCCGCGCCGCCGCCGCGGCGTGCCGAAACGTCCGCGGGCGAAGTGGACGCCATGCTCAGCAAGACGCTCTCGAACCTGGAGCTCGGCCGTACCAAGACGGGCGTGCGCCCGCCGGCAGCCCCGGCTCCGGCGGCTCCAGTGGCTCCGGCTCCGGCGGCTCCACGGCCGGTCCCGGTGCCGCCGCCGGCTGCCGCGGCGCCACCGCCCCGGCCGGCGCCGGTGCCCACGCCGCCGCCCGCTCCGGCCGCCCCGCCCCTTCAGGAGGGTACCGCGGTACGGAAGAAGCCGGTGGGAGACTTCGACTTCTCGGAGCTCGAAGAGCTGGCCCGACCGACCCGGCCCGCGCCGGCCCGCGTTGCCCCGCCGGCGGCGCCAGCTTCTCCGGCCCTGGCCGCCGTGGCTCCGAAGCCGGCGCCGCCGGCCGCTCCCGCACCTCGGCCCGTACCGCCGCCCGCTCCGGCGGGGATCTCGGTGGCCGCGGCCCATGCTGCCGACATGGCCGCCACGCAGCGCATCCCCGTCTTCACGGAAGACGCCGGCGACCAGCCAGGGGAGCGCTTCGGCCAGTACACGCTGCTCGACCGGATCGCCGTGGGAGGCATGGCGGAGGTCTGGAAGGCCCGCATGCGCGGGGTCGAAGGCTTCCAGAAGACGGTCGCCATCAAGCGCATCCTCCCCCACATGACGGACAACGCCGAGTTCGTGGGCATGTTCATCGACGAGGCGAAGCTCGCCGCCCAGCTCACCCACCCCAACATCGTCCACATCTACGACCTGGGGAAGATGGGCCGCGACTACTACATCGCCATGGAGTACGTCGAGGGCAAGGACCTGCGCTCGCTGCTCAACGCCGGCCGCCGCAAGGGCCTGCCCCTGCCGCTCGGGCTCGGCCTGCTGATCGCGGCCCGCGTCGCGAGCGCCCTCGACTACGCCCACCGCAAGCGGGACTTCGAAGACCAGGAGATGGGCCTGGTGCACCGCGACGTCTCGCCGCAGAACGTGCTGCTCACTTGCGAAGGCGACGTCAAGCTCTGCGACTTCGGCATCGCCAAGGCCGTCTCCAAGGCCAGCCAGACGCAGATGGGCGCCCTCAAGGGCAAGCTCCAGTACATGTCCCCCGAGCAGGCCTGGGGCCGGGCCGTCGATTCCCGCTCCGACCTCTTCTCCCTGGGCTCGGTGCTCTTCGAGATGGTCACCGGCGAGCGCCAGTTCCCCGGCGACAGCGAGATCTCCGTGCTCGAGTCGGTGCGGCAGGGCCGCATCCGCACCCCGCGCCAGATCGATCCCTCGATTCCCCGCGAGGTGGACGAGATCGTGGCCCGGGCGCTGGCCGTCGATCCCCAGGACCGCTTCCAGACCGCCGGCGAGATGAAGCAGCGCCTGGAAGCCGTGCTGGCCGCTCTGGCGCCGTCGCTCGGCCCCACCGACCTCGCCGCCTACCTCCGCCGGATCTCGGAGCCGGACTCGCCCGAGCGGACCGAGCCCGCCCCGGCGCCCGTGCCCGTGCCCGTTGTCGCCGCTCCCGCTCCGGCTCCCGCTCCCTGGCCGCCGGCTCCGCCGCCAGCCGCCCCGCCAGTCGCCCTGTCAGCGGCCCCGGCGGTGCCCTTCCCCGCCGGTCCGGAGCCGCAGGTCGAGGCCGTGGCTCCCCTGGTGGAGGTGGCGGTCGAGGAGGAGGGCGGGCGCAAGAGCCGCACCCTGCTCTATGCCGCCATCGCGGCGCTGATCGTGGTCGCTCTCCTGACGTTCTTCTACTTCAACCGCCCGAAGGACGCCGCGCCGCCGGCTGCCGGAGCGGTGACGACCGGGACGCCGGCCGTCCCGCTGCCCGTCGACCCCGCCGCGGTCGATGCCGGCTCCCCGCCGCCCGCCGCGGCAGCCGGCGCGATGCCGACCGACCTCCAGGCGATGGTGGACCAGCAGCTCGCCGCCCAGGAACAGGAGATGCGGCGCAAGAACGAGGACAAGCTGAAGGAGCTCGAGAAGCAGGTGGCCGCCGCCAAGGCCTCGGGCCAGCCGGTGCCCGCCGCGCCCGTCCAGCAGGCGCCCGCCGAGGAGCCCCCGGCCCCGGCCCGCCCGGCGGTCGTCGAGCCTTCCCCGGCGCCCGAGCCGGAGCCGCAGCGGGAGCCCGAGCCGGTCAAGGCCCAGGAGAAGCCGGCCGCTCCGGAGCCAGCGCCGGAGCCCGCCGCCGCGGCCCCGCGCGCCAAGGCCGGAGAGCTGGTGGAAGGGGGCGCCGGAGTGGCGCCGCCTCAACTTGTCAGCTTTCCGAAACCGGGGTATCCTCCGATGGCCCGGAACCTGCGGGTAGAAGGAATCGTGGTCGTCTCCGTTCTGGTAGACGAGAACGGCCAGGTGCAGGATGCCAGAGTGGTGGAGCCGATCAAGCAGAACGTCGGCCTCAACGAAGCCGCCGTCGCGGCGGCCCGTGCCGCTCGATACAAGCCCGCGACCCGCGACGGAGCCCGGGTCAAGATGTGGACCCGCCTGAGAATTCCTTTCAAGCTCTGACTTGAGGGGAACTTACTTTGAGGGAAACAATGCGAGGGAGACGATGAGCCTCAGCGACCAGCAGAGAAAGTTCTACGAGAATACGCTCGCCGTGACCCGGCAGGAGATGGAGGAGCTCGATCGTCTGATCGAGGAGGAGCTGGCGAAGGTCAAGGACCGGCTCGCCGAGCTCCAGAACGCCAAGAAGGCCTCCCGCCAGATGTACGACGCGGCCTGCATGCGCCTCAACATCCCCAACGACATCGAGGCTGAAGAAGGAAACTCCGCCGAGATCTGATCCGAACGGGAGACGCGCGGCGCCGGCCCCTTCCGGGCCGGTTTCCATGTCACGAAACGCACCGGTTCCGGCCCCGAACGGGCACGAGCCACGGTCTTCGCGCGCCGCCACCCTTCAAGCTCATGGCCTGGTTCCGCAAGACGAAGCAGCCCAAGCCGATCCGCATGGACCGGCCCCGTAGCACCGTGCCCGAGGGCCTCTGGCTCAAGTGCGACGGCTGCAAGGAGATCGTCTACTCGCGGGACCTCGACCGGAACCTCAAGGTGTGCCCGAAGTGCGGGTACCACTTCCGGATCGACGCCCGCACCCGCATCTCCCTGCTCCTCGACGAGCCGGAGCCGCGCGAGCTGTTCGCCGGCATCAGCCCCGTCGATCCGCTCAACTTCCGCGATACCAAGCGCTACCGCGACCGCCTGAAGACCTACCAGCAGGCGGTGGGCGAGCGCGACGCGGTGATCGTGGTGCAGGGCACGATCGAGGAGATCCCGGTCGTCGTGGCCGCCATGGAGTACCGCTTCATGGGCGGTTCGATGGGCTCGGTGGTGGGCGAGAAGATCACCCGCGCCGCCGAGCGGGCCTGCGAGCGCAAGTGGCCGCTGATCGTCGTCTCCGCGTCAGGGGGCGCCCGCATGCAGGAGGGCGTGCTGTCGCTGATGCAGATGGCCAAGATCTCGGCCGCCCTGGCCCGGCTGCGCACGGCCCGGCTGCCCTACATCTCCCTGCTGACCGATCCGACGACGGGCGGCGTCACCGCCTCCTTCGCCATGCTGGGCGACCTCAACATCGCCGAGCCGGGCGCCCTGATCGGCTTCGCCGGCCCGCGGGTGATCGAGCAGACCATCCGCCAAAGCTTGCCCGAGGGGTTCCAGCGCAGCGAGTTCCTCCTCGAGCACGGCTTCCTCGACATGGTGGTGCACCGCTCGGAGATGAAGGAGACGCTCGCCCGGTGCCTGCGGCACCTGACGTAGCTCCCGATTCGATCCTCTCGCGCCTCGAGGGGCTGGGCATCAAGCTCGGCCTCGAGCGGGCGGGCGCCCTGCTCGCCGCCTTGGGCGAGCCGCAGCGCCGGTTCCCCTCCGTCCTGGTGGCCGGCACCAACGGCAAGGGCTCGACCTCGGCGCTCCTGGCGGCCATGGCCCGGGCCGCCGGCTACCGCACGGGGCTCTACACCTCCCCCCATCTCGAATCCGTCGAAGAGCGGCTGCGGATCGACGGCCGGCCCATCGAGCCCGGCCGCTTCGCCGGCCTGCTGACCGGCCTCGTGGAGCTGGCCGAGCGCGAGACCGGCTCTCCTCCCACCTACTTCGAGGCCGTCACCCTCGCCGCCTTCGTCTGGTTCGCCGAGGAGCAGGTGGATTTGGTCGTCGTCGAGGTCGGCCTCGGCGGCCGGCTGGACGCCACCAACCTCGCCGATCCCATCCTGTCGCTGATCACTCCGATCGGCTTCGATCATCAGGAGTACCTGGGGAACACCCTCGCCTCGATCGCCCGCGAGAAGGCGGGCATCCTCCGTCCGGGCCGCCCGGCCCTGGTCTGGATCGAGGAGCCCGAGGCCGCGGAGTCGGTGCGCCAGGCCGCCGCCGGGATCGGCGCCGACCTCCACTTCGCTTCCGAGGAGGTGGCCGTCGAGGGGATCGAATTCGAAGGCTGGACGGGGCAGCGGGTCCGGCTCGCGACACCCCTGCGGCGATATGACCTGCAGCTTGCCTTGCTTGGCGATCACCAGGCGAAGAATCTTGGGCTTGCCGTGCGGGCGGCCGAGGCCCTCGGGGACCTGGGATTCGAGAGGATCGACGCGCAGGCTATCGCGGAGGGCGCCGCCGCCTGCCGCTGGCCGGGCCGGCTGGAGTCGATCGAGCTGCCGGACGGACGCCGCGTCCTGCTCGACGCCGCCCACAACCCGGCCGGGGCGGCGGTGCTGGCGGAATTCCTCGACCGCTTGGACAGGCCCGTCGATCTCCTGTTCGGCGTCCTGGCGGACAAGGACTACGAGGAGATGATCGGCCTGCTCGCGCCACGGGCGAGCCGTGTCGTCCTCACCACCCCGGCGAGCCCCCGGGCCAAGGCGCCGGAGGAGCTGGCGGCGCTGTTCGGAGAGAACGCGATCGTAGAGCCGGACCCCGCCCGGGCACTGGAGCGGGCCCTGGCTCTCGGGGGCCCAGGGGCCGGGGAGGGCCTTCTGGTGGTCTGCGGATCGATCTTCCTGGTGGGGGAGATCCGGAAGCTTCTACGCCCCTACATCAGCGGATCATAGAGCGGGAACCGCTCGCACAGCTCCCGCACCTTGCGCCGCACGCCCTCGTGGACCGTCGAGTCCTCCGGGGCGCGCAGAACCTCGGCGATGAAGTCGCCCACGGCGTCCATCTCGGGCTCCTTCATGCCGCGGGTGGTCAAGGCGGGGGTGCCGATGCGGACGCCCGAAGCGACCAGCGGCGGGTTGGTGTCGTAGGGGATGGTGTTCTTGTTGACCGTGATGTCCGCGGCTTCGAGGCCCTTTTCGGCCACCTTGCCGGTCAGCCCCGCCTTGGCGACGTCGACCAGGAAGACGTGGTTGTCCGTGCCGCCGGAGACGATGCGGAAGCCGTGATCCGCGAGGCGAGCCGACAGGGCGCGGGCGTTCGCCACGATCTGGGCCTGGTACTCGCGGAAGCCTTCCGTCAGCGCCTCCTTGAGGGCCACTGCCTTGGCGGCGACGATGTGCATCAGCGGCCCGCCCTGGATGCCGGGGAAGACGGCGCGGTCGAGGTCCTTCGCGAACTCCTGCTTGCACATCACCATGCCGGCCCGTGGGCCGCGCAGCGTCTTGTGGGTGGTGGTGGTCACGAAGTGGCAATGGGGGATGGGCGACGGGTGCAGCCCCGCCGCCACCAGGCCCGCGATGTGCGCGATGTCCGCCATCAGCAGGGCGCCCGCCTTGTCGGCGATGGCTCGGAAGCGCTCGAAATCGATGATCCGGCTGTAGGCCGAGGCGCCGCAGACGATCATCCGCGGGCGCTCCTCGACGGCCAGCCGCTCGACCTCGTCGTAGTCGATCGTCTCCGTCCGGCGGTCGACGCCGTAGGCCACGACGTGGAAGTCGCGGCCGGAGTAGGAGAGGCGGTGGCCGTGGGTGAGATGGCCGCCGCAGGAGAGGTCCATGCCCATCAGCTTGTCGCCCGGCTTCAGGAAGCCGAAGTAGACCGCCATGTTCGCCGAGGTGCCGCTGTGCGGCTGCACGTTGACGTGCTCGGCGCCGAAGAGCTCCCGGGCCCGCTCGATCGCCAGGCGCTCGACCACGTCCACGAACTCACAGCCGCCGTAGTAGCGCCGGCCCGGGTAGCCCTCGGCGTACTTGTTGGTCATCACGCTGCCGGCCGCCTCCAGCACGGCACGGCTGACGAAGTTCTCGGAGGCGATCAGCTCCAGGCCGAAGTTCTGGCGCGCGCGCTCGTCGGCGATGGCCTGATAGACGTCGGGATCGACGGCTTTCAGCGAACGATAGTCGGACATGGCGGGTCGGCCGGCAGGCTCGGCTCAGCCGGCCTGCGGCTCCTCCGGACCGGGACCGCCCTCGGCGGCCCCGCCCTCGTCCTCCGGCTTGGCGGCGGCCGGGGCCTTCTTGGCGGCCGGGGCCTTCTTGGCCGGGGGCTTCCGCTTCGGACCTTCCGCCACCTCGGCGGCGGCGGCGCCGCCCTGGGAGGCCTCGGCCGGAGCGGGCGGCGCCTTCTTGACGGAGCGCTTGGAGCCCGCCGGACGTTCCGTGCGGTGCTGCGCCTCGTCCTGGGTCCGCCTCTTCAGTCGCTTCAACCGGCGGTGGCGCCGGCGTTTCAACTGTCGATCTCTTTCTCTCATGTCCTCTCCTTGGACGGCACCGCCCGGCTCCCCGACGAAATCGTTTCCGTGCTTTCGGGCGGTGCCAGCTTGCCGCACGCGCCGCCCGGATGTCAAGCTAAACAGGGCACTTCCGGCTACAGTGACCGGCTGCAGTGAGCCGCGATAACGGTGTTACAACGGGATGTTGCCGTGCTTCTTCGGCGGCACGCTCGCCCGCTTGGCGCCGAGCTGCCGCAGAGCTCGGATGATCTCTGGCCGCGTCCGCTTGGGTTCGATGATCGCATCCACGAACCCGCGCTCGGCGGCGATATAGGGATTCGAAAACTTGGCCCGGTACTCCGCCACCTTCTCCGCCCGCACCCGCGGCGCCTCCGCGCCGGCCTCCTCGAGGTCTCGTTTGTAGAGGACGTTGACGGCGCCCTCCGGGCCCATGACGGCGATCTCCGCCATCGGATAGGCGAAGTTGACGTCCGTCCGCAGGTGCTTGCTCGACATGACGCAGTAGGCGCCGCCGTAGGCCTTGCGGGTGATCACGGTGATCTTCGGCACGGTCGCCTCGGCGTAGGCGTAGAGGAGCTTCGCGCCGTGCTTGATGATGCCGCCGTACTCCTGGGTCGTGCCCGGGAGGAAGCCCGGCACGTCCTCGAAGGTGATCAGCGGGATGTTGAACGCGTCGCAGAAGCGCACGAAGCGCGCTCCCTTGAGCGAGGCGTCGATGTCGAGCACGCCGGCGAGGTAGGCCGGCTGGTTGGCCACGATCCCCACGCTCCGGCCGCCCAGGCGGGCGAAGCCCACCACGATGTTGCGGGCGTACTGGGCGTGGACCTCCATGAACTTGCCGTCGTCGACCACGGCGGTGACGAGCTGCTTGATGTCGTACGGCTTGTTCGGGTCCTCGGGCACCAGGGTGTTGAGCGCCTCGGATTCCCGGTTGGGGTCGTCCTCGCCGTTCCCGGACGGCACGGGCGGCGGCGGCTCGTCGAGGTTGTTGCTGGGGAGATAGGAGAGCAGCTCGCGGATGGCGGCCAGGCAGGCGGCGTCGTTGGGCACCGTGAAGTGGCAGACGCCGCTCCTGGCCGCGTGGGTCGAGGCGCCGCCCAGCTCCTCCTTGGTGACCTCCTCGTGGGTGACGGTCTTGATGACGTCCGGCCCGGTCACGAACATGTAGCTGGTCTCTTCGACCATGAGGATGAAGTCGGTGATCGCCGGCGAGTACACGGCGCCGCCCGCGCAGGGCCCGAGAATGGCGCTGATCTGCGGCACCACGCCCGAGGCGAGGGTGTTGCGCAGGAAGATGTCGGCGTAGCCGCCGAGCGAGGCGACGCCCTCCTGGATGCGGGCGCCGCCCGAGTCGTTGAGGCCGATGATCGGCGCGCCGTTCTCCACCGCCAGGTCCATGACCTTGCAGATCTTGGCGGCGTTGGTCTCCGAGAGGGAGCCGCCGAAGACCGTGAAGTCCTGGGCGAAGAGGTAGACCAGCCGGCCGTCCACCGTGCCGTAGCCGCAGACGACCCCGTCGCCGGGAATGGAGACCTTGTCCATGCCGAAGTCGCGGCACCGGTGGGTGACGAGGGCGTCGATCTCCACGAAGGAGCCGGCGTCCAGCAGCAGCTCGGTGCGCTCGCGGGCCGTCAGCTTGCCCGCCGCGTGCTGCTTGTCGATGCGGTCCTGGCCGCCCCCCAGCTCCGCCGCGGCGAGGCGCCGCTTCAGCTCTTCGATCCGTTCAGCTCGTGCCTGGGCCATTGTGCGCGCATCTTATAGCAAGAACCATCCACGCCAGAGCGGATACAATCCGCGTCCCATGCCGTTTTCGAAGCTTGACACCCCCGCCGTCGCCCGTACCCTCTCCCAGATCGCCGAGCAGCCCGACGACGTGGTGGACGCTTTCTTCGAGCGCCGCGAGGAGGTGGAACTGGCGCCCGAGGGCGAGCCGGGAGGGCTGCGGGTCTGGCGGGAAGAGGGCTTCGCCGTGCGCCTGTCCCGGGAGGGCCGCACCTGGCTGGCCTCCCGCGACGAGGTCGAGGCGAAGCCGTTCGCGGAGGCGCTGCGCCAGGTGGCCCGGGCCTTCTCCTCCGCCAGCTATCCCGAGCCGTCGCTGGAGGTGGCCCCGACCGGGCCGGTGGCGGCGCCCGAGCTGCCGGAGTTCCCCGCCGCCCTCTCGCGGGCGGTGCGGGCGCACCACGTCGGTTTCCCCCTGCGCATCGCCCTGCGCCGGCACCGCCGCTGGGTGCAGGTGGTCGGCCCCCGCCTGGTGCCCGGGCCGGAGACCGAGACCTTCTACAGTTGCGCGGCGGAGTCCTCCTGGGGACGCTACGGCGTCCTCCTGCCGCGCCTGGACGCCGGGGCCGCCGAGGAGATCGCGGCCGCCGTGGTGGCCCTGTTCCGCGCCCGTCAGGCGCCGCCGCCCCTGCCGTTCCGCGGCGCCGCCGTGCTGGGCCCCTCGGCCGTCGCCGTGCTGCTCCACGAGGCCGTGGCCCATGCCCTCGAAGCCGACACCCTGGCCCAGGGCGGCAATCCCGAATCGGCGGTGGGAGTCGCCATGGCGGCCGCCTGCCTGGACGTGCTGGACGATCCGGCGGCGGCCCCCGAGGGGGTGCGCCGCGCCACCGACGACGAGGGCGCGGTCGTGGTCCGCCGCTGGCTGCTGCGCGGCGGCATCGTCGAGCAGCCGCTGGCGGACGCCCTGTGGGCCCGCACCTCGCCGGTGCTCATGCCGGGAGCGGGACGGCGGGGCACCCGCCACCTGCCGCCCGGGCCGCGCTCCAGCCATCTCGAGATCCTGCCCGGCGAGGCGTCCGAGGCCGACCTGCTCGCCGGATCGGAAGAGGGGCTCTTCCTCCCCGAGGCCAGCCGCGGCGCCCTCGACCCGCTGTCGGGCCAGTTCGCCCTCCACTTCCCCTATGCCCGGCGCTTCCGGCGCGGCGCCCTCGCCGAGACCGTGGGGCCGTGCGTGCTGCGCGGCCGGGTGGCCGACCTGCTGACCCGGGTGGTAGCGGTGAGCAGCGAGGCGCGGCCGGCCGGCGCGGGCTGGTGCGCCAAGGGGGGGCAGAAGCTCCCCGTGTGGGCCACCGCGCCGGCGCTGCGGCTCGAGGGGGTGGAGATCTCATGAGCGTGGCGCCGCTGCTCGACGAGGTTCTGCGCGCCCTGCTGAAGCGCCACCTGACGGACGCCGAGGCCTACGTGAAGCGGGGCCGCTCCCGGCGCCTGGAGCGGACGGCGGTCACCGAGTCGTCCTCCAACAGCCAGGAGCGGGCCTGGGCGGTGCGCGCCGGCAACCGCCGGGGCTCCTTCTTCGCCGCCGCGACGGGCGACCCGGCGCCCGCGGGCCCCTGGCCCGAGCCCGTGGCCGGCAATGCCCTGGAGCTGCCGGAGCCCCAGCCGGTGCCGGCCTGGAGCACGCCGTCGGATTTCGACACCCCCCTGATCGGCGAGCGGGAGGGCTTGAAGCTCCTGGAGAGCCTCGGCCGCGAGTTGGAGGCCGAGCTGCCGAGGGCCCGGGTGCTGCGCGCAGTTCTGGAGGATGGATCGAGCGAGTCCGAGCTGGCGAACAGCCGCGGCCTGCGCGCCCGCACCCGCAACCGGATCGCCACCTTGTACATCGAGGCCGCCGGCCCGGGCAGCCCGGCGCCCACGGCGTCGCTCTACGTCGCGGCCCGGGAGCCCCACCACTTCCATCCCACGGCCCTCGCCCGCCGTCTGGCCGACCGCCTGGCCGTCTCCGCGTCCGGCGCGCCGCCGGAGCGGGACACGGGGGACTGCCTGCTCGCCCCGGTCATCGTGGCCCGCCTCCTGGCCGGCCTCCTGCCGCTCCTCGTGGGCCCCGGTCCGGGATCGCGGCTGACCGGCGCGCGCGGCCGGTTCGGCAGCGACCGCGTCACCCTGATCGACAACGGCCGCCTCCCCGGCGGCGCCTTCGAGTCGCCGGTGGACGGCGAGGGCGTGCCCACCCGCGAGGTGGTGCTGGTCGAGGAGGGGCTCTTCCGCCAGCCCCTGCTCGCCTGGTGGCAGGAGAGCGCGGCCCACGGCGAGCCCTCCGGCTGCACCCGCCGCGCCGGCTGGCGCGACCAGCCGGCGCCCGGCCCCACCCACCTCTACCTCAAGCCGGAGCCCCGGACCTCGGTGTCGGCGCTCCTGGGAGCCGTGGCCCAGGGCTACTACCTGATCGACGTCACCGGCCCCGGCCGCTTCGACCTCGCCGCCGACCGCTTCGCCCTCCCCGTCTGCGGCTTCGCCGTCCAATCCGGCCGCGCCAGCGCGCCCGTCGCCGGAGCCTGGCTCTGCGGCGGCATCGGCGCGTTCCTGAAAGGGATCGTCGGCGTCGGAAGGGACCTGACGTTCCATCCCCTGGACGGGATGATCGGGTCGCCGTCGGTCCTGGCGGCGGGGTTGGAGCTGCGGGCCGGGCCGGGGTGAGGCGTTTGCGGAGCTTCTTTACTGCCAGTCTTCCAGGACCAGCCCTTCAACCCTGGTGAACTCACGAGTATTGTGGGTTACGAGCGTCGCGCCGCGGGAGAGGGCAATCGCCGCGATGAAGAGGTCGTTCGGGCCAATCGGCCTGCCGGAGCGTTCCAGCCGAGCCCGGATGACACCGTAGACCTGAGCCGCGTCATCGTCGAACGGAAAAGACTCGAACCTCTCGGCGACGGACTGGATCCGCGCTATGTTCTCCCCCGGACGTGCGCTCTTCACGGCTCCGTACACCAACTCGGCTTTGACCACGGAGCAAAACGCAATATCCCCAGGGTGGGTCGATGCCAAGCGATGCCGGATCTTCTCGGACCGTCCGTTGAGGAACTGGATCCAGGAATTCGTGTCGAGCAGGAAGCTCACTCGAAAGGCTCGCGGACCTCGTAGCTTCCCTGGTCTCCGCGCTCGATGGGCGCGTCAGCCGTGCTGCCGTAGGTCTCGTTGATCCATGCCTTCCAGGAAGTCTCCTGTTTCCGGACCTCGGCGTCTGAAGCCCGGTCGGGCTCCTCGAGAGCCTTGACGATCCGGTAGAGGACTCCAAGGTGCTCGTCGGGCACCTTGTCGATTTCTTCTTTGAGGAGCTTTTTCGTGATCACGTCTGCCTCGCTTCTGCTTTGCCGCGATGAGTATACCGCGCCCTTCCTCGCCACCCTTCCTCGTTCCCTCCCTCGGTGCTACCATCCGCCCTGCCCGGCGATGTCACAGGTAGGCCACAGGTCTGTCATCTGCCGTGCGGAGGGAGCTGAATGGCCAGGGTTGACGCCCTCATCCGATGGTTCATGCCGAAGGAAGAGCGGTTTCACGAGCTCTTCGCCCGCGACACCGCGAACCTCCTCCGGGCGGCCCGCAGCTTCGTCGAGTTCGCCTATCTCGCCGATCTCGAAGCGCGGCGGGCCAAGATGTCCGAGCTCCGCGAGCTCGAGCATACGGGCGACGAGAACACCCGCCAGATCTTCGACGCCCTCAACTCCAGCTTCATCACTCCCTTCGACCGCGAGGACATCCGCTCTCTCGCCACCGATCTCGACGACGTCCTGGACTACCTCGAAGGGGTGGCCCAGCACCTGGTCAACTTCGAGCTGGGCGAGTCCCCCGAGGGCCTGCGCAAATTCGCCGACATCCTGGTCGAGATGGCGGTCGAGATCGACCGCATCACGGAGCTGATCTGGAACCAGGCCAACGAGTTGCAGATCCAGGAGGCCATCGTGCGCGTCTCCGATCTGGAGAACAAGGCCGACGACCTCTACAACACGATCATCGCCGACCTGTTCCGGGCCAATGGGCGCGATCCCCTCGAGATCATGAAGTGGAAGGAGATCTTCGACGGGCTCGAGAACGCCTGCGATCAGTTCAAGGACTACACCCACATCGTCGGCAACATCATCGTCAAGAACGCCTGAGGGGGCGCCCCTGACCACCGCCACGGCACTGACCGTCTTCATCATCCTGGTCGCGCTCACGTTCGATTTCCTGAACGGCTTCCACGACGCGGCGAACTCCATCGCCACGGTGGTGTCGACGCGCGTCCTGTCGCCCCAGAAGGCGGTCGCCTGGGCGGCGTTCTTCAACTTCGTCGCCGCCTTCGTGCTCGGCACCCACGTCGCCAAGACGATCGGCAATGGGATGATCGATCTCTCGGTGGTGACTCAGGAGGTCATCCTGGCCGGCCTGATCGGAGCGGTCGCCTGGAACCTGATCACCTGGTACTACGGCCTGCCGGTCTCCTCCTCGCACGCGCTGATCGGCGGCTACGCCGGGGCGGCGATCGCGAAGGCGGGCTTCGGGGCGATCCTCCTGTCGGGCTGGACGAAGACGCTGGTGTTCATCGTCCTGGCCCCGATGATCGGCATGCTCCTCGGCTTCTTCCTGATGGTCCTGGTGACCTGGATCGTCCGCCACTGGCGGCCCTCCCGGGTGGACCGGCGCTTCCGCGGGCTGCAGCTCCTCTCGGCCGCCGCCTACAGCCTGGGCCACGGCGGCAACGACGCCCAGAAGACCATGGGCATCATCACCGGCCTGCTGGTCACCTCCGGAGCCCTCGCCACGTTCGAGGTGCCGCTGTGGGTCATCCTGCTGAGCCACGCCGCCATCGCCCTCGGCACCCTGTTCGGCGGCTGGCGCATCGTCAAGACGATGGGCACCAAGATCACCAAGCTGCAGCCGATCGGCGGCTTCTCCGCCGAGACCGCCGGCGCCATCACCCTGGTCGGCGCGACGCTCGCGGGGATCCCGGTCTCGACCACCCACACGATCACCGGCGCCATCATCGGCGTCGGGTCCACGCGCCGTCTCTCGGCCGTCAAGTGGGGGGTCGCCGGCCGCATCGTCTGGGCCTGGGTCCTGACGATCCCCATCTCGGCGGCGATCTCCGCCGCGGCCTATCTCGTCGTCTCGCTGGTCCTGTAAAGCTGCCGCGAGCGGCCATTGCTGGCTCAGGAGCGCAGCAATGACCATCGCTTTCCTCTCCCTCCTCCTTGGGCTGGTCATGGGTTCGTAACCCTCGAGCTGGCCGTCCACGGACCCGTTGCCGCCGTCGAGGTGCTGGTGGGCGGCGAGGCTCCTTGAGCAGCACTTCAAGGAGCATAATAGGGTTCGCGGATCTCCCGCGGATCGGAGCGGCGCCATGATTGCCTTCGTCACCCTGCTTCTCGGACTCATCTCCAGCGCTTACCCCATCGAGGTCGCCGTCGGCGGTCCGGTCGCGGCCGTGGAATTCACCGTCGACGGCTCACCGGCCGGCCGGCTCGAGGGGCCGCCCTGGGTGGCGCAGGTCAACCTGGGGCCGGACCTCCGACCGCGCGAGCTGGCCGCCCGCGCCCTGGACGCCGAGGGAAAGGAGATCGCCCGCACCAGCCAGTGGCTGAACCTGCCGCGCCCTCCGGCGGAAGTGACGGTCGTGCTGGAGAACGGTCCGGACGGCGCCCCGAACGCGGCCGTCCTGACCTGGCAGAGCGTCAACGGCGTCAAGCCCGTGTCGGTCCACCTAACCCTGGACGACGAGCCGCTGACGGTGGACGCCAAGGGGCGGGCCGAGCTGCCGCCCCGCGACCTCAAGTCCCTCCACGTCCTCACCGCCGAGCTGTGGTTCCCGCCGGGGGTCGTGGCCCGCAAGGACGTGGCCTACGGAGGCGAATACGGCAGCACGGTATCCACCGAGCTGACGGCGGTGCCGGTACGAGTGCGCCCGGGCTCGTCCCTGCCTCCCGCCCAGGATCTCGACGGCTGGTTCTCCGCCGAGGGCCAGCCGGTGCCGGTCACCGCCGTCGAGGAGGGACCAGGCAAGGTCATGATGGTGCGGGTTCCGGGTGGACGCGAGGTCCTGAACAAGCTCGTCCCGCCGCTCCGCCGCTCGGCGGTCGGCCCCGCCTTCCGGCGGCAGATGCTGCTCGGCGAGAACGACCGGGTCCGCTTCCTCTCCCTCTCGAGCAGCGCGTTCCGGGGCTCCCGGGTGCCCTCCCAGCTCTTCGACATGTCGCAGGAGCTCACTCGTAAGGAAGGCGGCATGTTCTGGCTCCTCACCAACACCAGCATGCTCACGGACGTTTCCGGCGAAGAGCGGCGCGTCTCCGACGCCGTGGCCGTCGCGGGCCTGCAGGCCTCGGCGGAGAATTACCGCCGGGCCGTCGTGCTGGTCGTGGGCCGCGAGGCGAAGGATGCGAGCCGCTACGACCCCACCACCGTGCGGGCCTACCTCGAATCGATCCGCGTCCCCCTGTTCGTCTGGAGCCTCTACGGGCCGGGCTCTCCCAGGGCCAAGGTCTGGGGTGAGACGGAGGACATCTCCAGCCTCCCCAAGCTGGAGGCGGCGGTGACGAAGCTCAAGGCCGAGTTGGCAGCCCAGAAAATCGTGTGGATCGAAGGGCGCCACCTGCCGCAGGCTGTCGCCTTGTCGCCAAATGCGAAGGGAGTGGAGCTGCCGGGGGTGCGGTAGGGATCAGCGCCCCGCGATCTCCGCCACGCCCGCCAGCAGGCGGTCGATCTCCTCGCGGGTGTTGTACATGGCGATCCCCGTGCGCAGCACGCCGCCCCGCTCGGCCAGGCCCAGGGCTTCGATAGGCCGGATGGCGTAGAAGTTGCCATCCCAGACTTGGATTCCCTTCTCGCCCAGGGCGCGGGCGGCGTCGATGGGACGGACGCCGTCGATCGTGATCGACACCGTGGGCGCGCGCAGCTCGGAGAAGTCCGGCCCCCGCACGGTGACGCCCGGGACGCGCTGGACCTGCCCGTGGTACCAGGCCCCAAGACCGTGCTCATAGGCGGCGATCGCCGTCATCGCCGAGACGATCCGCTCCCGCTCGCTCCCGCCCGTTCCCCACGAGGCGATGTAGTCGATCGCCGCCTTCACCCCGATCAGGGCGGCATGGTTGAGGGTGCCCATCTCGACCCGCCAGGGCGCCTCCTCCTCCTGGGTCCGCAGCCGGTCCACCCGCAGCTCCTCCAGGAGGCCGGGCCGGGCGTACAGGATGCCGACGTGGGGGCCGTAGAACTTGTAGGCCGAGCAGAGGAGGAAATCCGCGTCCAGCGCCGCGACGTCCACGGGAAAATGGGCGGCGTAGTGGACGGCGTCGAGGAAGAGCCAGGCCCCCACCTCCTTGGAGAGCCGCCGGGCGAGCGCCGCGTCGCCGACCGTGCCCAGGGCGTTCGAGGCCATGTTGAAGGCCACGAGCCGCGTCCGCTCCGTGATCTGCCGGGCGAGGTCGTCGGGATCGAGCCGGCCGCAAGGCCGCAGCGCCGCCTCGCGGATCACGATTCCCCGCTCCTGCAGGCCCAGCCACGGCCCCCGGTTCGCCTCGTGGTCGATCTGGGTGACGACGATCTCGTCCCCCGGCGCCATCGACCGCACCAGCCCGTGGCTGAGGGCGAAGGTCAGCGTCGTCATGTTCTGGCCGAAGGCGACCTCCCGGCCGCTCCGTGCCCCGAGGAACGCCGCCACGGTCTCGCGGGTCTCGTGGAGCAGGCGGTCGGTGTCCCGAGAGGTCGGGAACTCGCCGTGGGTGTTGGCGTTCGCATTGCGGTAGTAGGCCGACATCGCCTCGATGACGGCCTCCGGCACCTGCGTGCCGGCGGGGCCGTCCAGGAAGGCCAGGGGCCGGCCGTCGAGGGTTCGCGCCAGGGAGGGGAAATCCAGGCGGCAGCGCTCGCAGTCGGCAGCGGTGAAGGTTGCTTTCATGGGGCTGTACTTTATCGGACGGCGGCCCTCACCCGGTGATATTGGCGGCGGCGCGTGATGACGCGAAAAGTCTCCTTCGGCTATCATGTCGCCGCCATGGCTCTAACCGTCGCAACCTGGAACGTCAATGGTATCCGCGCCCGGCAGGCGCAGTTCCTCGAATGGCTGGAGCGCGACCGGCCGGACGTGGTCTGCCTGCAGGAGATCAAGGCGTCGCCCTCCCAGCTCGCGGAGGACCTCTGCAACCTTGGGGACTATTGGTGCTACTGGCACGGCTCGGGCGGCTACTCGGGGGTCAGCCTCCACCTGCGGCGCGAGGTTTTTCCCGAGGAGCCGAAGTTCGAGCACCCCCCGTTCGACCTCGAGACGCGGATCGTCACCGCCACGGTGGGCGACCTCGTCTTCGCGTCGATCTACGTCCCCAACGGCGGCAAGGACTTTCCGGCCAAGATGGACTTCCTCCGCGGGCTCGAGCGCTACGCGGCCGAGATGGCCGCCGCCGGCCGGCGCGCCGTCCTCTGCGGCGACCTGAACGTCACCCGCACCGAGCAGGACGTCCACCCCAAGGAGCGCAAGCCTTTCGTCATCGGCCAGCGCCCCGAGGAGCGGCAGGCCTTCGAGGGAATCCTCGCCCACGGCCTGGTGGACGTGGGCCGCGCCCTCGATCCGGACAACGAAGGCCTCTTCACCTGGTGGGCCCCTTGGCGGAACATGCGCCAGAAGAACATCGGCTGGCGCATCGACTACATCCTGGCAAGCTCATCCCTGGCCGGCAAGGCCGTCTCCTCGAAGGTCCTGGCCGACGTGGGGACGAGCGACCACGCGCCGGTGGTGGTGACGTTCGAAGTGTAGGTTATAGGCATGAAAGCCACCGATATGCGGCAGAGGGCTCCGTGGTTGGTCTTCGCCCAGCCCCTTCGTTTCGCGAGGGAACATCTTCCGCCACCGTCCGGGACCTGCGGGTGCAGGATGGCTACGCCGAGCCCAGGTCGTACTCCGTCCGTGCCTCGGCGGGACAGGTGATGACCGTCCGGCTGATGAAAGGCGCGGAAAGTGGGGCCTCGTTCAGCGTGGCCTGCCCAGGCGACGGCGGAACGGACGTGGCGCCACCGTCCTGGAACCTTCACCCTGCCCGAGTCCGGCGACTACGTCGTCACCGTCCATGGCAAGGCAGGCGAGGAGGAGGAGGGTGCCAAGACGATTTCCTACGCCCTGGAGGTATCGGTCACCGCCCCGCCCAAGGCGATGCCCGCCCGAGGGTCACGGGAACCTATGTGCGGGGAGGACGACTCCTTCCTGGAGGCGGTCGAGATGCCCGGCGGGAAGCTGAGCTTCTATCTGCAGGCCTACTGGAAAGGGACCAACTGGAAGGAGTACGGCCCAATCTCGGCGAGAGCCGGGGGGCCGTCCCCTTCAGGGCAAGGGCGGCAAGACCCTCTTCAAGGAAGAAGGAAGAGGGCTGCACGCTCACGCTGACCTTCAACGCCGGAGCCGTCCAGGTCGCCCAGCAGGGAGACTGCGGCTACGGCCACAACGTCGTCGCCGAGGGGGATCTACAAGAAGACGAGCGTGTGTGCAGCGTCGGAGCGGTTCCGGGAGTAGGAGCAGCCCGCCCTACCGCCGACGCTCCCGATAAGGTTCCTTCGGCCGATCGGATCTCTCGCCATAGGGCGGCCGGCGCCCGCGCTCCGGCTGCGCGCGTTCTCCTCCGTCGCGCCCCGGATCTCCACCGGCCGGCCGCGGATGGAAGCCAGGCTCACTCAGCTCCAGGTCGTCCAACGCTTTTGGGTATCCGGCAGATTTTCGTCTAGGAGCCTGTCGGGAACCTCTGAGCGTGCCCATATGTTGTGGTTTTCTCCAGGCGTGAGTACCGCTCATTGTGGTCGAACGGCTCATTTTCGGGTTTCCCGACAGGCTCCTAGAAGATGGAGCTAGTGTAGCGCATCCCAGATAGCGCAACTTTTGTTATCCTCTTTGGAGTCGTCGTACCGCGAGGAGGAACAAACGTTGTGGCGCACTACACGAGGGGAAAGGAAGCTCGACCCTGTCAAGCTGGCGCGGTTCGCGGAGGGTCTACGGCTGGGAGGTGGGGTGGTTTATGGCATGAAACCGTGACACAGCCAAAAGGGGGACAAAAAGACAAAAATAACCCGCGCACCAAAGTCATTTATTTTCAAAGATTTGCGCGTCATTGCCAAGTAAGTGAGCAGATCTCTTGTCAACAAAGCACTTCGGGCGGACACTTCATCCCGTGTACACTACTTCAGTAGGAACTAACTCCAGGAGTTGGGGCCATGTCCTTTTTCCGAATATGTCCCCCTTTGTCGACGTCGCGCACCGTCATCTTTAGGGACGGCTTGGCTTTGCTGCAATACGAAGCATATGCCGAACCAACGAAGAGCATCAATGGGTAATGTGGTGACACGGCGTAGGGAACCCTCCGTGGCTGGGAAGGAGCACGCCTGTGCATGCTCCCGCCTTGGCCGGGAAGGCCATCCCGTTTCCTCCTGGGCCAGACCGTCTGGGAAGACGCGGGCACATGGTGTGCCCCTTTAGATTGAAGGGAGGGTAAGTGATTTGGCTCATCGTCACCCTGCTTTTGAGGCTGTCAGCCTTGGGAGGGATGCCCCAGAAGACCGGGGACTCAGTAACGTCGGCGTACCCGAGCAATTTGTATATGGTTGAAACTATTGAGAGCGGGGCAAGTATTGATCCCGATGGATCCCGTTAAGCAGCTAAAAACAGCTCAACAGCTAAAACACAAGGAGAACGCAATGAATGAACCGGTTTTCAGTGGAACCACAGTAGACCCCGACGGGAGCTGCTCTTAGCTGGCTATACCTTCCTGTAGCTTTGCCGAGAGGGAGGTTTCAATGTAACGAGCCTCCCTCTCCAAGCGATTTGGAAGCCCCCCCTTCGCCAGTATCTCTTGTACAGTCCCCCTCGCTTCCTGGATTTCGTCCCGGTCTGATCCGTAAACTAGGATTGTCCGCGCGTATGTCATTAGATACGGCGTCGAATAGGGTAAGTGTTCGAACTCTCTGCCTACCGCCAGCAACTCGCGGGCTTGCCTCAGGAGGTCGGCTCTTCTCGCCTGTGTCCGGAGAAGGGTCGAGAAGTAGACTAGGTTGTTGAGGGCTACGTATTTCCCGTTTCCGGGAAGAGCCTTCAGCCGTTCGTACCCCTTTGTTGAGAAGTAAACCGCTTCTGCCAGATAGTCTTGGTTTTCTGGGCTCTGCTCATCAATCGTCGGGTCCGTATGCAAAGTCCCGATCATGTTCCCCATTACTGAGTGAACCCTCCCGCGTATTTCCTCCTCGAGCTGGTGGGTCTTCTGTTCGAGTTGGCGGGTCTTCTCTTTGATATCCGCGTCGAGTCCTGCAAATTTTGCGGTTTGGGTGGCCTCAAGCCCCGCTATCCGCTCAGTGGTGCTGCGTTCGAGGTTGGCCAAGCGGGTGGTCATGCTCGACTCGAGATCGGCGCTCCTCTTCTGGTTCTCCGCACTGGCTTTCACCGTCTCGGTTAGTACGGCCTCTGCCTTGATTTTGACCTGGTCCACATCACTCTTGAGGGATTGCCAACCAATGATGGCTGCGAACGCCAGAAGCAAAGAGAAGAGGATTAAGGCCAGAGAGGAGGCTCCGGAAAAGAGGGTCGCCAGATCGCCCGCCGCCGGCCCGTCCTTTCCACCAGGGATTGGCCGAAAGAGTATCTGACTCAGGTAGTACATAGAGCCCAAGACGAAGAAAACTAGCCCCATCTCCCAAAACCAAATCTGCAACCATTCTCTTCGGGTTCTGTTTGCCATCCTGCGAGCCCCCTTTTTGCCCAGCTGAAGCAAGTATAACCCGGAGAGCGAACCCTTCACTGCCCCTCCGGATTCGAGCGCGCAGGGAACTCTGCGGGGGGAAGTACAGGCGCGTCCTGGATATCCAAAACTCCGGCCGGCGCCCCTACCGCCGCTTGTCCCCCCGGTACGGCCCCCGCGGCCGGTCCGGCCGGTCCTGTGCATAGGGGGGCCGGCGCGGCTTTTCCGTCGGCGACCCTTCCTCGGTCGCGACCCGGATCTCGACCGGGCGGCCGCGGATGGTGGCGCGGGACATCTTCTCCAGCACCTGGTCCTTGTACTGCGACGGCAGCTCGACGAACGTGAAGCCGTCGTAGATGTCGATCGAGCCGATCGACTTGCCGGGGACCCCGGCCTCGTTGGCGATGGCGCCCACGATGTCGCCCGGGCGCACGCCGGCCCGGCTGCCGGCGGCGATGAACAGCCGCACCATGCCGTCCTCGGCCCGCGGCACCTCCCGGGCCTGAGGCTCCACCTCGACCGTCAGCGGCTTGTCGCCGCGGGCCAGCCGGGCCGCCGCCGCCGCGATCTCGGCGAGCTCCAGCCCCTCCTCCACCAGCTCCTCCACCAGGGTGAGATAGAGGTCGAGGTCCCCCTCCTCCACGCTCTGGCGGATGCTGTCCTTGAACATGCCGATGCGCCGGGCCGCCACGTCCGCCTGGCTGGGCATCTTCATCGGCGTGATGCGCTGGCCCGTGAAGCGCTCGATCTCCACCATCATCCGCCGTTCGCGGGGCAGGACGAAGAGCACGGCGATGCCCGAGCGCCCGGCGCGGCCCGTGCGGCCGATGCGGTGGACGTAGGCCTCGACGTCGTTGGGGATGTCGTAGTTGATGACGTGGCTGATCCGCTCCACGTCCAGGCCGCGGGCCGCGACGTCGGTCGCCACCACGATCTCCACCTGGCCGGCCTTCAGGCGGCGGATCACGCTCTCGCGCTGCGCCTGCCCCATGTCGCCGTGCATCTCCTCGGCCGCGTAGCCCCGCCCCTGCAGCCGCTCGGAGAGCTCGGCCGCGCCGTTCTTGGTGCGGGTGAAGATCAGCACCGCGTCCGTGGTCTCGGTCTCCAGGATGCGGGCGAGGGCGTCCAGCTTCTGCTGGGGCGAAACGTTGATGTAGCGCTGATCGATGGTGGGCACCGTCAGGGTCTTGCGCTCGATCTCGATCAGCACGGGACTCTTCAGGTACCGCTCGGAGATGCGGCGCACCTCCCGCGGCAGGGTGGCCGAGAACAGGGCGGTCTGCCGGCCCGCGGGGGCTTGGGAGAGGATCCACTCCACGTCCTCGAGGAAGCCCATGCGGAGCATCTCGTCCGCTTCGTCCAGCACCACGACGCGCACGGCGTCGAGGCGCAGAGTCCCCCGCCGCAGGTGGTCCATCACCCGTCCCGGCGTGCCGACGACCACGTGGACGCCGCGGTCGAGGCGCTTCAACTGAAGCTGGATGGGCTGCCCGCCGTAGACCGGCAGCACCCCGATGCGCCCGACGTATTTCGAATAGCTGTGGATCGCCTCCGCCACCTGGATGGCCAGCTCCCGGGTGGGCGCCAGCACCAGCGCCTGAACCGCGTGGAGGGCCGGATCGATCTTCTCCAGGATGGGGATGGCGAACGCCGCCGTCTTGCCCGTGCCGGTCTGCGCCTGCCCGAGGACGTCGCGGCCGGCCAGCATCGGCGGGATCGTCTTCTCCTGGATCGGCGTCGGCGCCTCGTATCCGAGCTCGCCGATGGCTTTCTGGATGGGCTCCGAGAGCCCGAGGCTCGCGAACGTCACCCCGGCCTCCTCTTGTCTGTCTTCTGAAACGGCTGGATCTTCTGAAACGTGTTGCTCTTCTTCCATGTCACCTCCCAACCGCCCACTCTATACGAAAGCAAAAAGCTCGCCCGTTCGAGCACGGCCCGCCCAGAGGGGGGACGACGCCCGGCCCGCCGCCTCCGTAGGAATACCAGCGAGTCAGCGATAACATTGAGCCGTCGCAGCAGGCAGGCAGGACAACCCTTCAGGTCCAAAAGGTCCCGTTTGAACGAACGTTCCGTCATCTCCTCGCCCTGGAGCGAGATCCTCCGGCTCCTGGTGCCGCTCGCCGCGCTGGCGGCGATGGCCAGCTTTGCCGGGCGGGAAATCGATCCGTCCGGGGCCGCCGAGAGCGCCTACCTGGCCATGCTGGCGGCGGCGGTGCTGCTTCCCGTCGGGTTCCTCGCCGCCTGGCCGGCCCTCGAGCTGGGACTGGGCTCGGCGCTCGCCACGGCCGCCGTCTGGGCCCTGCCCCCGGGACCGGGCCGGGGATCGGCGGTGGTGCTGGTGCTGATCGCCACGCTGGCGGTGACGGCGGGACGGCGGCTGCTCCGCGGCGGGAAAGAGGGGTGGTTCGAGACGGTCTCGATCCTCGTCCCTCTCGCCCTCGGAGCCCAGATCCTGCTGCGCGGCGAGCTGCTCTTCGATCCCACGCCCGCCCCGCGCACCCTGGTGGCCCTGATCGCCCTGCCGGTGGCGGGAGCCGTGGCGGCCGCCCTGCTGGCGCGGCGGCACGGGCTCCCCTTCGCCTTGATCGCCGGCGCCACGGCCGTCGTCCTCGCTCCCGGCTTCAACGTCGCCTCGACCCTGGCGCTGATCGCGCTGGCGGCGGGCGACCTGCTGGCGCGGGAAGAGCTCGGATGGGCCCCCAAGGCCGCGGCCTGGATAGCCCTTCTGGCGCCGATCGCCTGGGAGCCGGGGCCGGGAATCGCGGCGGCGGTGTGCGGACTGGCGCTGTGGCGGCCGCGGATCGCCCTGGCGCTCGCCGTGCCGGCCGCGGCCGGACTCGCCTGGCACTTCCATGGGTCCCTGAGCGGCTGGGATGAAATACCGCGCCAGCTCCTCTGGCTTCCCCTGCTGCTGCCCGCCGTCGTCGTTCCCGAGCGGGGACGGATCGCGACCCTGCTGACGGCCGCCCTGATGGCCGCCACGGTGCCCCAGATCCCGGACCTCTCGGCCCTGGCGGCGCCGCTGGCCCTGGCGGCGGTCGCCCTCCGCCGCAGCGGGGCGTCGAGCGTGCCGCAGCGGGTGTGGACGGGCGCCGTCCTCGCCGGCACCGCCCTGACCGCCTCGTATCCATGGCTGCGCGAAGAGCCGCTCGCCGCGGCGCTCGCCCTTCTCGGCGTCCCCCCCGGCCCACTCCTGGCCGTCTGGATCGGCGCCCTCTTCCTGGCCATCGCGGCCCTCGGCGTCTGGATGGGCCGCGGCTGGGGCGAGCCCCTGCGGTCCAACCGGCTCGCCGGGCTGGCGGCGGCGTGCGTGGCCCTCGCCCTGCTGCTCGGCGTTCCGGCTCCCGGCACGGAGCTGCTGGCGCCGGAGACGCCCGTGGTGCTGGACGCCGCGAACCCGAGCTGGGAGACCGGCATCCTGGGGCAGCCGGTGCGCAGCGTCGTGGTGGAGTCCAACCTCGCGAACGGCGCCGGCCTGGCGCCCGGCACGCCGGTCGCCGTCGTCCACCTGCGGAACCTCGCCGGCCGGACGGTCCGCTGGACCCTGCGGGCCGGCGAGGATACCGGCGAGTGGGCGGCGCGGCGGACGGACGTGGCCGAGGCGGGAGCGCAGGCCCCGCCCGCCTGGGTCTCCTGGGTGGCCGGCGACTTCTTCGCCCAGCGCTACCGCTGCCGCTGGCAGCTCGCGAGCCCTGACAGCTTCGTCCAGGTCCGGATCGAGCGGGCCCCCGGCGCGCCGCCGGACCTCGCGCTCGCCCTCTACCAGTTGGAGGTCCGCAGGTGAAGACAGGCCGGGACGGGATCGCGGCCACGGCGGCGGTCCTGGCCGCCTCTCTCGCGGCCATGGCGCTCCTGGCCTGGAAGCTGCCCCTGCCGACGGACGATCCCTTCCGGGGCACGCTCGTCCTGCTCCCCCTGATCCTCGGCGGCCTGCGCGAGATCCAGCGCTGGACCGTGCGGCTCGGCGGCCGGCAGCTCGCCGCTCCGGGGACGGCGGCAGAGCTCGGCGGCCTTGCCGTCCTCTTGCTGCTCGTGCTCGCCCGGCCCTACCTGGGCCTGGCGCGGAGCGGCGAGATCCTCGCCGCCGGCCTCCTGATCGTCCTGGGCTGCCGGGTGGCGCGCCAGACGGCGGCCCTCCGGCCGCTGCTGGGAGAGCGGCTTCCCAAGCGCCCCTCCGCGCTGTTCTTCTTCCTGCCGCTCGCCGTCTATCTGGCGATCCTCCCCTGGTCGGCCGGGCACCGGCAGCCGGACGGCGACGAGCCGTACTACCTCCTGGTCACCCACAGCCTGGCCACCGACTTCGACGCCGATCTCACCAACAACTACGCCGAGGAGGATTGGCGGAGCTTCATGGACCGCGCCATCGAGCCGCAGCCCGGAGACCCGATGGGTCCCGAGGGGGAGCAGTACTCCCGGCACAACGAGATGCTGCCCCTGGCGCTCGCTCCCGCCTATCGCCTGGGCGGCAAGATGGGCGCCCTGGCGACCATGGCCTGCTTCACGGCCCTGCTCGGCTGGATGACGCTGCGCCTCGCCCGCCACTACGTCCCCACCCATCCGGGCGAGGCCCTGGCCGCCTGGGCCCTGGCGGTGTTCGCGCCGCCCCTCCTGCTCTACTCGTACCAGGTCTGGGTGGAGGTGCCGGCGGCGCTCCTCGCGGCGGCGGCCCTCGACCGCATCCTGAGCCTGGACGGGCAGAAGAGCTGGGGGAACAAGGAGTGGCTGGGGCTCGGCCTGCCCGTGCTGATGCTCCCCCTGGTGAAGATCCGCTTCATCCTGATCGCCGGCCCGCTGCTGGCTCTGGGGTGGTGGCACTCCGGGCGCCCGCGCCGGCCGATGCTGATCCTGGCCGCCCTCCTGGGAGCGGTGGCGGCGAGCATGCTCCTCTACAACCAGCTCGTCTACGCGAACCCGCTCAAGATCCACACCTGGCAGGAAGTCGATCCCCACAACTACGGCCCGGCCGCCTATCTCAAGGGCGGGCTCGGCCTGTTCTACGACGCCGGCTTCGGGCTCTTCGGCAGCGCGCCGGTCTGGCTCCTGCTCCTGCCGGCCGTCCTGCTGCTCCTGGTCCGGCGCAGCCGTCTCCTCCTCCATCTGGTCGCGCTGAGCGTGCCCTACCTGGTGATCGTGGCCCCGCGGGGAGAGTGGTATGGGGGCTGGTCGCCGCCGTTCCGCTACGCCCTGATCGCCCTGCCTCTGCTCGCCATCTCCCTGGTGCCGCTGCTCGCCCGCCGGGAGAGGCCCGGGGCCTGGGCGCTCCTGGCGGGGCTCGGGGCGCTCACCCTGATTCTGGCGCTGGTCTGGGTGGCGGTGCCGGGCTGGACCTACAACTTCGCGGACGGCCGGACGTACGCCCTCGACGCCCTGAGCGGACGGCTGGGTCTGGACCTCTCGCGTTTCTTTCCGAGCTCCATCCGCGCCCGCACGGCCACCTGGGCCTGGCCTCTGGTGTCGCTGGTCGCCGTGCCGCTCCTCTGGTGGCTGCCGGGGAGGCGCCCCGGGGTCCGCGGGGAGCGCCGCGAGATCCCCGGAGCGGCGGCCCTG